>Ga0209211_10004642_pt1 | contig 21179 bp, 18 predicted proteins | sample RifGroA2_FD_183992 | JGI IMG/M metagenome (GOLD analysis project Ga0209211, IMG submission 183992) | Groundwater microbial communities from Rifle, Colorado, USA - Groundwater A2 (SPAdes) (version 2) | ecosystem: Environmental > Aquatic > Deep subsurface > Groundwater | place: Rifle, Colorado...
TATAACGCATCTCAAATTGTTGAATTGGTTGATTGAAGTCCATAATAAACACCTCAATCAATAAGAAAGACTAACTTATATTAAAGACTTACTGCCGATATTATAGTATCCGAAGTGTACACTACGTCTCTCGAAATGGTTACTGCAGTCTCTGACGTTTCGAGGCAACAAGCATCTTGCTCTATGGACGTTAGCACAGAACAAGGTGAATATCAGGTTTTGGGAGATTGCAAAGTTCTCCAGGGACAACATCGAGATCTAACGGAAAACCCGAGAGTAATTGTCCGTCATAGTTTACGGCCGGTTCAAAACAGAGGTGGAAGCACTATTCTTAGTATTGACTCTTTTTTTCCAATCTAACAATCCACCACCTAAAATCTTTTAAAATAGCATTTTTTCAATAGAGATATGTCTAAAATTCATCTTCTTAGTGAGGATATTATCAATAAAATTGCTGCCGGGGAAGTCATTGAACGACCGGCATCCGTTCTTAAAGAATTAATTGAAAATTCGTTGGACGCACACGCAACAATAATCAATATCACACTCGAAGACTTTGGAAAAAAACGTATTGAAATAAGAGACAATGGTGACGGGATCGAACCAGATGACGCTGAACAGGCAGTTCTGCGCCATGCCACCAGTAAAATTACAACCGCTGATGATCTGACTGCCATTACGACGTTTGGATTTCGAGGCGAAGCATTGGCATCCATCGCCGCAGTTTCAAAACTGACTTTAACCACAAAAACAGAAACACAGCCAACAGGCATAATGATGACATTAGAAGGTGGAAAAATAATCACAACACAGGAATGTGCTGCTGAACAAGGAACAACTCTTCTGATAGAAAATATTTTCTTTAATACCCCTGCCCGAAAAAAATTCCTCAAAACTGATCATGTAGAACTGCGCCATTGTGTTGATGTTGTCACACATTATGCCCTCATCAATAACAACGTGACGTTTAAACTGACCCATAATCAAACCGTACTGATCCATTCTCCCGCCCTTCCTCATCTTTTGGAAAAAATCGCCAGTATTTATGGTGCAGTAACTGCCAAAGATCTTGTCCTTGTACATTATTCACAGGAAGATATTACCCTCACTGGATATATCAGCACTCCCTACAACGCTCGCAATGACAAAAACTATCAATCACTCTTCGTCAACGGACGCTGGGTGCGCAGTGAAATTATAAGTTCCGCGATTTATGAAGGATATCATTCCCTTCTTTTTGTCAATAAACATCCTATTTTTGTACTCAATCTCACCCTGAACCCCAAAACAATTGATGTCAACGTTCATCCCAACAAAATGGAAGTAAAATTTGAACAAAATGACCACATTCATAACATTATCAAATCAGGCGTGAGACAAGCCCTGCAGCAGCACAATCTCATTCCCACGCTCAGTTTTGCAGAAAAACAACAAATAACATTACCGACAAAACAAGCAAAATATACATTTGAACAAAGTGCGCAGACAACTCTCCAGGTTCGAGAGAAAAGTCCTGAAATATATAACCTAAATCCAGCACCCGACATTGTCAAGCCTACTGAAACAAAAGTGGTAAATACCTCACCACCCCAAATTTCAAAACTGCCGCCATTAAAAATTCTCGGCCAGATCCATAAAACATTTTTTATCGCTGAAACACCTGGCGGCGTTGTTTTCATTGATCAGCATGCTATGCACGAACGTGTATTATATGAGCAGTTTATGCATCAACTTCTCAACAAGGAAATTGCTATTCAACATTTGCTTAAACCATCAATCCTAGAATGTTCTGCCTCAGAAACAATTATCCTAAAACAACTGCAGGAAGAATTGGAACAATTTGGATTCACTATTGAAACATTTGGAGAAAATACGTTTTTGCTCAAAACAATCCCGTCAGTATTTTCGCGGCTGCAGGATGCAACCATCATCCATGATCTTCTTGGAATTGCAACTGAAAAAAAGAATAAACTTCTCGAAGTAAAAGAAGAAATCATTACACGCATGGCCTGCCGTGCTGCGGTCATGGCTGGAGAGGAATTAACAATCAATCAGGTCTCAGTAATTTTGCAGGATTTAGAAAAAACAGAACTTCCCTATACTTGCCCCCATGGACGACCAACGATCATCAAAACCACAACCGATGAATTAGAGAAGAAGTTTAGAAGGAAGTAGGATTAACCTGGAGGAAGTCTTGGATAAGGATCTGGAACTTCATCATCATACCCAAGAACCTGCTCACCAAAAATTCGATCGCCTCCAAATGGTGGAACTGTTTTTTGACCGAACTTAGTTTGGAAGTATTCAAAAAGTGGACTTTGGTCTCCATTAAGAAGGGATACAAGAACATCCGGAAGGGTATGAGTATCAGTCTTTAAGACTAACCCCATTGCTCCCAAACGCTGTGATTCGGCATGAAACAAGTTTGAACTTTCTGGTGGGCAGGCTGAATAAATTACTGTTGGCGGAACAACAATACCACGATTCTGTTGTAAAGCAACGAGATGATAAAGTAGCTTCAAAGCATCTCTTGCACCAGAAGGAAGACTATCAGAGAGAGGACGAGTGGAGGAGAAAGGGAATCCAGTTTCAACCGATACAATACTATCTAAAACAACAAGATCAAATGGATAAACTACTGATTTTCCCAATGCAACATAAGCAGTAGGAGCGAAATGGAATGCCACTTGTTCAGAACCAAAGACTCCATTCATATGCGCACGCACGATAGAATTATCTCCCGTGTACAAAACTAACTTTTGATTTGTCATAATATTATTTTTAGCCCCATTCATTTAAATAAGTTGTGGAGTTTAATACTGAAACTACTCTTCTTCAGGAACTAATCGTCTTACTTGATATTGACTTGTTTTAGGGGCAAGAAGACCACACAGCAGATGATCAATTAATGGAATATCTTCTCTTGATGAAACGGTCAAAGTAATAACCTGGCCTTTAACATCCTCATGAGAGGGAAAAAAATCTGGGAGACGACCTTGAACAAGAGCTTGATATGAACTATTGCCATCAGTTGGTATGACGTTAGCAATCAAACTCCCATTAAAATGATAACGAGTTGCTTCCTCTTCAAGCTTACTGCGCTCAGTCGGAGAAAGTGAAAAATGCCACTGACTATCAAGGCGTCTACTTTCGACATCAGACTCAACTACAACAGATTCATCTTCACGTTGTAAAGAAGAAGCAATGATGGTTTGCATTGCTCTAAGATAATCAGTCATACGTCGAAGATGATCAACGGCAAAGTCAACTCGAGGTCTAACATAGTTCAAATCCTCAGCAGTACAATAATAAGTAATAGTTACATCAGCCATAGTATCATTAAAAAAGACTCTAATTTATAAATATTTCTGATTGAGTATCACTAAGAAGTAATTAAATTATCTCTTCCTATGAACCAATAATTCTTCTCTCCCTTCTTTCGGAAAATAAACCTGTATTGAACGATTACTCGCATTTCTTACTAATCCTAAACCAAAAACAGGATGTTGAACAATTTCGCCTGCTTGATACCGCAAACGTCGATCATATCCCACCGCATTTTTTCCTTTCAAAACCACCGGGGTTAGAACTTCCAATTCCAAGAGTTCAAGATATGATATAACTCCTTGACGTTCGGGAACTACAACTGGAGTAGTATCCACCCTACTAAGAAATGCATAATATCGACTAATAACTTTATTGGCACGCTGAACTAGATCATCACTTGCATTCAAAAGCAGAGTCAATCTCTTTTGATGTGGAGAATCTTTTATACTATTACCACTTGAAATGTAAGTCCAAAGAGAAGGCTCTTCTGAAAAGAGAGTGACAGAATAAGTACGTTTTGGAGCTTTCGAAAAAACACTTTCAACAACAGCTGAATCACCAACAATTCCTTGCAATAATTGAAATGACGCAAGAACTTCGTCGCCTGATAAACGATGGTAAAAAAATAGGGTATTGATAATCCATTGGTAACGGCGAACAAGATCAGCACAGCCTCCCTTAAAAATTCCCAATGATTTGTCTGGTTTAACATCAACATACGTCCAGCCTGTACCTTCCGTAACTGTCGCTTCTGGAATGGAATAAATTGCTGGAGGATGAGGCATATTATCTTCTGTTCGAGAAAAAGTCCCTAAAACCGTTCCCTGCAAAAATTCTCTTATTCCAACATCCTTTGGTTTCTGTCCACCAAGCAAACCTTCCAACCTAGAAAGACCATACCATTCAAAGAGTACTTGCTCAAGCATTTTATCACTCATAAATCAATCAAAAATCAACCCAATTTATAAATATTTTTAAAAATCACTACTAATTAGTTGATAAATATGTCACGAACATTTAAAAACGCTGTTTGTTTCTATGTATATTAGATGAAATTTAAGAATTTTACACTTGATCAATTTCAAGAACAAGCAATTAACGCCATTGAAAACAACGAATCCGTTGTTGTTTCTGCCCCAACGGGATCAGGAAAAACACTCATCGCAGATTACATTATTGATAAACACAAAAGTGATACTAAACGTATTATTTACACTGCCCCGATTAAAGCGCTTTCAAATCAAAAATTCCGTGACTTTGCAAAAGAATACGGTGATCAAGCTGTCGGTTTAATGACGGGAGATATGGTCATCAATCCTACCGCCAAAATTCTCATCATGACCACCGAAATTTACCGCAATATGGTCATCAGCAATGATGAAGAAGTAAACGACGTTGCTTACGTTATTTTTGATGAAATTCACTATATCAACGACATCGAACGGGGATATGTCTGGGAAGAGTCCATAATTTATAGTCCTTCCAAAGTGCGTTTTCTTTGTCTTTCTGCAACCATCCCTAATGCTGATGAATTCAGCAGATGGATCCAAGCAATCAAAAAACATCCTGTTCAAACAGTCGTATCAACGGTCAGAAATGTTCCATTAGAGCACCTCTTCTATGATTATGATCTTGGCATCGCTTCATTAGATGAGATCAATAAAGATATCCAAAAACAACGTCAGCAACAGCATCGAGACCGCACCCGCGGCAAAAGAAGAGAATTTATCCCCGAACCAAATCATCTTGACTTAATCAAAGAACTGGGAAAAGATAAACTCCCTTGCTTATTCTTTAATTTTTCGCGCCATGCCTGCCAAGTAAAAGCAAAAGAACTATCGAAACTCAATCTCTTCCCTCAAAACCCCATCATCATCAAAACAGTACGTGAACGTCTTGCCGACACGATGCCGGAAATTAGTAAACTAGCATCAACACAATTACTCAAATCAACATTACCCCAAGGTATTGCCTTCCACCATGCTGGCCTATTGCCCGTCATCAAAGTATTAGTCGAAGAGCTTTTTGGCATGGGTTTAATTAATGTACTCTATACAACAGAAACGTTTGCCGTCGGCATTAATATGCCCGCTAAAACTGTTTGTTTTGACAGCCTACGTAAATACGATGGAATTAATTTTCGCACTCTGAATACCAAAGAATACTTTCAAATTGCCGGACGAGCAGGCCGGCGTGGAATTGACACGGTCGGATTTGTCGTTTCGATGATCTTCCGTCCCAACTTTAACTATCCAGAACTAAAGCGATTAACAACTGCCGATGTTGAACCAATCCAATCACAATTCCGCTTATCCGTCAACACCGTCCTTAATTTAATTGACCAACATACACCCGCAGAAATTGAAAAAATTTTACGCTTAAGCTTTTATTCGTATCAGAAATTTGGAGAGAAATACGCTGACGTTCCCACAAAATTATTGCTCGCCACATATAACAGCATCATCAAAAGACTGCGAAAGTATGACTTTACAACTGATGAAGGATTAACAAGTAAAGGGCGTTTTGCCGCTCATGTTTTTGCCGATGAAATTACCATTGGAGAGATTTTTGCCACGGATGTTGTAGAGCAACTCAATGATTATCAAGTATTATTAGTCATCGCCTGCTTAGTATACGAACCACGCGAAACACACAAATTCAAAAAAGGCGTTCGCAATGAGGACATGAATAAACTACAGAAAGTTCTCTCCGCAAGAGATTCACTCTACCGTGAGCGTAAATTCCAGTCTATGCTCCAAATGACCAATCTCGTCTATCCAATCTACACAGGAAAAAGTTTCTTTGACATCCTGCAAGAAACAAATCTACTGGAAGGCGATTTAATTCGCTTTTACGGTCAGATATTAGACAGGATTGGCCAGATTAAGAAAGCAAGCCAAGATTATAAACTCAAAACAAAGATAGACAATTGCCAAGGCATTATCCAGAAAGCGTTGGAAGGGATTTATGAGGTTTGAGAAAAGTGATTTATTGTTACTACTTATTAAAAATAAAAAAGAAAAGTTTTTAAATAACTGACATCTCACAAGACATTATGGTAGCTGTATTATCAATTGAAGAAAGAATTGCTCAAAGTAGAAAAGCTAGTGCCGTTGAGAGAGCCTGGAACATCGCTAAAGCTCTCGAAAGAGATAGAAAAGAGATTGAAGGCCTAACTTGGATTGAACCTCAAAGAGTGGAAGGCAGAGGAATCAGTCGAAGAGTTGACTTTTCTAGAGAATTTCCTGAGGGAGTGACTTATCTTACTCCTGTGCCACTAGATGTTTCAGTTATAGCACCTGCATCAAAATTAGTTCCTGGTGAAAATCTAGATGTAGCATGGAGTATGCCAATTTTAACAAGAATGACAAGATATGAAAAAAACTTAGATAGTCAAGTAAAAGCCGCCATGGGGTTACATAGTGAAACACCAACCATAAGATATAGAATTGAAGCAGTATCATTTCTTCCTTTTCCTAAAGCAGATGCTTCTATTGACGAAACATTTATTCCCGAATTTGCAGTAACTATTAACGTTGAATATGATCTAGGCAAACCAGACAATTATTATGCCGTAGTTGCGAAATACGGAGGAAAAGTCATCCGACAAATGGTAAATGGCGGACATCCTAAGTTTGTTGTTGTTTACGCAGATCCAATGACAGAAACACATTTTAGCGCTCAGATGCTTGTTAATCTTGGGACAGAAGAATTGAGAGCGACCCCAGATAATGCAGGAGAGTTAGAAATATTCCTGTATAGAATTACAAAAATGGATTAAACATCGAAAGGAAATCAAGAGTAGAAGATTTTGGGATCCCAGGAGTATTAGACTTCCCAAGTTCTTCTTCAAAAAGTTTAGCATATGGAGGTAACTCTAGATCCTTTGGTGATTCTCGCTTCGGTGGTTTAACATCCTTGCCAGGCTTACCACCACTACCAAGAATTTCACCAGCAGCAGCTCCTAAAGAAGTAGGAGATGTAAAGTTGGGAGAGGGGGCAAGAGGAGCAGAAGTAGCGTATAACACGTTAGAAGGATACAAAGCTGATGATGATTTTGGAGTTCAACCAATTAGAATTAGATTTCTCGGTGTAAGAGAACAATCTGAAGCTCAGGCCAAATTAGCTTTAGAAACAATGGCTCAACAATACAGAGAATAGTTTTTTCTTTATTAGAAACACATTCCTAGTCTCACACCAACGCCTGAATCATCGCGACGCCTAAAAACGATTCCACAAACGCAGCGACTAACAACACCCCGAACGAAATCAACAGCAATACAACCCCGTCACGCGCAATGTTGCGGAATTCTGTACTCAAAAACTTCTCCTGAACTACCGCTTTGGAAATAACCCCGCCCGCAATCGCCGCAAACAAAAAACCCGCAATTTCCGGCGTCATATACAACGAAAAAGAACCAATAATCGCTAATCCGTGCGGTATGCCTTTGCCAATACTCTGCACCGTCATAAACACAAATGCGGAAAAAATACTCGCATTCCACACCATCAGAAAAATAGACCCAGCACCATAAAACAACGATAAAACAAAGAAAATCAACGCCACACTCACATTCGAACTAAAAATTCCCAGTGCGTGAGAAAAACGATTGGCATCAAAAGAAAGAATTTTATCCCGCGTCAAGCTCTCTCCCAATACTTTTATTTGCTCTCCCAACGTCATTCCTACATCAGAGCCAACAGAAGTCAAAACCAGAGCCATAATCAAGTACCCGGCAAAAACACCCACTGACAAAAACAAATAGACTTCCACCACATCTTTATGATTATGAAAAAAATGACGCAGCCCTTCCTTCCTTTCCCTTTCCACTTCCACCACCTGCAGCGCCATTAAACTTGGTACAAGAAGCAGTGCAACTAAAAATAACATTGACAACGAAAAATTATCTCGAAAGAAAATAAACCCCGTCACCGCAGCAATGACAGTATACGCCATTCCAAGTAGAATCGCCACTAACGGCCGACGTTGTAACCATGATGCACTGATTAATTGCTCAAAAACCATTGTTTCCCTACTTTAAAAAGCCTTTCTCCCGTAATTTTTCTTTAATGAGCTCTTCTTCTTTCTGCACACGTACATCTTTCCAATTCCAGAAACGTTGTACACTTTTGAACATTGATTTTCGCTGCCAAATCGCCAAACCGCTTAAAGCAGAAATAACTGCCGCACCCGCGACAACTGTTTTTCCATTTGCTTTCAACTGATTAAAGAGACCAACTGCCTGACCAACTCCAGGTGGAAGCTGATTCTCTTCAGTAGCCAATTCGGGAGAACTAACCGAAGGCTCGACAGGAACATTAACAGTATCTACCACGGGAACAGTACAGCTGCGAGATTCGATTGGCTTACGTTCCTCAGTTCCACAGGAATTTACGTCACTACAGATACGACTCTGCTGCCTATCAACACAGGAAGACCAATCACCACAAGACCAATTTTCCGTACAGACAAGAATTTCCTCAACCTCATCTAGAGAACTTCTCCTTCCACCACCACCGCCACTCGAAGAAGAACCTCCAGGAGGGGATGATACTGTAGTCGCATTAACAACAGACGAATTAGAACACAGACCAAATTGATCACACGATTCAGCAATCACAAAATAAGTAGTCCCTTCTGTCAAACCAGTCAACGTCAAAGCAGGAGTCATACTGCGAACCGCTTCACGCTGCACGATCGTTAACGCACTTTGATTGATACCATAATAAACAGAATTGTTAACTCCATCTACTAACCAAGACACGCGCATACCGCTTGTAGTAATCAGATCAATAACAGGAGGACTTAACACAGGCGCAATAATATCATAATATACCGTCCATGATGGGCTGAAGCCAACATTACCCGCATAATCCTCACAGCCAATAAACCAAGTATAGGGATTATTAGAAGGAAGTAAAGTGTTATCGACAACCGCCAGCCGACCACGGGAAAGATCATTCACAAATAAAGAGCAGTTATCAGCAGGCGTAATATAGTCCTCTCTTATAACAAAACCATAATCCAAAAAAGGAAGTGGACTATTAGTGCCATTTCCTGGACTTGTCAACTCTATTTCCGGAGCCGTGCGATCAACAATAACGGTTCTATTCTCACTCACACCAGCATTCCCAAAACCATCGCCAAGCAAATCAAAACATTCTACAGACCATGCGTGAGTTCCTTCCGGCACCGCAACAGACATATTAACAACACCATCCACCACCGGTGCACACAAAAGATCGGTTTGATAATCATCAGTAGCATTAGCAACAAGAAGCCCATTCAAGAATGAGCCATTCAGCGGTGAAACTAACTTTACAATAGGTCCATTCACATCAACAATTACCCGAAATGACACTGCTGATGGATTTCCAAGCGTATCCGTTGCAGAAACAACAACATCACTCACACCAGACCAAAAAGCTGTATCAACCCGATACGGAGTAGCTAACAGTTGTCCTGCACCACCATTGAGAGAATATTCAACAGCAGCAACACCACTTAACGCATCAGTAACATCAAAATCTAAAATAGTACCATTCAAAATAACCGAATTATTCAAAGGATCTTCAAGTATGATCACCGGACCGGTACGGTCTAAGAAAACGGAACGTAACTCACTCTGCTTTTCCCATCCTGCCGAATCACCACAGACTATCGCTAACGTATAAACACCATCCGCAAACGAACGAATATCAGCCTCCAAAAGCGCACTGCTCACATTCGCCGTGAGAACACGCGTCGAAAGTTGACTGCTCATTGTTGTATTGCCCGCAAATAAAGAACACGTCACGGAAGGTGAAAAAAGAGCATCTTGCGCAAACTCATCATCACTTGCATTGTAACTTACATTAAAAAGACCAGGAACATACGCATTGGCCAGAGGTTCATTCAAGACAACTTTCGGCAATTCTGCATCCACATACACATAATGCCAACGCGCATCATTCCAGGAAGTATAATCCTTGTTTCCAGCGCGATCAACAACCTCAAAATAATAGCCGAGAATACTACTCGCAGCTCTTTCTACAGAGCCGGTACAAGTATCCCCGGCACATGTTAACGTCAAAGTGTCTGTAAACTCACTCTTCGTCCCCACTGCTCCAACATAATCATAATGAACGTTAGCATAACTCAAACCGGATTCTGGCTCCGTTACAGTAATAGAAAAAGAAACAGTTCCATTTTGCTGGATAGAATAATTCAACGGTGAATTTAATTGATAGCGCGGTGCAAGATTATCATTTTGAACCGTAAAAGCAAGTGCTTCTGTGTACACATTGCCGTTTGTATCATTCGTCATCACAACCCAGTCGCCAGCAGTATCCGCACCTACTTCCAACCCACGCACAGCCAGCTGAATAGATTGTGCGTCTCGATTCCAACGTAGAAAGGTGCTATTCTGTTGATCTGGATTGGCAGGAACTTTTACTTCCGTTACATTCACTCCCACATGCCATAAAGAAATGCTACTAAGTGTAGTTTGATTATTGAAAAAGAAAAATAAAGTCACATTCTTAGACTGAAACTCATATACACTGCTCGAGCCGACAAAAGTAATATCAAAAACGTCTTGAACTGAAATATCAGCTAATACTGGAAGCAACATCACTGCAACTAAAAATATTCCAATCAACACACCTTTTTTCAACATCACACCTCTGGCAGTTAGAGAACAATTACATTCTTATAAATCTATTGTTGGTCGGAATCAAAAAAAACTACTTTTTAATAACAAATTTTATAACCATCACATTAGCCAGATTACTAATGATCCTCCGATTAGATAAAGTACTTGATCTTCATCTCATCGACTTTCTCCTTGAACAACATCGCCCGCAAAATCCATTACTTCCTTTAAATGCCAGCCAATTCTGTCAGTTTGATAGTAAGCATGATCATAATCAAACAAGAGAAGTAATTACAAACGCCGTTGGCGATTGGAGTAACCATAAACCAGCATCAGCCCGAGTTTATCGAAGAACTGAGAACATAGAGTTTGAATATCTTGCCAATCTAATCCAAGAGTTTGAAAAAGGGGAAAGAAAGAGCTTTGAAGAGATTCTAGAAAGGACTAAACAAATTTTTCCTTTTGCATACCCTTCCTCCGGGTTATTTCCAGGATATGACTTTATCATTCTTGAAGATCGAGTAAGAAGAGCAATAACACAAGACCACTGGTCCCATTATGTGGCTCCTAACGGTCAAACTCCGCCGCAAAAAACATCCTTTCTCTCTTTACAAGATGCAGAACAAACAGAATTAAGCGAAGTACAAAAAGGAATAAGTAAAATTTTTTCACATTTTAGCTTTCTCCGTACTGATCCTATTCAATTACTCGCAATTCTAACCAGCTCTCTGGCTCAAAATCCAACCACAACAAGAGGAGGAATTGTGAGTTCATACGACCCAATACTTATTCAAGAACTTTTTGCCGAGCAGATTTTTCCGGCAGGAGGAATTGTGTATTATCAACGAAAAGATACTTACAATTCTGAAACAGATGCAAGAACACCGACACTGCTATGGCATGATCCGACTTTTGGAACAATGCATGCCGCATATGTAGGTAATAATTCCCATCTTGAAGAACTAGTAGCATTAGAAAAAGAACCGTTTCCATTCGATGAAGCGAGTAGAATTCTGAGCACGGACCGCAAACTTGTTGAAACATACAGCGGCATTAATCTCCCACCAATATTAGAAGAAAAAATCGACCGAGACAGATTAAGAGAAGAACTCCAACACACACCACAACACCGAATTAAAAATCCAGTAGTGTACTTACTAGCATTCGCCTATAAATTAAGTCAACTACAAAATTTGTTTATAGGTGAAGAAAACATTCCCGAACGGTTATATAACTATCTTGATTCTATTTTCCCGCAAACCGAACCAGTTCAAGAGAGAGAAAAAAATGTTCTCATTCATTCCGCTCATGCCTCCTGGCCGACAGCACATGTCCAATCAAATGTCGTAAAAGCATTCGATCCTACCAGAGAAAGATGTTATTATGGTAAAATTTTCCATCAAGAAAAAAAGCAAGATTCAAATCAACTCTCTGCAGAAGAGATTATGCTCAGGACAGTATTGCATCATGTACATTATGACAGTGCTGGACTCACAAACACAGATGATCTCTCTGTCGAACAGTGCGGTTCGGAAGGATATGTACTCTGGACACCAGATTTCGGACCAGAACATCTCAATCAGCGTCTCAGACGACTTAGATACAGTCGAGACCATGAAAATCAATCAACGCGAAGAGAACGCCTCCAAGAACAGGAATTTCAGTTAAAAAATAATTTTTTCCGAAAAGTTGCTCGATTCCATGTTCACTCCGCATTATACCTAACAAGCGACCGCCAAAACAAAAGAGAATACGTTGACAAAGCAATGAGTAATCTGCGAAGACTTTTCAGCGAGCAACTGCCATTTGAAGATAAAAAAATAAAAGAAAAACTACACGCAATAGAAAGAACATTGGAAATTATTGCTTTATTGATTCCAGAAAGTAACGAACAGAGCGATCGAACAATTAGAGAAATAACCTTTGCTGATGTTTGTTTTGACAATCAAATTCCAGTTCCCCATCAACAATCAGCATACTTGGCAACAATTGATCTCTTCCCCCTGCGCCGCCGAACACCAGCATATGAGCTAGAAGTTTCTTTACTTCTCGGCCGCGTTGATGCCAAGAAAAGAGTAGAATTAAGAGAAAAGTCACTTTCAGGATACCGTGAGTATATTCACGAAGCGCTGCGCAGAGAACACGCAGAGCATCATCACCCCACGGAAAGAGATCTTTGGTTAGGAGTTTATTATGAAGGTCTCCAGGATGCCGTCTTAACATACAACCAAGTCGTTCTTACTAAAGTAAAAAACATCGAAGAAGAAGCAAGACGAGTAATACAAAGAGTAAATACATTACTGGCAGGAAAAAGCTATCCAACTCTTCAAGATTATTTTGGATGGGTTGATGAAAAAACACCGCCCAAAATTGCCGAAGAGAGTAAAGAATTTTTCGCACAATGCCAGAATAATTGTAATGAACAGTTGCATCTTCGCAGAGAGGAATGGAGAGATTATGATTCACATTTGGAACAAGCGGCTAACACCCTTTTTCCATGCCGCTATACTAACGGAGAGCCAAATTCTACTTTCGAAAGAGTCATTATTGAAGGCGTACGAGGTTACATTAGAAGTCTTGTAACAAAAGAAATTGATCTTGACCTCATGGATGACTTACTCGTGCCTCATATCGCTATCTTTCGGACATTTGATCTTCTGCGAAAAAGATGCGAGTTAATTCAAGATCGAACGTATGGACATGCTTCCACAGAACCAGAACTGCAGCAATATCTTCTAACAACAGCAGTAGATTTGTTATACCAAATGAGATTAAAATATTTACCGCTTTCTTCACACACAGAACAGAGAAATGCGAACCAAGAAATAACTGCAGGAACAGATGCCCTTCACACTTTCTGTATACTGCACAAAACAACATATGGAAATAGATTAGAAAGAGAATAAAAAATGAACCAGGATAATTATCATATTGTAAAAACGATTGCTCAAACAGCAATTGAAGAAATGCAGACGTATCTCTTATCCTGCAAATCAGAAGAATGGAAACCAGAAACAAAACTAGATGGTTCAATAGTAACGCCGCTCGAGATACATCTCGATGAAATCGTATCGGCTCTGGTCGTTGAAATGGGATTGGCCGTAGTTTCAGAAGAAGGAAAAGAAGATAAAACGACCCTCACATCAGGAAATTATGTTCTTATCGATATAAACGATGGCAGTGCAAACCTCGATTATTGTGTCCAGCAAGCGTTTCAACACGGAGATATAAATACCTATTTTACCCATGATCTCGAGAATAGATATTATGACCATGGCCTTTTGGTCACCATTATTAAAGATGGACAACCCCAGTATGCGGCGGTTCTTAATTATAGAACCGGAGAATGCCTTTTTCTCGATGGAATAGAAAGAAAATATCATCAAGAATTCTTTCCGATGCCAGACCAAATTAAGCCGAAAGGAATCCTCGACCCCACGATAACTCAACTTCCGGATAAACATATTTATTACAATAAATCTACTGCTGGAAGTCACCTATTAGTAGTGGAATTTGAAAAAAGAGAAAAAATCAACTCAGAAAAGTACCAGAGAATTGTCCAAGGAGCGATTGGTTTTAGAGGACTGCTCGTTCAATTATCGAACAGTGCCTCATCATTTACTATCGGGAGAAATACCTCCATTTGGGATGTTGGACCAGCGTGCGTTGCCGCCAAAATAAGTGGAGGAATTGTCCTCGACTTAAATGGCAAACCAATCACTTTCACGCAATATTTTCAGCTTCCAGGAAATGGGGTGATAATATATAGAGAAAACGAACCAGGATGGATTACAGATTTCTTAAAAAATGAAAGATAAGCTTACTTTTTTTCCATTGAATACATACCAACTAATGAACCAGAAAAATCTAACAACTTATACAACAAGGCAAAGAAATGATTTTGGAGAAGCATATTATCATGGTTTCGTGGATTATAATCCAGTGTTTTGAGAATTTTCTTTTTTTCCTCCTCGACCAAATTTAATAATGACAAATCATATTTATAAAACAAAGAGTAATATTTGCGCAGCATAGCCAAGATCATTTTGCTCGCATCCAGAAGTTGTTCATCAACGACAAACTTTCTTCCTTGGAGCACTTGTACTATATATTTGTAGGTATCAGCAATCTTTTCGAGATTCCAAACGATAAGATATAAAAAAGAAGGATAAGAAACAGCATGTTTTCCAGAATTAATTAACTTCTCACAAAAATTAGTCAGCTTGTTGTTCATGACCTCATCATCAAAAAAATTCTGTGGATTTTCAAAAACACCTAACTGTAAGCTCTTGTGTACTTTCTCTGCCATCTGTACAGTCACCATAAACGCTTTACTCAACATTGTTTCAAATTCTTTCTCATCTTCAATGATTACGTTTTTGAGCACACAACATTGAAGCTTGGTTTCAACAAGCTCATAACCCATCAGTGTTTCAGCTTGAATCTTTTGAATAAGTGTAAACTGTTCTTCTGTATCATAATTAATCTCCAATTCATCAAATCCCTTTTTGTACAACGCCGAAATATACCACCGCACCATCCTTTCATTCAAACCATGAAGATCAACCGAAATCTTTGGTTTCACCCGGCGAGAAGAAGACTCAATATGAACGGAACTATCGGTAACATCCATAACAACAGAACTACCTTTCTTTAAATTCTGCTTTTTAAGCCATTCAGTAGGAAGAGAGACAACGTACGTGGAAGGGGAGAGCTGAATAAGCTTGCGTTGTAGAATCATAGCGAAGAGCTTAACTAAGCTTATACGTAATTATAAATATTTCGCCGCCCATAAAGAGAATACAAAAAGGGGAGTATACAAGTTCGTAACTAACTAAGGATGGCAATATCAACTAAAAATCAATCTAAACACCAATCCTCATTAACTAAGAAAACAACAGGAATAGCTCTTGTTATCCTTACCATTGTCATCAGCATCCCGGTTTTGTTATATCAACAGCAAGACAACCTTAGTGGGGCTCTTGTCGGCGCCATCAATCCGAACCCCTTTCACACGGACAACAACGCTGAGGAGCCCCACTCTTTTCCTTTAACAGGAAACGCGGTTGAGAATATCCTTTCACAGGAAAATATCAACATTAAATCAATAATAACGAAGAGCTCAGCCGAAAGCATTAGCAATAACACCATATCATCTCCAGTAGACGTAACTCTTCATTCCTTTGCGGGAAGAATAAGTGTGGAAGACAAGAGGATCATTCTCGAAGGCAATGTTAAAGATATTACTACTCATTCAAAATAAATTACTATTTTAATGAGTGAAATTTAAAAAGAATAAGAGCTTAATTTGGCTATGGGTCAATATGAACAATTATTAAGACGAAATGCAGATCGAATTAATTATGCAACAGTAAGATCAACGATTCTTGGAGATTCACTAGAAAATTCATTAGCAAGTGCAGAAACAGGATTAGATCGTGAGATAACAACAACTCTGATCCACAGCCCAATCCTTTTAGCACATCTCTACCCAGGAATACCTATAGAAGAAGCGCAAGCACGTTTTAGCTTGGCTGTCCGTCAAGATAACCAAATACTCTTCGTTATAAAATGTGCCTCTATTCCAGGTTATGATACTAACGCTACACGTGAACTTTTAGGAAACCCTGAACGAGAAGGACACTTAATCACAATAAAAGTTGGATCACAACATAAACAGTGTCGTCATAAAGGATCCTGTAGTTGTAATTCTGAAGTTTACTATGCTGTAAGTCTCGTTCGTGATCAACCTGAAAGAATGCAAGATGGTTCCTATCTTCTAAGGAGAATGAAACAATCTAAAATTCTTGTAGAAATGGTGGGCAATTCAACAGCGTCATACATAGAAACAGTCGATGTTTTAGTTGATAAGTTTATTTTAGAACCTACTTTCGCAAATTATAAAGAACTAGTGGATAAAACAAGAATCCCCCCGCCGCCACGATTAATGGATTTAAGAAGAAGCAGAGACCCGAGAGCATAAAATCAAACTCTCTTCTCAATCTCATCCTGCAATTGCGCAACAAATGCGTTTACATCAACACCAAACGTAACATCCCCTTTACGGCTGCGCACCGCAAGTGTCTTTTTCTCAACTTCTTTATCGCCGATGGTCACAATATAATTCACTTTCTGTAATTGTGCTTCCCGAACTTTCTTACCGATCGTTTCAGTCGTATCATCAATTTCAACACGAATTCCGTGCTCGTTCATACCCCTGGCAACATCCTGCGCAAAGGGAATACTTTTATCGTTCACAGTCACAAGTTTAACTTGAAGTGGATTTAACCACAACGGCAAATTTCCTTGCGTTTTCTCTAGAACATAGGCCATCGTCCGTTCCAAACACCCTACAGAAGAGCGATGGATGACAATCGGACGTTTCTTCTCATTATTATCAGTAACATACGTTAAATCGAAGCGTTCCGGCAAAGCAAAATCAATTTGAACTGTTAAAAGCGTATCTTCTTTTCCAAAGACATTCTTGTACTGGACATCTAATTTTGGTCCATAGAATGCTGCTTCATTCTCCGCTTCGATGTATTTTATCTTTAACTTGTCTAAAATTCGTTTCATCATCGCTTGGGTCTGTTCCCATGATTTTGGATCATCAACGTATTTCTCCTTATTCTTTGGATCCCACTTGGAGAAACGATACCATAAATCTTCCATTTTCAGGGTCTTGGCGACATAATGAATTAAATCAATAACTTTACCAAATTCTTCTTCAACTTGATCCATCGTACAAATAAGATGGGCATCAGCAAGGGTAAACTGCCGGAGGCGTGTTAAACCCATCAACTCGCCAGACTTTTCATTCCGAAAAAGAGTGGCAACTTCCGCATAGCGTAAAGGAAGCTCTTTATAACTTCGCGGCTTTGCTTTGTACAGAGCAAATTGAAAAGGACAGGTCATCGGCCGAAGTGCAAAAACCTCGTCGCCAACATTGAGCACAAACATATTATCTTTGTAATGCTGCCAATGTCCTGATATTTTATACAAATCACTTTTCGCCATGACGGGTGTGGCCGTATGTAAATACCCCCGACGGAGTTCTTCATCAACAATAAAACGTTCAATTTCACGGCGGATGGTCGTTCCTCGCGGGGTCAATAGGGGTAAACCACTGCCAACAACTTCATTAACGCAATAGAGATCTAATTCTTTCCCTAACTCAACGTTGCTTTTCAGGCCATTCTTCGCCGGTTCTGCATTCATTACATTGCGTGATAATTTCTTCAGCAGCATCTCACGATCAAATGGTTCTTCTCCACGGATATTTTCTGTTTTGAGATTACTTACTACCTGTGCTTCAGAATAATCAGCAATCTGTTCAAGACGGGGTTTAGTTAACTTTACATAATCTCTCTTTTTTAATGCTATTGATCTGTCCAACCGAGCAGCATTAAAATATAATTCTTCATTTTCTAAGAGCTTTGGATCTACTATTAGTTCTAATTTTGGATTGAACGAAAATGGAAGAATGGTTCCGGCTACACTTCCTGCCAGTTCTTCTGCAATACTTGGTGTTGCAAATGAAGCATATGTTCCTTGGAATAGTTCTTTTATGGCATTTAAATTTATCCTTGCATCACCCGGAACAACACCAAGAATAAATATTTTCTCATTCTTACCTCTTTTCACCATAACAATCATACATTTTGCTGCCTGTGATAGTTTATTACCTCGCATCGGACTGACAATTTCTGTACGCCCTTCTGGGGAATGATCAATTAATTGATATTCTGCACTATTTTGATCAAGGTAATCAAGTAGTTTTACGTAAGTGGTGTTCGCATTAGGATCATTTTTTTCTGATGCGCGGACATTTTTTGATACAATTTTTGGCTCTTGCTTATCACTTTCTGGTCCAAACTCCCGGCTCAATTCAGACATCGGATGACCTTTCGTTGAAATGGTAAACGTTTTATACCACCCGAATGGTGCACGTGTAACCATAAAATTTTGTTTCAATATTTTTTCCGCATCTTTAAGTGCTTGTTCCCCTACTGCAGGAGCAGAAAGCTGCGAACTCAGATGGGCATACGGATACAGAACAACATTCTTTGCTTTAACTAGAGCAGCAATTTCTTTTATTTCATGGACATAACGCTCAACAACGCCAGTGATATTAGCCTCATCTCTCTTCTCAACAGCCGTAAAAACGACCAGACATTCATCAACATGTTGCTTGCCTTCAGCAATACCTTCTTCAGCTTGTTTAATCGCTTTTTTCTTTGCTTCAAATTCAATACTATTCGCATGGATAGCCAATATTTTCATAGGTATGCACCTCGTCGGAATTATTTCTATTTAAAATTATGGGTTGAGGAAAATAGGCTCGACAGGAATGCACCAAATCGTCAGCAGATAAAGAGAGATTAAAATGACGACCGTTGAGTAAACAGCGATTAAGGACATGCACACCAGCTCCTGGATGAACAACAACTTCTCGACAATGTTCAATCTGAATACATCCCATATACGGACGCTCTTCCCACAGTCCAGAATCAAGGGCGAGTGCATAAAGTTGAGCAGGGACAATAATGTTCAGAATAGCAGGAAAGAATTGATACGCTCTTGAAGCCTCTTCTGCCAACGAACGATTCATACTGCAATACACGGAACGTCGAGAATTAAATCCTGACACTGCAGCTGTCTCTACATCAGTCTTTTGTCCTCCATGGTACAGATGGATTATAGTATTGTCTATCATTGATATCGCCGCAGTGCAGATGTTAAAGAGATTAAATGTCTGACTACTGCATTACGCAGTAGTTGTAGTTGTAGTTTCAGCTAACGTAAGAACAAAAATTCGAAGGTACTCTGCTAGTGAATGTATCATAAAAACGAGAAAATGAATAAAACTATATAAATTTATTGGGGGCGAACTTAATCTTAAACTATGAATTACCCTTCCCCTAAATATCCTTTATACGCATATCTCTTCGACTGCATATCAAAGTACGTCTTCAAAATCGCATGTAAATCCCACATCCGATACCATAACACATCTCCTTGACCGCCTTCAAAATCTTTCTTGGCCACAAACTGATAATACCAATCACCAAGCATTTTACCAAATTTTCCTGTAAAACGCCGCTGCCAGTCGCCTTCAAGCGTACCATTGATAATAATATAGAGCCGAGCAGTGGTCAATGTTTTCTTCTTCCCATTCGATTCCACTTCTACATCCTGCATTTCCCACGTGTGAATCGTAAATTCAATCTTATGAAAAACATAGTCGGTTACTTTCTTTTCTATAATCCAACCAATTTCCTGTTCCGCACCTTTCGGCGATGGAACTTTATGCTTCCATTCTTTCTCCATCCACTTATAGCCATAATTCTTGGCCCAGTCCATCACTGCAGCATACATCCCATCAAAATCAAAAATTCCATTATACCGCAAAGTAATTGGCGGTGCTTCCCACTTTGGCATAACTTTAGAATGAACTTTGAGTTATATAAAGGTAACGAACGATTAAACAAGTAAACAAAATTACCCCACTAACCAAAAAACTTACATATTTATAAAGAAAGATTTCTCTTAAAAGAGAATGGTAGAACATTTTCCACTTGTCGATCGGCTACACACAGACGTTTTAGAAGAAAAATATGGTCCGATACACTCTAAGATCATAATCCACAATAATCAAAACAGGTTGGCGCATCTTATTGACAATAAGAGAATATCAAGAACTTTTGCGATAACTTTTTTCTTAGATGATTGGACAGAGGATGTTAAGAAGATTAATGACGAAATAAAGAACGGAGAATCAATCGGAAAAGCATTTAGACAACATCAATATGCGATAAGAAAAAATGTTTTGGAAGTGTATAAACTAGAAATACCAGCATGGTTAAAGAAAGAATTTGACACTAATGACAATTACGCCAAAGCTAGATTATCTGAATTTTATGCTAAGAAAAAAGGAAGCCCTCCAGTAATATATGGAATCGTAGTTGAAATATATTCACCCGATTTTAGAAAAGCCATCATTAATAACTTATCTTTGACTTCTTAGCTTTCTTTTAGTCGATACTTCTATATATTTATTTCGTTTTCATTTATAAAGAGAGGTGAAGAATGGGGCATAGGCTTCACCTCAGAGGTAAAACCCATGTCCCGTAAAACCCGAGGAAATAAAAGAGCTAATGTAGAAAAAGTTATCGATTTTGGAAAACAATTATTTGCTACCGTTCTGCGAAGCAGAAA
>Ga0209211_10004644_pt1 | contig 21172 bp, 25 predicted proteins | sample RifGroA2_FD_183992 | JGI IMG/M metagenome (GOLD analysis project Ga0209211, IMG submission 183992) | Groundwater microbial communities from Rifle, Colorado, USA - Groundwater A2 (SPAdes) (version 2) | ecosystem: Environmental > Aquatic > Deep subsurface > Groundwater | place: Rifle, Colorado...
ACAACATTTAATGTTACTAGTCCTTTGGTTAATGATGTGATTAACTTTACTGGTAATATTACCGATTTAGGAGGGTTGCTGTCTGCCAACTGGACTTATAATTTAAGCGGAGCATTGACTAAGCTGAACTATACACTATCTGGCAATAGCGCTACTGTGAGCAATTCCACAACATTGACTTGCACAGAAACTTGCGTGGTTAACTTTACCTTGTATGCTACAGACACAAACAATAATGTGAAGCAGAACAGCACTTTGGTTGTTGTCGCTGACAGGACTGCTCCTGTGGTGAATGCAAGCTTTAATAAATCTTTGACTAACATACAACAGAATGACGTAATTAATCTGACAGCAAATGCAACTGATGCTGTTGGATTAAGCACTGGGCAGGTTATTGTTAATGACACTGGGTTTGTAAGGTACTTCAACTTCAGCTTATCTGGAACTAGTGCACAATTTAGCCAAAATATAACTATAAGCTGCGCTGCAGGCTGCGTCATTAACTTCACTGCAAGGGCTAATGACACCAATGGCAATTTCAGGACGAATGATAATATTGTGACTGTTACTGCAAACCAAGCCCCTGTTATAAAGCTAAACAATGCATCATCATTCTTTGTAGACCCATTGGCTGGCGGTTCATCAGCAATCCTGATATCATTTAACGTTACAGACGCCCAAGGCGTTGGCGATATAAATGCAAGCAAAGCAATAGTTAATTTAACTCTGGGCGGCGCTGGCGGGCAGTTCAGGTTTAACATTTCAGAGCAAGGCGGAGAGTTCGGCACTTGCAGAAACCACACACAGCCAGGCCCTGGAGCAGAGCCTGCAAGGATAATAATCAACTGCACTGTTGTAATGAGGTACTATGACAATGCAAGCTCTGCCTGGGTCATCAATGTAAGCGTGCCAGACTTGTCAGGAGCAATCGGAAGAAATGACACTATAAGATTTACTTACAACCCGTCGGCAGCCTTCTCCATTGTTGCAAAGGGTGTAAATGAAGGCTCTAACCTGAACTTCACAAGCCTTAATATCAACGAACAGAACAAGCCGACAAAGGCGCCCCTACTGCTTAACAACACAGGCAACATTGACTTTGAGCAAATCAATATAACAGCGGCTGCGTTAATAGGTGTGCAATTCCCAAGCGAGACGATTGGGGCAGGCAACTTTACAGTTAATACAACTAATGCCATTGCAGGAGCTGGAATGCCATTGAGCAATTACGCGCAAGCAATAGGCAATGAAATCCTGCTGCACGGCCCAGGGGCTTCAGGAGATACAGTGCCTTACAGCGGTACTACAATAACCAAAGGAAACCTGTCATTGCACTTCTGGGTGGATGTTCCTGCAAGCGGATTGAGCGCGCAGGCTTATAACAACACCTGGAATTTGACTTTGGTTGATTTATCATAACGCAAATTCGCCCATATTTTCGAGGGCGAATTTGCGGGATTGAAAATTGTCGGGCTAAAGCCCGAGGTATCCTTTGTATGTAATGAAATTAAACTGCAAAGATGAAAAAACTGCTGAGGGTTTTGGTAGGGATAGAATTCATTTTGATATTGGTGATTATCGCATTAAGCCTTATTGACAAGCCTGCAACTACAGCTTATGCTGTTAAAGAAAATCCAAATATAGGGGAGATTAAGTTTAAGGTGCTGACAAAGGCTGTTTGCGAGGAAAAAAGCAATCATGTGTTTTGCCATGACGAGTTGTTTATAAAATGCAATGGCAAAGAATACCTTGTCAGCAATGAGTCATTAAAGGAGTTGGTTGAATGCAATGGCATGAAAATAAATTTAACGGGCATTAAGGCAAATGGCGATACGGAATTTAAAAAGGAATGGATTGACCCCAGGAATAATTCATAAAAACATCGGAGTTGATTTTAAAAATATTTATATTTTAACCTTGAAAATGAAGCTGATAATTCCAATTTTTTTAATCATAGCATTAAGCTTAAATGCAAAAGCATTGGCTGTTGCATCGGACTATTTGGAAGGCAACACACTAACGTTAATGGAGGGCAGTTCAAGGATTTACAGCATAAGGCTGCAAAATCCAGACTCTTATGAATCAAGGTTCAAGGTTGACTATGACAAGCAATTCATGAAGGCAATGGGCTTTGAGGAAGAGTATGTACTGCCGCCCCAATCAACCGCAAGAATAGAGTTCAATGTAACAGCCCCGGAGTATGATGAGAAAGATAACCTGTTTGCTGTAAGCTACACAGTCCATCAGCTAAGCGGCGGAAGCGGAGGCACGTTTTTCCTTACAAAGATAAGCAAAAACTTCAAGCTGAAAGTGGAAAAAAAACCTGATGAAAATCCAAGCAAACTTGATGTTAAGCATGATGATAAATCTTTTGCCGATTATAATTATGCAGTTTATGCAATAGCAGTATTGGCATTTTTGCTGTATATTTTAGGAAGAGGCTTGCTAAAAAAAACAAAACATAGAAAGGATTTTATAAAAAATAGAAAAATAATTAAATAAGGAGTTGGATAGCTGCTCTTATGGAAAAAATAAGGATATTATTGTCGTTTGCCTTGGCAATAGTGGTTTGTGCTACTGTCGCTTATGCCCAAAGCAGCGTAGGTGTTGGGCTGCAAATCAGGGACTTCAGCCCGCCTGCAATCAATTTTCTCGGGCTGCAGAACAACAGCGGCTTTAGCTTCGGAAATTTGACATTTTTATATAATGCAAGCGATGAAAGCAGCTTAAGCCACTGTTTCTTGGTGATGAACTACAGGAGCAATTTGACTAACAATTCGGTTATGACAAATGCAACATTGGGTTTTAGTTTGCACAACTTGCCAATAGGGCGTTACAATATCAGCATTAACTGCACGGACAGCTTTGGCTTTAATGGAAGCGCAGAGACTTTTTCTATTACAGTCAATTCTATGAAAAAGTTTAACGGGACTACGACAAATCTTTCTTCAGTTGATGCCAGGAACATAAGCAACTTTGTTGCTGAGGTACCGTCTTACGGCAAGATTAACTTCAGCAACTATACGGACTTAAGCCAAGGCTTTGATTTGGACAGCTATATAAACATATCCTTCAACAAAATCGAGCTTGACTCTGAAATGCTTTCTGCGTTGAATAAATCCGCAACTCTGCAGCTAGTTGGACTTACCTTTTCTAATCCAAGAATCTTGTTTAACGGCATTGCATGCCCTGAAAGCATATGCAAGAAAATTTCTTACTCTGATGGCGTGCTGACATTTAATGTAAGCCATTGGACTTCCTATGAAGTAGAGGAAACGCCAGGCGGCGATAGCGGCAGCGGCAGTGGCAGCACAGGCGGTGGAGGTGGCGGAGGGGGCGGCGGTGGAGGTGGCGGAGGGCCGCCTGCTGTGCCTATTGTCACGGACTTTACAATAGACAAGAGCACCATTAAAGTCGTGCTTAAGCAAGGGCAGCAAAAAACAGAAACATTAAGCATAAAAAACACAGGCACAACAATATTTGACATAAAGGCCTATCTAAGTGAAATAGGGCAATTCAAGATTTCTCCAGAGGAGCATGAGGTAATAACTACACTGCAGCCCAACGAGGAGCGGACGATAGAGCTTGTTTTCAAGGCTTTGGAAGACGAGAAGCCAGATATCTATCCTGCAAAAATAAGGCTTGAGAGCCCTTCAAAGGAAAAGGAAATTGATACAATAATAGAAGTTGATTCTGCGGAGCCCCTGTTTGATGTGGATGTTGAGGTGCTGCCAGATTCAAAAAGCGTGCTGCCCGGGGGGGAGCTTTTGATGGAAATCAACTTATTCAATGTAAGGGGATTTGGCAGGGTTGATGTCAATGTTGAATACGCAATCAAAGACTTTAAAGGCAACATTGTGGCTTCGGAGCACGAAACCATTGCCGTTGAAACACAGGCCAAGTTCTCAAGATCTCTGCTTGCGCCTAGTGACTTGAGGCCTGGCAGCTATGTAGCCCTGGTAAAGGTTACATATGGCGATTCTGTTGGCACAAGCTCTGACATTTTTGAGGTTAAGGCAAAGGCTATTAGGCTTTTGCCGATGCAAATCAAGGATTACAGGGTTGTATTGGCGGGCATAGGGGCGGTTGCACTTATAACTGTCCTAATTTTTTCAGCCTATAAATTCGGCTATATCAAGAAAGGCCTGCCTAAAGGTAAAGTTGAACAGATAAAGGTGATAAAGGAGGAGGAGAAGTCTCAAAAGCTGAGGAACGAGCTTGATGCCCTTGAGAAAGCCTACAAGTCTGGGTTTATTTCTGAGGAAAGCTACCAGAAAGACAAGAAAAGGGTCGAGGACAAGCTGAACAGCCTCAAGTGACTATCCAAAAATTCTTAAATAAAGCGGCATTTTCCCGCCTTATGAAAAGGCTGTTGTTTTTATTCATTATTTTGAACATTTTGCTAATTCCAAATGTTCTTGCAAAGCAGGGGCACATGAAGCTGCTTGCCGTCAAGGAGTCGGAAAACGGGTATGAAGGCGGCATTGCTGACTTATACCTGGAAATAAAGCCGGGCTCAGGCAGGGTTTTTCTTGAGACGTTCCCGCTGACAAAGACAGACACCCAGATGTCAACGAGGTTTGCAAAGGCGATTGCATGCGACACGCTTGAAATGGAATGTGATGACATTGATTTTTTCTATACGATAACTGCTGACTCGGCAATCATAGCAGGGCCTAGCGCCGGCGCTTCCATTGGAGTGCTGACGGCTGCAATGCTAGAGAATCTTGACCTGAATGAAGATTATGCGATAACCGGCACTATAAATTCCGGCGGCTTGATAGGGCCTGTAGGGGGCTTGAAGGCAAAGGTTGAGGCTGCAAAAAAGGCTGGCTTGAAAAAGGTGTTCATACCATCAGGAGAGATAGTAGCAAGAGTTGACAACTCAACAACTGACTTGAAAAACCTCTCAAGGCAGCTGGACATAGAAATTATAGAAGTGCCGACATTAAGCGAGGCTGTCAGGGAATTTACAGGGAAGGAAATAAAGCAGAAATTCAAGGATATTGAAATAAGCGATGAGTACGCAAGCACCATGAAGTCGCTGGCTAAGGACTTGTGCGACAGGAGCAGCAAGCTGAAGGCTGAAACAAAAAGCCTGGAATACCCCGTTAATGTATCTGCATTGAAGGAAAATGCCCAAAACCTTACATCAAAGGGCAGAGGGGCATTTGAAAAGCAGGCATTCTATCCATCAGCGAGCTACTGCTTCGGCGCGAATGTCGAGTACTCAACATTGATGCTTCTGTCAAGAAACATGACAAAGGAACAGGCAACGGAAGAGGCAAAGAAAATAAACATGTCAATAGCGGACTTCAGGGGCAAAGTTGAGGGCCAGGAGAGAAAAACAATCACCGACCTGGAAGCTTATATTGTGGTGAATGAAAGGCTTGCAGAAGCTGAAGAATACGCAACGCAGGCTCTTGAATTACTGAACAGCACGAACAGGACTGAAAGGGCTGCAAGAATACTTGCCTACGCATCCGAAAGGGTCAACTCGGCTTATTCATGGGCTGCATTTCTTGGAAAAAACGGCAAGGCATTCAACCTCAACAAGGACGTGCTTAAAAAATCGTGCCAGAGCAAGATAAGCGAGGCTGACGAGAGAAAGCAGTATGTTGAGCTTTATTTCCCGAATTCACTTGAAAACGTAAAAAAAGGGCTGGAAAAGGCAAACAAGGAGCTTGAGAAGGAAAACTATGAGCTGTGCCTTTCAAGCGCAAGCAGGGCAAAGGCTGATGTTGACATAGTATTGGGTATTTTCGGCGTTGACAGCGAGCAATACCAGAATATTGTCGACAGAAAGCTCGATATTGTAAAAAACAACATTGCAAGGCAAGCCTCCAAAGGGATATTTCCCATCCTGGGCTACAGCTATTATGAGTATGCAAACTCCCTCAAGGGCAGCGATATATACTCGGCGCTGCTTTATTCAGAGTACGCCCTTGAACTCGGGACGCTTGACATCTATTTCAAGGAGAGCAACGGGAAAAGGAAAAGCATTAGAATTGACTACAAGCTGGCTGGGCTGTTTTTGGGAGGCGTTGCAGCCGGCTTTGCCGCGGCTCTTTTTATAAAGAGAAAGGGCAAAAGAATAAGAGGGAATAATAAATTAAAAAACAAAAAACGAAATTAGAAAATCTGAGAGGATTATAAAACAGCGAGTGATTATAAACCCGTACAGAACAAATTGCTTTGCTCTGCCGGGAAAAAAGAGGTGATAGATTATCACATATTATGTGATATTATCACTTTGAAATGGTTTGAATCTATTATCACTTTAAAATGAATAAACTTGTATTTAAACTTTTCTATTGTGGAGGCCATTTTGCATTGTTTTTCTTAATAGCCATTGTTTTTTTAGCCGGGTGCACGCCAAAAATTACAGGCAGCGCAACAAGGCAAATTCCGGCTGAGACAAACAAAAACCCTGAAGTTTATTTCTGCCCAAAGGACGACTGCGGCAAAGCGCTTGAAGTTCATGTCAAATCCGCCAATTTCTCTGCTTATTGCGCCTTCTACGATATCGACCTGAAAAACGTTATAAATGCGCTTGCAGGAAAAAGCAAAAGCATTGATGTAAAATTGGTTATGGACAGCTCGAATTATCAAGGGCAGGTTAAGGGCGACGGCATAAAGCTTGACAATAATGAGCAGCTCATGCACAATAAGTTCTGCGTGATTGATGAAGGCATTGTCATAACAGGCTCCTTCAACCCCACTTACAATGACAACTACAACAACAAAAACAACATGATGGTTGTTTACTCAGCCTCTATGGCGGAAAATTATGGGGAGGAGTTTGAGGAGCTGTGGGATGGAAGCTTTGGGATGGGAAGCAGTGTCAAAAAACCCGTGTTTTACGTCAATAAAATCAGGATGGAGAATTACTTCTGCCCCGAGGACAGCTGCGCATCGCAAATCATAGACTTGATAGAAAATGCAAAGACAAGCGTTTATTTCATGAGCTTCAGCTTTACAAACGAGAAGATTGCGGATGCTTTGATTAAGAAAAATGATTTGGATGTGAAAGGCGTTGTTGACTCGGGGCAGGCATCAGGCCAGTTCTCCCAGTTCAAAAGGCTGCAGCAGTTTGGCGTCAATGTAATAAAAGACTCAGGCAAATACAAGATGCACCACAAGGTGTTCATCATAGACAACAGCACGGTTGCAACCGGAAGCTTCAACCCGACGATGAGCGGCGACATGAGAAACGACGAGAACCTTCTGATAATTCACGACAGGAAAATTGTAAAAAAATTCCTGCAGGAATTTGACAGCCTGCGGAGCCAATAGAAAATTTTTTATATATGATGTTCAATGGCTTGGTTTATGGCACCTGAAGAAGAAAAGGAATCTGACCCCTACAACGACAAAGAAAAAGAAGAGGATGAAGAGTACAACGACGATGTCAAGGACGAGGATGACGAAGAAGACAAAGATGAAGATGAAGGCGAGGAGGAATAAAGAACAGGCAATTGGTTTTTTAATATATTATCCATTATCATAAGCTTTAAAAACATTCAAATTTTCTTTTTTCTATGAGCGATGTTTTGATTATCGGGACTGTTGCGCTTGACACTATTGAAACTCCTTTTGGCAAAGTCAAGAAAGCGCTTGGAGGCTCCGCAACATACGCTTCTTTTGCAGCAAGCTTCTTCTCAAAGCCTGCGATTGTGTCAATCATAGGAAAGGATTTCCCGAACAGCTACATAGAGCTGATGAAAAGAAGGGGCATAGGCACCGAGGGGCTGAAAATTGACAGCAAGACTTTCCACTGGGAGGGCTTTTATGAATATGACATGAACGAGGCCAAGACAAGGAAGACTGAGCTTAATTCCCTTGAGCATTTCAAGCCGAACGTGCCTGAAAAATACAAAGGCATGAAGTATGTTTTTCTGGCAAACATAGACCCGGAGCACCAGCTTTCAGTCCTGAGGCAGATGGACAGCCCTGACTTTGTCGTCCTGGACACTATGAACTTCTGGATAAACAACAAGAAAAAATCCCTGATAGAAGCTATAAAGAAAGTTGATGTGCTGCTCCTGAACGACGGGGAGGCAAGGCAGCTTTTCGGCACCGCCAATCTTGTAGGCGCTGCAAGCCATGCATTAAAATTAGGGCCAAATGCCGTAATAATCAAGAAGGGAGAGCACGGGGCCCTGCTGTTCACAAAAAACAGGCACTTCAGCGCGCCGGGCTATCCGCTCGAAAACATAAAAGACCCGACTGGGTGCGGCGACTGCTTTGGAGGGGCCTTTATAGGGTATCTTGCAAAGACCGGGAACATAAGCGAGAAGAACTTCAGGAAAGCTATTGTGTACGGAAGCGTTATTGCAAGCCACAATGCCGAGGATTTTGGGCTGAACAGGCTGAAGCATCTGACAATTAAAGATATAGAAAAAAGGTACAGGGAATTTCAGGACATAAGGGAGTTTTAAATATCCTCTTTCAAATTAGTTGTAACAACCATTGTCAGGGTTGACTGTATTTCTTTTTTATTTCTCCTGAAATTAAGGACAAATTCGTGAAATTCCCCGACATTCTCGAACTTGAGCTTGATCAGCAAATCGTACTCGCCCGTAATTCCAAAAACCTCCTTTACATGCTTATTATTAATAACTTTATTGTCCAGGTACTCTGTTGCAGTGCCTTTCACGAGCATAAACACAATAAAGTTTTCGCCTACAGATTTATTATTCAGCTTTATGGTGAACTTTTCAATTACATTGCCCTCCACCAGCTTTTGAATCCTCTGGTGGACTGTGCTTGGCCTTATTCTTGCAAGCCCTGAAATTTCCCTTATCGGGAGCCTTGAATCATGCTGAAGGATTTCTATTATTTTCCTGTCCTTGTCATCTATTTCCATAAGGCATAAAGGCTCCCTGCCCAGAAACAGCTTGGGGGAAGTTATTGCAGGCGAGAGCCTCTGATTTTTAGTAAATTTTCCAGCTTCTATTTAAATTTTTCTATTTTTGTCCTATTTTTCAGTAAAAAATTAAAAATTTTCCAATTTTTATTGAAAAAAGTATATAAATATCTATAATTATCTTTAGCACGGTGGTTGCTATGGACAAGGGCGCAAGTTACGAAGTTAAGGACATCAAGCTGGCTGAGCAGGGCCTGCTCAACATCGAGATTGCAGAGTCTAGGATGCAGGCTCTGATGAAAGTCAAAGAAAGATTCAGGAAGGAAAAGCCGTTAAAAAATATAAAAATCGGAATGGCCCTGCACGTCACAAAAGAAACTGCTGTTCTGGTAAGAACACTTATTGCCGGCGGAGCGGATGTTGCAATTACGGGCTGTAATCCTCTAAGCACCCAGAATGATGTTGCTGCTGCGCTTGCGAAGGAAAACGTTAAAGTCTGGGCTTACAAGGGCGAGACAAAGGAAGATTATTACCGCTATTTGAACAATGTCATTGCATTCAGGCCTGACATAACAATAGACGACGGCTGCGACTTGGTTTCTGAAATACACAAAAACCACAAAAATCTGATACCAAGCATAATAGCAGGATGCGAGGAGACAACAACAGGCATTATAAGGCTCAGGGCGATGGAAAGGGACGGCGCACTAAAATATCCAATGATAGCTGTAAACGACAATAAGACAAAGCATCTGCTGGACAATTACATAGGAACCGGCGAATCAACATGGGATGGCATTAAAAGAGGTACAAATGTACTGGTTTCCGGGAGGAGTGTAGTAGTTGCTGGCTATGGTTCTTGCGGCAAAGGGGTTTCCTTAAGGGCTAAAGGAATGGGCGCAAATGTAATTGTGACAGAGGTTGATCCATTTAGGGCATTGCAGGCGCTATATGATGGATATCAAGTCATGAAAATGGATGACGCTGCAAAAGTTGGGGATATCTTCATAACGGTAACAGGTGATATCCAGGTTATAAAAACAAGACATATGGAACAAATGAAAGATGGTGCAATTATATGCAATTCAGGTCATTTTGATGTAGAAATTGATTATAAGGGATTGAAAGCTATGGCTAAAAGTGTAAAAGAGGTAAGGCATTTAGTGGAAGAGTTTACATTAAAAAACGGGCATAAAATAACTTGCCTTGCCCAAGGGCGGTTGGTTAATTTGTCTTTAGCTGAGGGACACCCTAGCGAGGTTATGGATACTTCATTCTGCGGACAGGCATTAGCTTGTGAATACGCAGCAAGGAATAAGGGGAAAATGAAGCCAGAAGTTATCCAGCTTCCTGAAGAGATAGACAACACCATTGCAAAGCTTAAGTTAGAAGCTTATGGTGTAAATATAGATGAGTTGGATGAAGAACAAATTAAGTATCTAAACTCTTGGGAAGAAGGAACTTAAATTTTTATTACTTTATTCATAAAATCAACAAGCATCAAAAGAATTCACTTAAACCCGTGCTCTTCCTTCTCGACAAGGCTGAATGGAGTCTGGTCAACAAGAACCTTCAGGCCGTCGCTTCCTATAGTAACGGGATACACGTCTAAGCTGTGGTCCTGCCCCCTTATCTTTGCAACTGTGAGAACCCTCTCGAAATAAGAGCCTTTCCTTATCCTTGACAGAAGGATTATGCCCTCAAATACAAAATCCATCATGTCGTAATTAAGCCTGTCAAAATCTGTAATGGATCTTTCGGATACAACAAGGAATGTCACTCCAGCTTTTTTCATCTCCTGTATAAACATCAGGACCTGCCTCCTGAATTCCATCTTGTTGCCGTCAAATCTCGGATAGAGGTACTCAAAGAATATCAGGGAGTCAAGAGCAACCCTCCTTACATTGTTTTTCCTGATTGCCTCCACAAGCCCTTTAATGGAGGATATGCCGCCCTTCAATGTTGCTATAGGCTTCTGCACAAAAAAAATCTTGCGCTTATCCACCATTGATTTCAGGTCCATGCCCAGGTTTCTTGCACTTTGGTCAAGCACATCCAGGCTTTCCTCTGTTGATATGAAAATTCCGTTTTCATTGTGCTCTTTTGCGCCGTAATAGATGAACTGCAAAGCCAGTATTGTTTTGCCTGTTCCAGGGGCGCCTGTCACAAGAATGGAAGCATTCCTCCTTAAGCCGCCTTTTAGAACCTGGTCCAAGCCAGGCACACCTGTTTTTATAAGCTCAACCAAAATATCACCCTTTTTACCATTTTAGTTCATACTAATATAAAAGATTTGTGATTTAAAGTATTAGTTTATTTTTAATACAGAAAAGTTTATATTCATGGCGGAGCATTTCAAGTAAAAAAGTGGTGGGCATGCTCGAACTAAAGGAATCCTTCAAAAAGGAGGTAAAAAGCTTAAAGGACTATATACTTCTTATTGCAGTTGATGCAAAGAGCTACCAGAAAACAGTCATTGATGCAACCAAGTTTCTTGTAAACGAGCAGAACATACCGGGAGTTTATGTAACGCTGAACAAGCCATATGAAATAATGCAAAGGGCGCTGAGCAGCAACGGCATAGACACGCGGCTTTTGATTTTCATAGACGCGACATCAAGGACAGAGGCCAAGAAAGTCGGCAATTGCCTGTACATCGGCAGCCCTGAAAAGCTAAGCGACATGAGCGTTGCAATGGACCAGGCAATAAAGGCCCTTCCTGGCGATAAATTCCTCATTTTTGACTCGCTGAATACGCTGTTAATTTTCAACAAGCCCGCGACTGTGGCAAGGTTCATACATTTCCTGACAGGAAAGATGAGGGAGTGGAAAGTGAAGGGCATCATAGTAACGCTTGAAAAGGAAACAGAACAGGTTCTCCTTGACGAGCTAACCCAGTTTTCTGATGCAAGAATAGACATTGGAGGTGAGTCCTGATGGTGCATTTGGTTGTAGTCAGCATAACAACAGTCATATTCGGCATTGCGTCTTTGCTTCTTATCTCGCGGGCCAGGAGCAGGCTGAGCGATGGTTCCATAAGGAGGTACATGGACAATTTTGCAATATGCCTTGCCTTCATAGTGATTTTTTCAGTATGGCAGACTGCAAGAAGCATTATAGGCATCAACATAAATGTGGAGGGGCTTGGGACTTATCCCGAGTACATATTCATAGTGTTTGCGTATATTGCATTTATTGTCGCTTCTTTCAGGGTGCTCAAGATAAGCGAGGAATTCGGCTTTAAGGAAGACGGCAGGAAAATAAGGGAGATAATAAGGCAGAGGCGAAAGCCGAAGAGAGCAAGAAAAAATGCATAAGTCCCAGATAAGCGTGGAATACATGCTCATAATAGGGTTTGCAATGCTCATGACAACGCCGCTGCTGCTCATCTACTATACATACTCTTCCGACTCAAGCGACTCGGTAGCAACAGGGCAGGCATTGCAGATAGCAAGGACTATTGCGGATTCATCAGAGTCTGTTTATTATCTTGGCAAGCCTTCCCAGACTACCTTGAAGCTTAATTTCCCGGACAGGATAAGCTCGGCAAGCGTATCTGACAGGGAGGTTGTATTCAAGATGAAGACGAGAAGCGGCATAACAGATGTTGTGCAGGTTTCGGCTGTGAACATGAGCGGAACGCTGCCAACCAGCCAGGGCATCCACGTGCTGACTATAAAAGCTGATGACGGCTACGTAAAAATAACTTCGAATTAAAATATTTAATTAAAACCATAAAAAAGAGGTGGATTATGCATTCTAAGTCGCAGATATTTACCGAGTTCTTCATATTTCTGGGACTGGCTTTCCTGATAGCAATAGCGTTTGAAATCGCCTCTATCGACCAGTTGAATGACTTCAAGAAGCAGCAGGAAAGCGAGGCTGTGAAGGACTTGGCCCTGAAGCTGCAGAGGGAGGTGCTTATAGCGGCCAATGTTGAGGATGGTTATGTAAGGATTTTTGAGGTTCCGGACAGGCTTGAGAGAATAAATTATACGCTGGCGACAATGAATTACACCATAACTGTCCAGTCGGCAAATGACCTTTACATTGTCGCAATACCAAGGGCCACAGGGAATGTGACAAAAGGCACCAACAAAATCAACAGAACAGGGGGTGTTATCCATATCAACTAAGGCCCAGACATGGTATATGGACTTTGCAGTTGCGCTGATGCTTTTCATGTTCACGCTGGCAGTTTACTTCAGCTACACGACTAATTTCCAGAAGCAGGAAAAAAGCAGTTTAGAGGTTATGCTCAAAGACGCAAAATCTATATCATCGTCGCTTGTGTTAGGCGGCTATCCGAGTGAATGGACCAACATTACAGTCATGAGGATAGGGATAGCTGACGAGCAGAAGCTTAATGCCACAAAAGTAAAGAATTTCAAGGGCATTTCCTACAACAGGACAAGGAAGCTTTTTGCCACTCCTTACAACTACTTTGTATTCTTCCTGAACGAAAAGGGGGAAGTGCTGAATGTCAACACTGTCTGCGGCGTAGGGAATCCTATTGTTGAAACAAAATACATAGGCAAAAGCGCTTATTATTATTCTGACGATGATGATGATCTTTTAAAGGATTTTATGAATCAGACTTTTAATGCCGATATTTACAAAGATGATATGGACAGCTTGATGAGCAATATAAGCAAATACCAGTTTTTGGTTATGGAGCACCCGAATCTTCCGACTTCTGTGTACAATACCCACAAAGGGAAGCTTGAGGACTATTCCCACAATGGAAGCCTGAACTTTCTAATGATAAGCGGCGAGCTGGTTACTGCACAGGACAAGGAGCTTGTAGGGGCTACATTCAGGAAATTATCGGGGCAATCATCAAGCCAAAGGACAGCAATAGTAAATAATACCGACATTTACCTGTCTCTGGCTGTCGGGCAGAGCATGGTGTTTGACCAATATTACTATGTTCAGAATGACACATCAGCCTCGCCGCCATCAGTTGATTTTAAAATAATAGCAACGTACAATCAAACTGATGATAATGCAATTGCAAGATGGGGCTATGGCAACGGAACAGTCTATTTTTTCTCTGACTTTGACGTGGATTTTTTCAGCGGCGATTTTATTGAAGTTGTTGAGGACGTGGCAAAGGCGCTTATTTCAGGGACATGCACGGCTGTCAATGAGACATTGGCAAATCCAAAGAATCTTGTGAAGGCAGAGCGCTACCTCAACTATAACTCAGAGATTGTCAGGATGGTGGTTTACGTATGGGAGTGAAAGGAATGTTCTTCACGATTGACAGCCTGCTTGCATCAGGCATAATAATAGTTTCGATACTCCTGATTTCCAACTTTTATATTTCACAGCCCGATAAGGTTAACGTGAATTATGCTGCTCATGACATGGTGAGGGCTTTCTCGTCAATGAAAGTCGGGGAAGCTAAAAATGACTACGTAAAGAGCCTGATTGATTCTGGGGAGATAACCAACACAAACAATTCAATACTTGAGCAGATTGGGGAATTGTGGGCTGATGACAAGCTTAATTTGTCGTATAATCTTACAAAAAATTTAAGCGAAGAAATCATTCCAGACAATTTCGGCTTCAGCGTTTTGGTTAATGGCGAGGAGATTTACTCAAGGAATAAAAGCGTTAAAAGGGCGCTTGTTTCGTCAAGGAAAATAATAACAGGAATAGCAAAGGCAAAGCCGACAGAGGGCTTTACTGCAAGGGTGCTGCTTACAGGGATTAAGAGCAAGAAGACAAATGCATACGCTTATTTCGGAGGCTATGAGGGAGACGGAAATCTGACTAAAAGGCTTGTACTGCCAAAGGACATAGCTTCATTCAACAGCTCATATCTTGAGGTTGACGCAGGAGCGACATTTAATCTGTACATCAACAATGCCTTTTCTGGGACTTACGTTAAAGGCTCTTCCGGAGGAGGAAACATGCTTGCCGACAAGTGGAACATAAGCGACGTATATCTTGCAAATTTTGTGCCCGGGACGAATACCATAGGTATAAATTTTACAGGGGCAGGCACCCCTTATATTGCAGGCGGCTTTTTGAGGGTGGCTTACACCACAGCTTCGTACAATGACACGCAAACCCCCGGATATGAAAAGTACATGCTTCCTGGGGTAAATGGCGTAATCAATGTTTACTCATCGACTTATATCCCCGGATCTTTGACTTACATGAAGGTTTTCCTCAATTACTCAAGTGTTTATACAACATTTCTCAGGCTTGGCAACAGGACAATTTACGAGGACAACCCAAATGGAACAAAAAATGTCACGATAACCAATTCAACATTGTCAGCGCTTCTTGACTTCAGCTCGCTCGGCGGGAAAACAATCCCGCTAAGGCTCGGCATAACAAATGCAACTACGCTTGGAGCAGCAGACGCTGTTTTGGTTAGCGATGTAAGTGGGAGTATGGATTGGTGCGCAAAAATAACAGGTAAAACATGGAGCGGATGGGATGATGATGCTAATAAAGGGTGCAGGTTTTCCACGAATAAATGGTGGTGGGGCTGGTATAACTTCATACCAAACAATGGATACTCAAATTATAACAGAACTATATGGAATAACGGCACAGACAACTTATGTGGTTGCAGATGGAATTCCATATGTTTTAATGACACAAAAAAAGTGGACATATACATAAATTCCAGTACGCAGCTTATCGACGCCCTATATAATGTATCAGGGAACAAAGCTGGCTTGGTTGAATTCAGCAACGACAATGAGTATTCAATATATAAAAATAATTGCGATACCGATAATCCAACTACCACGGTTTTTCCTGATGGAATAGCTAGGACATATAATTTAACAAATGATAGACAACAATTAATAGGTAAGATAAATACTACAAAAACTTGGTGGGAAACATGCACCTGCTGCGGCATAAACAAGGCTGTTGAACTTATAGAATCACAAAGCTCACCATCAAGGAAAAGATATATCGTATTAATGAGTGATGGCAGAGCAAATGAAGTATGTGCGCAGCAGCCAAATTCAACTGCTGTAAATGATTCTGTCCAGGCTGCATGGGACGCCTGCAACAAGGGTATAAGTGTTTACACAATTGCTTTCGGTAACGACGCAGATTCCACAGCATTACAAAGAATGAACTGCAGCGGAGGCAAGTTCTTTAATTCAACGGATACAGCAAAATTGCAGGAGGTTTATGGCGAAATAGGAGGCGAAATCAATAAGTTAAGCTTTGCAGAGCAAATAATCAATGTAACTGGAATAAACAAATCCGCAGTTTACCCAAGCTCTTACATTGAGTTCAACTACTCGGCTCCTGAGGCTGAATTCAACAGAGTGCCTATCGGCTTTGAGACTGACAGGTTTGGAAACAGCATATCATCAGGAACTTTGACAATTTACCCGAACACGTCTGTATCAGAAGCAAGGGTTACATCCTATTCCGGGACAAAATGGACAGACAAATTGGTTGTGAACGGCAACAATGTTTACAGGCTGAGCGATTACGGAAATGACTACCAGATTTTAGGCGACCCGTTTGCCGTGAATATTCCAGCAGGCAGCATAAACGAGGGAGACAACAGCATCACAATAAGCACAGGGTTGAATGCAACAAACTCGACTGGCGGCTCGAACGACAGCAGGGTAATTTACACACTGCTGCTTAAGGGAATCGGGGACTACAGCACTGTTGTTGCTAAGTCAGACGGATGCTCATGGACAGTGAGCTTCGAGGACGGCACAGGAACTACGATAAAAGTGCCTTCCACATACAGCGGGGCTGATTTGTGCACTTTCTCAACGAAAACCTATGACACAAATGACGCACTTGATAACGCTGTCTTTGAATTATTCAGCAACCTTGACATCGACAAGGACGGAAAGCTGGATGTAAACATAGAGGCAAGCAACCTTGATGTGAGCACACTGACAATCTCGAAAGTACCTTCATTGTGGGGGCCTGCAATTATTGAGATAAGGGTGTGGGAATAAAGCAACCGATACATTTATATAGCAGATGATATATTTATGTATCAGATGATACAAAAATGTAGCATTTGGAGGGTTTTTGCCGAATTTGCGGCAAATCCTAAAAAAACCTATCAGATACGGGAGCTTTCAAGAGAGGTTAAATTAGCCCATACTTCAATATTGATTTACCTAAAGGAGCTTCAAAAGGATAATCTGATAAAAAGGGAAAAAGTTGGGGTTTATAATGCATACATAGCTAATTTTGAAGACGAAAACTTTAGATTTTATAAAAAAATAGCCAATATGGTAAATTTGAAAGAATCTGGAATTATAAAAGAGCTTGAGAACAAGCTAACGCCTGATGCAATAGCCCTATTCGGCTCTTATTCAAAGGGAGAGGATACTGAAAAAAGCGATATTGACATATTTCTGATAGCAAAAGAAAAAAAGATTGATTTGGATAAATACGAAAAAAAACTAAACAGAAAAATTCAGATGTTCTTTTCAGAAAATTTAAGCAGATTGCCCAAAGAGCTGCAAAATAATATATTGAACGGAATAATATTGAGCGGATTTCTAAGATGGAAAACCTGATAAAAATAAAACCTGACAAAGAGCGGGCTCGGAGCCTTATTAAATTAGCTAGCTTAAGATACGGAAAAATAAAGACTTTTGACGAGGAAAAGGAAAGCTCCTTGATTATCGAGGGCTATTATGAAGCTGCTAAAGAGCTGATAACGGCTGTCTTATTCATAGACGGCTATAAAACATTAAGCCATAAAGATTTAATTGAATATTTAAGTTTAAATTACAAGGGCTATTTTTCCGAGCTTGATATAAATCTGCTTGACCAGCTTAGAAAATACAGGAATAACATAGTTTACTACGGGATATTTATCGAGCCTTCTTATATAAAAAGGAACAAAGAGCAGATTTATGAGATAATCTCAGAATTATTTGATGTTTGTGAGAAAAAATTAGAGTAAAAACGAAAGCTTTAAATAGTTTTACGTAATATTACGTAATATGGTAATTGTGGGAAGGATAAGCAAAGGAACGCTTATGGACCAGGTATACCTCCCAAAAGAGAGGCCTCTGGGCTTTGAGCTGGGGGCGCATGTTGTGGTTAAGCCTTTGGCAGAAGAGGAGGAGATAAAGCCCCTCTACTTTAATGTCAGCAGCTTGGAGCCTGTAAAAGTCATGATAATCCAGAGAATTTTCAATGAATTGTCCGGATTAGGCAACACAATAATAACAGGCTCTTTTTTGGAAAAGGGGTTCAATTTCAACGACATAGATGTTATTTTAATCGACGACAAAAAAATTGACCATAGGAAAACAGAAAAACAGCTTAATAAAATACTGGGTTTAAATCTGCATATTGTTGCTTTAGACTACAGTACTCTGCTGAAAGGGCTTGAAACAGATCCCCTGTACCAGGCAATGCTAAGCAGATATGTTGCCAAAAAAAGGCTCATATTCAGGTATAAAAATAAAGCCAATTACAAGCTACTTGATTTGCATTTGCTGAAAAGCAAACCCCTTATTGAAAATTTTGACTATTTAACTGGCAGCCAAAAATACGATATGACAAGGAATTTAATGGCGATATTTCTTTTCCTAAATAACAGAAAAATAAGCAATGCTGTTATTGACAATGAGATTAAAAAATTACTTAAAGAAAAAGCTGATAATATTAAGCAGAACATAATCAATAAGGCTCTTTTTTTGAAAGAATATAAAGGATTATACAATAAAGTATTCAGCAGAATACTAGAAGGCGTTAAAAATGGCTATAAGTAGAAAAAAGCTAATCAATTTGTTTATCGGAAATATATCAAATGCCGCCATCCATAGAATTTTGGAGCAGGCTGTTGAAGATGATATTATTAGAAAATACTACGATAAAGAATTTTTAAACTCCTTTGAAATTGCAAAAAGGTACAGGGAACAAATTAATCCAATTGGTAAAGTCTTGCCAGAGGCTTCTGAGATAAAAGAGACTATTGTGAAAAAAGTAAGCAACGAACTAAAAACAAGAATTTCAAAAGGCTATAAAAACATAGACTTGAGTTTGGTAGAGCAAACAACCAATAATATTCTGTCGGAATTAAAGGTGAATGATGAATAAAAAAGCAATATTTTACACGGTTGCTGCAATCGCCTTGACCATAGTCATAGTCCTGACTTACAGCTCCTACACAACCTTCAGGTTAAATGACAAGATGGAAGTCATACAAACAAGGATTGAAACAGTCAATTTTTTCATCAAGGACGTTGAAAAGGACCTGGAAAACGGGATTTACATTGCAGGGTTCAGGACTTTGCTGAGCTTTACACAATACATTTCAACAAATGGCACTTACCTTGACAATGCAAATGAAAGGTTCAAGGAATCGTTTCTTAACGGCACTATAAACAAGCAGCCCCTGAGCCTGATGAAGGATTCAACATTCACAGACTGGGCAAACAAGATTTCTGCCGAGGCAGACAAGATTGACATAAAGTTCAATTTCACTGTTAATGATGTCAAGCTGAACCAAAGCGACCCCTGGAATGTTGACATTGAGCTGGACTTGACTTTGGACGTAAGGGACAAGAGGAACACAAGCTACTGGAACAGGAACAGGATATTAACCCAAAGAATAAACATTGTGGGGTTTGAGGACCCTGTTTATGTTGTGAACAGCCATGGAAGGGTTACCAACACTGTAATAATCTCAAACACGACAAATTTTGTTGTCAGCGGCAATGTCGCCAACCTGCTGAAGCATATGAATAATTCCTGGTATATTGCCGCTAATGAAAGCCCGAACTTCCTTATGAGGCTTAATGGCGATTTGGGCAATTCAACCTGCTGCGGGATTGAAAGCTTGGTTAATTTAGAGAAGTTCCAGAAGCAAGGCTTGGCTCTAAAGGACAGAAGCATTGTAGACCATGTCTATTTTGGGGCAAAAACAACCACTAACTTCAGGGTTAATGCAACTCCTGAATGGTTCAAGATAGATGGAAGCTTGCCTGCGCCCGGGCCTCCAAAAGCAGAGCATCTTGATGTTTACCAGGTGAGGAATATAACGATTTAAAAATTAGTGTAGAATTAATATTTGAATCTTCTCTCATATTCCTTATGAGTAAACCATTCAAGAATAACATTCAAAATCATGACTTCATTTGTTTGTATTGTATAAATCAGCCTCCAAGCGTTAGGCATATCATATTTCCATAAGTTTGTTATTCCGAATTTTCTTATGTATTCTTTCGGCCATAACTTTTTCGGAATTTTTGTCCCGCAAGTTGGATTTGATTTCAGATCTTTAATAGCCCTGTCAATAAAATCATATAATTGCTTGTCTTCAAATTTACCTTCTGTCAAAAACCACCCATCAAAGATGGGTGGCATGCTGCTAACGCAAATGTTATTCAGTGGTTTTTGAGCACAGTCGGAATTCCACGATAAGATTTGTGGTTGAGTTTACGAAACCACCACTCATAGAGATGGTGGAATTCCGATGTTTCAGAATTTCAAACTCATTTTCAATCTTCTTATCTCCAAAAGTAACATAAATCGGCTTGTTGTTCATCGCAATTTAACTCCTTCAGAGATAAGCTTCCGTATTCTTTCTGGATTGTAAGTCCAAATAACACAGCCATCTTTATCAATAATTATCTTTCCAGAATTCTCCAAGTAATCCAATATAGTTTGAAATGTCTGATACATCATTTTTTTAGGCAATTTTTTCCAAAGCTGGTATTTACCGCATTCTTGGCTATATTTTTGTATAGCCTTTTCTACCATAATTACGGATTCCAATGTTGGACTATGCAAAATTGTTGTTTCTGCCATATTATATAACTATATATAAGAACTAATATATAAATTTTTCTTTTTTAACTGGGAACTCTCACTAACGTTCACAGCTTTTCTTTTTGCTTCGCAAAACCGAAAGCTTTAAAAAGGGTATTAACCTATCTAGGCTATTAAGGAGGTCATAAAAATGAAGAAAGCAATAAGCTTGATTGTGATTGTTGCGTTGATGGCAATCTTTATGTTTGGGGTTGCTGGAGTTGCATTTGCGGCTTCACCAGTAGCTGAGAATAATGCATGTGACCATGCGTCACCAGTTGCCCAAAATCACGCAAGCCCGCAATCTGTTGTGGGAAATTGTGATGAACCAGAAGGTCCTTAATTTTTCTTCTTTCTTTTTTTCTTTAATTTTTATATATTAGCTTTTTAATTTCTGAAAGAAATCTTTGAATTTAATTATCCGCCTGGAGGTGGCGCGCAAATCGGATTATTCAGGTCCGGGCAGCAAGCAATTGGGTCTGTGCATTCTTGTGCATTGCACTCGAACTTGCAGTT
>Ga0209211_10004645_pt1 | contig 21167 bp, 15 predicted proteins | sample RifGroA2_FD_183992 | JGI IMG/M metagenome (GOLD analysis project Ga0209211, IMG submission 183992) | Groundwater microbial communities from Rifle, Colorado, USA - Groundwater A2 (SPAdes) (version 2) | ecosystem: Environmental > Aquatic > Deep subsurface > Groundwater | place: Rifle, Colorado...
AACCAGATATTGCCACAACTGGCCATTCTCTTTCCCGACCGGTTAAAACTTTCTTAAAACAAAAAACCGTGCTTATGCACAGCTCATTTACACAAAAGTATTGACACACTCGGTTCTGGTCTTCAAGATATGCTGGAGCGTACGACAACGAAATCGTTTCGGAAGACGGCCGAATGGCTGAAATCGCCGAAACGATTTACTCCAACTATCTGAAATCATTCTAAAATTGAGTGCGGTCAATACCAACCCAACCAAGGAGGAAAGGAGGGAATCTGTAGCCGCACCTACAGATCCATCTTTAACCGATAATAGTATTGTCGCCTGAAGAAGGAATAATGTGTTTTGTCTTTTGGGCATTCACCCCTCGCCCCTCTGCCCAAAATCCAAAACGAAAAAACAAATTTATTATTATTTGAAAAAAAACCTGTCAAAATGAAATTGAATGAAAAATATTTTTTGAACAGCATATAACAGCGTGTATGCGGTTCAAAAAAAAGTGCGTTATAAATTTTCAGCGGTCGCACTTTTTCTTTCACCCATATTTTTGCCCTTTTATTCTTTTAGAATATAATTCGGATTATGCAGTTGGTTTTTTTATGCAGAATCGAAACGGCAAATCAATATTAATGCCGCGGTGATTAAATGGCAAAGCATAAGAAAAGAATTGGCAAAACTCGACATACATCAGTTTCCTCAACTTGCGGCATTATGGAAACAAGACCAACAAAAAGTCTTATCAGAAATCTACCAACAACAAAAACTATCATTCAATGCTGTCACTCAAATTTGTGGTGGTTTAGAGCGTGAGAAGAAAGAAAAAAAACTTATTGCATCCATAGAAGAGAATATGCCTGTGAACAGACAAAACGAAGTAGAGAGCGAAGTGGACAGCCTGACACCGGAGCACTACCCGATATTGACAGAACACCGGAGGGTGAACCGGGCGTGGCTGGTGGAACAGATACTTTATCAAGCTAACCACCGACCGAATGATTCCGTCGGAATGATGTTGGCATCATTAGAGAGCGTTCTGCAACACATCTCACCACAAAATAAGTAATTGTGCTGTTTCCGTGATATAATATTTTGACGCTGAGCATTCACGCCTTGCTCCTCTGCCTAAAATAGCTACATCCGCCTCTTGACACAATATAAACAAACATATATACTTTGTTTATATTCACAAAAACATACAAACAAACTATGCGGAGCATCGAAATTGGCCTATACAAAGCACAGATAAACGGCTTCAAGGCATTCGTTCCACGCCCCTTTCCACCAAAGGACGGCTTTGATTTTGATCAAAATATCTTAAAAAAGAATAACGAAGCCACTCGCCTATTGGGTAAACTGGACGGCATTACCAAGCTCCTACCGGATGCTGACTTTTTTCTTTTGATGTATTTGCGAAAAGACGCCTCTGCTTCCAGCCAAATTGAAGGAACGCGCGCTACCATGATAGATGCCATCGCGGCCGAGGCCAAAATCACTACCAATATACCAGACGATGTTGATGATATCTTGCATTATATCAAAGCATTAAATTATGGTATCAAACGAATGGAGGCTGACGATTTTCCAATGGCGCTTCGTTTTATTCGTGAACTGCACAAACAACTCATGCAAAAAGCGCGCGCCACCCATTTTTCTGATCCGGGTGAATTTCGCAAGAGCCAAAACTGGATTGGCGGCACAAGACCGGACAACGCCAGTTTTGTTCCGCCGCCAGTTGATGAAATGCGCCGCGCGCTGAATGACTTGGAAAAATTTATTCATGCCGATGATGTAATTCCGACCGTGATAAAGGCTGGGTTGATTCATGCCCAATTTGAAACAATCCATCCATTCTTGGACGGCAACGGCCGAACCGGACGAATGTTGATTACTTTTTATCTATGGAAAGAAGGCTACCTTGAGAAGCCAGTTTTATTTTTATCATCTTTTTTTAAGAAGCACCAAAAGCTGTATTACGAAAAATTGCTCGGATACCACAACGGCAACGTTGCCGATTGGATAGGTTTCTTTCTGGAAGGCGTGGTTGACATATCGAACGAAGCGATAGATACTGTAAGTAAAATTACGGCCTTGCGCGAAAGAGACATGATAAAGATACACGCTCTAGGCACGCGCGCCTCGGAAAGCGCCATGTTAGTATTGCCAAAACTATACGCCCAACCGATCATCAATGTTAATGTTATCGAAAACTGGACTGACTTTACTCCTCCCGGCGCCCAAAAAATTATTGACCGCTTCGTAAAACTTGGAATACTAACACCTAAGGACAAAAATAAACCATACGGTCAATCATACATGTACAAAAACTACATTGATATTTTTGTTGGTGATGAATAAATAAGCCTTGAACAGGACGCAATTCACCCCGCGTCCCTCTTGCGCCCCGCTGAAACGAAAAAATATTGTTTTATTGACACGAGCGAAAAAAGCAGAGTGAAAAATAATAATAAGGATAAAATGTACGAGCGTACAACAGCGTGCATGCGGTTCCGCTCCTCGTGCCTCGTCGCTACACCCATATTTTCCTTCGCTTCGCTGCGAAAAACATCGCATACACGCGAACATTATGTGAAATATTTTCAAGCCCGACCCTTTATTAGACAATTAAAATATGGAAAAAATCCACGACCAAAATATTTTCTTTTTGAAAGCGGCGGCAACACGCATTTATAATTTAAACCATAATAAATATTCTTAATTTTGAATGGTGGTGGTCAAATGGAATGAGCCGTGGCACCCAAGTAACCCAAAAAAGGAGACCGCCGCCTCCTTTCTAAGTTAAGAATATTTATATCATACTGCCCTTAAATATGACTAAAAAAAACATAGCGCTGATTATTATATTTACTTTCTTAATCAATTTTGATGTTGCCTCCGCGTTAGAGCCCTGCGAATCTGGCGGCATTAAAACTTCCGTCTACAAACAATATCAGATGCTATATCCCGCGGAAAATTTTATTAGAATCACCAATAAAGATTCGTTAAAAAATTTAACGCAATTGAAAGATTTAATCTGCTTACAATATTTGGACGCGACTGAACATGGAATTAAGGGGGATATAGCTAATTTAAAAAAACTGACGAGCCTTGAAGTGCTTAGTCTGTATAATAATCCGGAAATTTACGGCGACATCTGCTCATTAAGCGACGCAACAAAATTAAGAAGCCTAAAATTTGCTTTTGACAAAAAAATATCCGGGGATATTTCCTGTTTAAGCGGCCTGAATTTAGAGACTTTAGCCATGACTTACACAAAAATTTCAGGGAACCTTTCTAGCTTAAGCCGCATGACAAAATTGAAGGCGCTTTATCTCGCGGGCACAGATATTTCTGGCGATATTTCCGCTCTCAACCAGCTAACTGATCTGGAAGAATTGGGCGTATCTGACCAGTACACCGGCAAATCCAAGATTACCGGCGATTTGGCGTCTTTGGATAATTTAAAAAAACTGAAAAAAGTGTCATTATATGGTATGGATGTGAAAAACTGCCAGCGCTTTATTGAGGCGCATCCCGATATCAAGCAAGGAGGGTGTTCTGAAAAACCGCATTTAACTTCAAACGACTCCAATAAAATTCCGGAAAGAAAAATAAACAGAAAAAAGACTACGCCAATAGAATACCCGGTTCAACAATCAGTCAAAAAAACCATTACGGTCCCAGAGGGCTACCCGCTAAAAGAATATTTTTTTAATAGGGTCTTTGGCTGGCTTAAACGAAATTTTATTCAAATTTTTCGCGTAATGCCGGATTAATTTGGCCACCGCTGAAGAAAGGCGAACCTTATTGGATCGCCCATAATATCGCTTTAGACAAAGAAAGAGAAGCGGGGCTATTGCCGGATCCAAATACGGATACAAAATTGTAAAACTATTTCAACACCCGTTTCAAATACTGCCCCGTGAAACTAGCAGGCTTCTTGGCCACTTCCTCCGGCGTGCCAGTGGCGATGAGTTGGCCGCCCTTGTCCCCGCCCTCGGGGCCGAGGTCAATAATCCAGTCGGCGCTTTTGATGACATCTAAATTGTGTTCAATGACCATGACAGTGTTGCCCTGATTCACCAGGCGCTGGAGCACCTCCAACAATTTACACACGTCGTCGTAGTGGAGGCCCGTGGTTGGCTCGTCTAAAAGATACAGCGTCTTGGCGGAGCCATGTTTGGAAAGCTCGCGGGAAAGTTTGATGCGCTGGGCCTCACCGCCGGAAAGTGTGGGGGCGCTCTGCCCCAAAGCGAGGTAATCCAGCCCGACCGCGTTGAGCATGCGCAGTTTGTCGTTGATCATCGGAATATCTTTAAAAAATTCTTCCGCGTCTTCAATGGTCATGTCCAGCACATCCGCAATATTTTTTTCTTTGTAGTGTACTTCCAGCACTTCTTTGGTAAAGCGTCGGCCCTTACACACCTCGCACACTATCTTCACGCTCGGCAAAAAATGCATTTCAATTTCAATCATACCCTTGCCCTCGCAATTTTCACAACGGCCGCCGGGCACATTAAAACTAAATTTGCCGATCTTAAAGCCGCGGATTTTGGCTTCCGGGGTTTCGGCAAACAAATCGCGGATGTGGTCAAAAGCTTTGGTATAGGTGGCGGGGTTACTGCGGCTGGTCCTCCCGATGGGGCTTTGATCAATCGTGATCAGGGAATCAAGATACTCGGTGCCGGTGATGGAGAGATGCGCGCCCACCGGGTGATTGGTGCGCCAAAATTTGTTGGTGAGAGCCTGATGTAAAATATCATGCATAAGCGTGCTTTTGCCGGAGCCGGAGACACCGGTAAGGCACACAAACCGGCGGAGCGGAATATCTACATTAATATTTTTTAAATTGTGCTCGCTGGCTTTTTTAATTTTCAAAAATGGCACCGAGCTGTCCACGTGGCGGCGTTTTTCCGGCAGTGGAATTTTGGCCTCGCCGCGCAAATATTTACCGGTGAGCGAAATCTTGGCGTCGCCCAGCACTACACAGCCACTAATAGTATCTTTTGAAGATTTTATTTTCGGTGGAGACAACAGGCTACTCAGCGGGCCTGAGTACACCACGTTGCCGCCATGTTTCCCGGCCCCGGGGCCGATGTCCACGAGCCAGTCACTCACGAGAATGGTATCTTCATCGTGTTCCACCACGATAATGGTGTTGCCGACATCACAAAGATTACGGAGGGTTTTTACCAGTTGCTCGTTGTCTTTTTGGTGCAAGCCAATGGTCGGCTCGTCTAGCACATAGAGCGCGCCCACCAGGCGCGTGCCCACTTGCGAAGCGAGGCGGATGCGCTGGGCTTCGCCGCCGGAGAGCGTGCCCGCGCGGCGATTGAGGGTGAGGTAGTGCAAACCCACATCAAACATGAATTGTAAACGGTTGCTCACTTCTTTCAACACCGTGCCGGCAATGACCTCTTCGCTGGCGCTCAAACCCATAGACACGGTGGCGATGAATTCACGCGCAGAGGCAATGGACAAATTGGCGGTCTCCCAAATATTTTTACCGCCGACTTTGACGCTCAAAGCGGTTTCGCTCAAGCGCTTGCCGTGGCACGCCGGACATTCTTCCACACTTCCGCCCAAGGCGGACCCGCCTTGGGCGGGGAACCACCCTTCAACACCGAGGCCGGTACAAGTCTGACAATAGCCATAGGGGCTGTTGAAACTAAACAGGCGCGGTTCAATTTCCGGAAAACTAAAACCATCGTTCGGGCAGGAATATTCGGTGCTATAAATGACTTCTTCGCCGGAAGGATAAATAACGGTACAAAGGCCATTGGAAAGATCCGCGGCATTCACCACCGCTTCGGTGAGGCGCTGTTCGCCGTCTTTGCTCTTCAGATACTCGGCGCTCCCGGACAGCTTGTCCGCTATCACTTCAATGGTGTGCTTGTCATTTTTGTTCAAAATAATTCGGTTGCGCAAACTTTTTATAGTGCCGTCTACGCGTACTTCCAAGTAGCCGGAGTTGTAAATGTCGTAAAGCATCTGATAGTACTCCCCTTTGCGGCCGCGCACCACGGGCGAAAGAATAGTGATCTCACCTGATTCTGTCATCCTGAGCGGAGCGAAGGATCCCTTGCGTTTGTTTTTAAGGGATTCTTCACCCTCCTTCGGGGGGTTCAGAATGACAGACGATTTGTTTTCATGTTTTAAGGCTTTCTTGATCTGTTCAATCATCTGGTCGGTCGTCATCTTGGTGATTTTGCGGTTGCAGAGCGGGCAATGCGGTTCGCCTACGCGCGCGAAAAGAATGCGAAGATAGTCGTAGATCTCGGTGATGGTGGCCACAATGGAACGCGGGTTGGCGCTGTGCGCTTTTTGGTCAATGGAAATGGCGGGCGACAGACCTTCAATATCATCCACGTCGGGCTTTTGCATACCGCCCAAAAACTGGCGGGCGTAGGCCGACAAACTTTCAATGTAACGGCGCTGGCCCTCGGCGAAAATGGTATCAAACGCCAAAGAAGACTTGCCGGAGCCGGACAAGCCAGTGAAGACGATCATTTTGTTGCGCGGGAGTTCCAACGAGATGTTTTTCAGATTGTGCTCCCTGGCTCCGCGTATAACTATCTTATCTTGCATAAACGCCAAAATAGCCCATAAATGGGCCCGACTATAATAATTAGAAAGAAAAGAGCCTAGGTACCCTACCGTTTCAGGGGCGTTTTGTCAATGTGGGTTTACAGAAGAAGCAGCCTTCATAACAAAATAATACCGTGCTAATTAAAATTGTTAAAAATCTGAAATAACCAAATTTGACTTATCTTTTCTCTAAAGGTAGAGTATAGATGCTAAGCGACTTCAAATATATGCGTAAAATTGAACTAAAAAATGTAATCTGGAAAGAAGGCAAATACTATGTATCCTGGAATATTAATACTGATATTTCTAGTTTTGGTAAAACCAAAAAAGAAGCCATTGCTAGTTTGCAAGAGGCCCTGGAATTACATTTTGAGGACACCCCTATTTCCAAAATTCACAAAATAGAAAACCCAAATCTAGTGTCGCTCGCTTTAAAATATGCCTAAACCAGTATTACTAAGTTTAATATTAAAAGTCCTTAAAGATAAGGGCTTCTTTTTTACTCGTCAAAAAGGGTCGCACGCGCGTTTCCGCAAACTTGGCAACCCAACTCGCAATGTCACTATAAAAATGAATTACAAAGAAATTCCTTATGGTACTTTTCGGTCTATCCTGCTTCAATCCGGCCTGAAAGAAGAGGATTTTGGTAAAAAATAAATTCCGCGCTCGTGAGCGACGGTATTCTTACTTCTCCAAACTCATCGGCGAGGGCTTGGTGACCACTATCTGCCACCAGGCTTTGAGGCGCGCGCCGAGCTCGCGAATATTCATTTTGTACTTATCAAACCCGTAGCCGCGCAAGTCGGCGGCGATGCCGATTGTCTGTAGGCCGAAATGGTCGCAGAGGTAGCCAATGCGCGCGAGATGAAAATTTTGAGAAATGGCGATGACGCTGTCTAGACCGTAGACAAAGTGTTCGCGGTAACAGCTTTCGTAGGTACGGTAGCCGTGCGGGTCTACGAGAATATCCCCCGCTGGTACGCCGGCGTCTAGCGCGGCCTTTTTCATGGCGTCTACTTCGTCGGAAACATAGGCGCCGTCATCGCCCGTCATCATAATTTTCTTAACCTTGCCCTGCTTGTACAGCTCCACGCCAATTTTTACCCGGTCGGCCTGCAGGTCGCTCATGGTAGTGGCGTCTTTCATACCACCACCAAAAACCAACGCGACCGGCGCTTCGGGCGCATCGGCGATGGATACAACCTGGTGCGGCCGCCGCAGAATGAGAATGTTCGCGAAGATGAGGAACGCGACAAAAACAAACAGGCCCAGACCCGCGACCCACAGAATAATTTTTATTATTTTCTTGAGCATAATAGTAAGTTGTCATTCAGAGGGAGTGAAACAACCGAAGAATCTTCCGCTTATGCCCGTTACGATTGGCGTAAAAGGAATATCCTTCGCGGAGTTTACATTGAGCGGAGCGAATGTGCTCTGGATGACAGTTTTGTTTTACGCATTTTTTTCTCGCCGTCAGTTGTTTTCTGACGCGCGACCAATTCCCGAATTTCATCGCGCAAAATTGCCGCCAACTCAAATTCCAAATCTTTGGCCGCTGATTTCATCTGCGCTTCTTTCTCTTTAATAATTTCACCAAGCGGCCGGGCGTCGCCCAGCGTATCCAACTCCGCGATACTTTCGCGCCCGCCGCGCCGGCCGCGGCCACCTTTCTTGGCCCGGTCGGCGCTAATACCAAATTCTTCCAGGATATTCCGAATAGTTTTTTGAATGGTTTGCGGGGTGATGCCGCGCTCTTTATTATACGCCAATTGAATTTGGCGGCGGCGGTCGGTCTCGGCAATCGCTTTCTCCATGGAGCCGGTGATAATGTCCGCGTAGAGCACCACTTGGCCGTTCACATTGCGCGCCGCGCGGCCAATGGTCTGAATGAGCGACGTTTCACTCCGCAAGAACCCTTCTTTGTCCGCGTCTAAAATGGCGACGAGCGACACCTCGGGCATATCCAAACCTTCACGGAGAAGATTAACTCCGACAATCACATCGTGTTTGCCGCGGCGCAGGTCGGTGATTATTTCAATGCGCTCCAGCGTATCAATGTCGCTGTGCAAATAGGCGACGCTCCAGCCAGAGGCTGGTCCGCCTTTGGCGGAGATTTTCCCTTTTTCTGTTAGGTAACCGGCCAAATCTTCAGCCATCTTTTTGGTGAGGGTGGTCACCAACACGCGTTCGTGAACTGCGATGCGTTCTTCAATGCGCACGATGAGATCTTCCACCTGGGAGCGTTCACCGCTCCACTTTTTCGGCGTGATAGGGCGAATGACCACTTCCGGATCAATGAGGCCGGTGGGGCGAACGACTTGTTCCACCACCTGCTGGCTGGATTTAATTTCAAACTCGGATGGCGTAGCGGATACATACACCGTCGCTCCGGTGCGCGCCTCAAACTCTTTGAACGTGAGCGGGCGGTTGTCGCGGGCGCTTGGTAAACGAAAACCGTGCTCCACGAGTGTGTCTTTGCGCGCGCGGTCGCCGTTGAACATACCCCCGATTTGCGGCACGGTGACGTGCGACTCGTCTATGATAGTGAGAAAACCCGGTCTATTTGTCATCCTGAGCGAAGCGAAGGATCCCTTGTCTTTGGGTTTAAGGGATTCTTCGTTACGCTCCGCTTCACTCAGAATGACACCGGATGAATGTTGGAAATAGTCCAAAAGGGTGAACGGCGGCTCGCCCTCTCCCCGCCCTTCAAAATGGCGCGAGTAGTTTTCAATGCCATTGCAGTAGCCAATATTTTTTATCATTTCCAAATCATAACGTACGCGCCGCTTGAGGCGCTCGTGCTCCAATACTTTTCCTTGCCGCTCAAACATCGCGAGCTGTGAATCCAGCTCGGCTTTGATGCGGCCGAACGCGCGTTCGCGTTCCAATTCACCCACTACATAATGTTTGGCCGGAAAAAACCAAACGTCAGACATCGGTCTGACGTTTGTCCTGAGCCCGCCCGAGGCGGGCGTAGGACCCCTTTTCACATCGGAGGAAGCTGTGACCGTACGCGCTACTCTATCTAGCTTTTCAATGTGTTCAATCTTATCGGTAATTTCAAAACGGTAAATAGCATCTTCGTTCACCGGCATTATCTCAAATGTCTGCCCCTTAAGGCGGAAACTGCCGCGTTTCAAATCACTGTTTGTGCGCTCAAATTGCATTTGTACGAGTTGCGCCAGCATCGCGCGGCGATCCAGCTCTTGGCCTTTTACTAAATGTAAAACAATTTTTTCATATTCTTTGGGCGAGCCGAGACCGTAAATGGCTGACACCGAGGCGACGATGATAACGTCGCGCCGAGACAACAGCGCTTGGGTGCACGCGTGGCGCAAACGATCAATCTCTTCGTTTATCTGCGCTTCCTTTTCTATATAGGTGTCGGTGTGCGGCAGGTACGCTTCCGGCTGATAGTAGTCGTAATAGCTGACAAAATATTCCACGGCGTTCTCGGGAAAAAATTCGCGAAATTCATTGCACAGCTGGGCCGCCAGTGTCTTGTTGTGGGCGATGACCAAAGCGGGCATTTGGGTGCATTCAATCACGTTAGCGATAGTGAACGTTTTGCCCGAACCGGTAACGCCAAGCAGAGTTTGGCGGTCAAACCCCTTTTTTAGGCCAGAAACCAATTGCTCAATGGCCTTTGGCTGATCTCCAGCCGGTTTGTATTTTGAAACAATTTTGAATGTCATGCGGAAAAAATACCATCCAAAATTACCATATACTTGACAGACTAGCAAATAACGGCTAAATTACGAACTGTCCACACAGACTGCGGAGGTGCGCCGTAGGGGCATCAATAATCGTTGAACGAATGACGAGAGAAACACTCGTGTTTTAAGGATTGAGCGCTGCCAAACTTCTTCGCCGCCGCGTTCTCCTAAAAACAGTTGGCCATCCGGAGGCCAACCGTCGTTTACCGATTGTGACGCTGGTTCAAGTCCAGCCACCTCCTACATAAATTGTGCTAAAGCGCCATTTAGCGCTCATACTATTTCCCCGTTATTGCGGGGTGAGTGGTACGGAGCGCCTTGACGCTCTTAACCGGGAACCCCGCCACCGCCCTTCCGGCGATGGGCGGCGCGATGAGGCGACGGAACCCTCGTTCCGTCTTTGTCTCTCAGAGTCCCGACCGGCTTACGCTTAACGGCCAGCGCTTTATTGACCCGCGACCATGTTTGACGTGGAGTGCGCGGTCTCGCCTGGAACGTGGCGTGTCCTAAGCCGGACACTCCTCTTTAGTAACTTTCTTGAAGGTGACTGAAGAAGTTAAAAAATCCCGAGTGTTCGGGATTTTTTAATACTTTTTTTCTACCATACTCTCGGCGACACCGATGAGAAACAAATTCACAATGAGCGATGAACCGCCGTAGCTGACAAACGGGAGAGGAACACCGGTGATTGGAAGCAAGCCGATATTCGCCCCGACGTTGATAAAAAATTGAACAAAAAAGAGAACGGCGATACTGCTTGCTGTCACCGAAACAAAATCATCATCCGATTGTTTGGTGATGACTATTAACCGCCAAAGAAGCGCGCCAAACAACACTAGAAACGCCGTCACGCCGGCAAAACCGAGCTCCTCGGCAATAACGGTGAAAATAAAGTCGGTTTGCGCCTCGGGCAAAAATCGAAGCTGGGATTGAGAGCCGAAACCTAAACCTCGGCCTGACCAACCGCCGGCGCCCACGGCGATGATAGCCTGGATGCTGTTATAACCGCGGCCAAGCGGATCATACGCTGGATTGATAAATGTGGTGAGGCGATCTTTCTGATAAGGCAGAAGCAAGAAAAACCAGCTTATGATTGAAAATAAAACCCCAGCTCCTACCAGACCAACCACAAAAGAGCGGCGGGCGCCGGCCAAAAGCATCACCCCGAACCAAACGGCGCCGATGATGATGGCCGAACCCAAATCCGGCTGAAGCATAACCAGCCCGATTACAACCAGAGTGATAAAGCCGGTGCCGAAAAAAAATAATGGCCGTTCAAAACGCCGGCCGAAGTGATAGACTATGTACGCCAGCATCAGAATTACGCCAATTTTCGCTATCTCCGCCGGCTGGAGGGAAAAACCGCCGAACACAAACCAGCCTTTGGTGCCGCGAATGTCGGCGCCAAACACCAAAACAGCTCCCAGCAACAATAAAGAAAAGACATAAAATAATTTGGCGTATGAACGGAACCAGGCGAACTGCATCAGGCTCCCGCTGAACAGCAATATGTAACCGATGCTGGCGGAAAACAATTGTTTTTTGAAATAAATAAGCCCGCCGCCGCGCGATAGATCAACGCTGTAGATGGCAGTCAAACCCAAAGCGACAAGCAAAGTCGCGGTAATGAAAAGCGCCCAATCAAAACTGCGCGACGAAAATTTATGAAGAGAAAACATACAAATCTGCGGAATGGCCGGACTTATTTCGCGGGCGGCAGATACACCGCCGTGTCATAGACATTAATGAGAGGGAAAATTTTAGCCGAAGTGGCGGTAAGCGCGCTTACAAAATTGCGCAAGTCAATTTTTTTTGTTTCCAGCGAGGCGAATGAATCAACCGACAACGGCGCGACTCCGACCATGACATCTTGCTGGTAGAGCCCGACATAAAAATGAGGCGCCACATATCCATACGGGCTTTGATTGGCCAGACTAAACGTAATCACATTGGCCTTCGCTCCGCCCGCGTTCGCGAGCGGCGTAAAAACAAAATCATTCAGAGAAAAATTGAGCCGAGCCTCCTGCCAAGATTTAGGATCTTTAATTTGGTGAGAGGAAATACGCTTCCAGTTCATCGTTTCAATAACCAACTGCGCGCTCCCCGGACCGCCCGAACTCTTGACCCCCAGCTCGGCTAGAAGCGCGCTCTCACCCGGCAAGATGAAAAATGATTTGGCCGCGGTTCTTTCCCCGTCAATAATATAGTAATATGTGCCGCGCGCCAGGAAACGATCGTTTGAATTCCCTACTTCAGACACGGCGTCATATTTGTCTACACCGCCGGGAAAAATTTCCGTGGACAGCACTTGGAGAGGAGCGGCCGCAAAATACTGTTCAGCCGGCCGATAATCTATAAACCGGCTCGCTTGTCTATCCAAAGCGATATCGTTCGCTAAACCAAAAATCAAAAAATTCCCCCACTGCCAAAGGCTGAACGCCCACAAGACCGCCCCGGCTATCGCCAGACTAGCGACGAGAAGCCGATAGAGGCCCACCCGGTGCCGTACATACCACAGGCTGAAGCACAAATCTTTACTGCTAAATTCGCCGGTGGGGTCAACATATTTCTCAAAACTCGGCTTGGCTGATGGCGGCGCCGAATTGGCGGCCGACGGCTGGGCGGGTGTATCGTTTCTTTTGGTATATAAATTCATCATATACAAGCAGTAGTATACAACAAAAATTGGCTCATGACAAAATCTAAAAACATTTAGAAGCCCCGAGGTTACCCCGGGGCTTCTAATGTTCGTTCTTGTTTTTCCTTTCCGCTAGATGTGGTGGACGACCGGGGGCGAGAGCCTGGCAGCCACGAGCTGAGCCGCCGGACGCCTCACCTTGCTCTCCATCTTGGCCTCGTGCGCGGCGCGGCGAACACCGCCGAAGCCGCTCATGTCCCACACGATGCCTGGCACGCGGACGAGCTTGGCGATGGCTTTATCCGACCCGTGCAGCATCGCCTGCTGAAGGGCAATCGCCGTTACTTCCTCGACCCCGGCGCTCTTCGGCTCACCGAGCGGACCGTCCCCGATGAGCGGGAACCCGGTACGACAGAGACGTTCCGCATTCCATAGCGCGAGAGTGTTCCATGGGACCTGCCGGCCGTTAGCGCCCATCTCGATCGCACCGGGGTGGTAGTCGTGCCCCTCCATGGCCGCGCCGACCACGAGCGTTGTGTTATCCATGTGTTGAAAAAGCGCATTGACGATCGCCGGCGTGAGCTTGACCTCCACCGATGCCGAGAGGAAATGCACACCCCTGGCGAATTCTTCGCGCCCATGAATCAAGAGCGCGTTGAGCGGCTGGACGAACTTGCCCCAGGGCGTGACGGCGAAAACCTTGACCCGACTCTGTTCGAAGCCCAGGCCACCGACGACTGTGAGGGCGCCGCTCGTGTCGATCGCGCTATTGACCGCGACGAAGACCTTCTCCGCCCCGACGCTGAGCGCCGCCGTGATGAACGCAATGAGATTGCTGAACGACGTTGCCGCGTTCTCCCGGTTGCTTTCGAAAAACCGCGTACCGACCACGAACTGATGAGCGGACATTGCTTGGCCCTCCAGGCCGCTCCCTCGGGATGAGGGAGGAAAGGAATTGTTGGTGAAACGAACAGTCGCCTGGGGAAAACAGTGGCTTTTTTGGCTACGATTTCCACCGAAGACGAACAAATAATTATAACACATTTTAAGGTTTTTGTCAACAGCCTTTATACGGGGATAATCCCTGTGCAGGGGCAAAGGGCACCATGAGATAACCTAGACAAAATCAGAACAACTGCAGACTTGCCTCCCCGTGTCATCTATGTTAAAATAGACCGAGTCACCTAGACATCTTTTTTTGCCTCATCATTTCTGAATTTTTTCGTTTATGCCTAAACATACTGTCCAAAAAGGGAGAATTACTGCTCCAGCGACAGCTAAACTAGATAAGAAAAAAATACCAGCGGCGTCAGCAAAACCCATAGCGGCAAAATCAAAATCCGGCTACACCGCCGAGAATATTACCGTGCTGGAAGGGCTAGAAGCGGTGCGCCGCCGGCCAGGCATGTATATAGGTTCCACCGGCCCGACCGGCCTCCACCACCTCATTTGGGAAGTCGTTGACAACTCCATTGACGAAGCGATGGCCGGGTATGCTAAAAATATCACCGTGACTTTGCTCCCCGACCATATGGTGGAGGTTCGCGATGACGGCCGCGGCATTCCGGTTGATATTCACCACAAAACCAAAGTCTCGGCATTGGAAACGGTCATGACCGTGCTTCACGCCGGAGGCAAATTCGGCGGCGACGACAGCGGCTATAAGGTGTCCGGCGGCTTGCATGGCGTCGGCGCGTCGGTCGTGAACGCCCTCTCCACCTATACCAAGGCCGAAGTGCACCGCGACGGCGCGGCGTGGATGCAAGAATATAAAATCGGCGTACCGCAAAAAAAAGTCCACGAAATCGGCCGAGCCAAAGACACAGGCACAATTATTACTTTCCGGCCGGACGAAAGTATTTTTGAAACTATCAATTTTGAGTGGAAAACGATCGTTGACCACTTGCGCCAGCACACCTACCTTACCAAGGGCGTACGCATGATCATTCACGACCAGCGCTCCGCCGAGGAGAAGACCGCCGACCCAACAGCGCTTAAATTTCCGAATCCCATTTATCAATTCTACTTTGAAGGCGGAGTGGCTTCCTATGTCCGTTTCCTGAACCATAATAAGGAAGTGAAAAATGAAACTATCTTCTATGTGGAAAAGGAACAGGAAAAAGTGAACGTGGAAATCGCCATTCAATACAGCAATGAATACTCCGAACTCTTATTCGCTTTTGCCAATAACATCTACAACCCGGACGGCGGCACCCATGTGGCCGGCTTTCGCACCGCTCTCACCCGAAGCATCAACACCTACGCCCGCAACAAGGGCTACCTGAAAGAAAAAGACAGCAACTTGAGCGGCGAAGACGTGCGCGAAGGTTTGATAGCCGTCATCTCCATCAAACTTCGCGAACCGCAATTTGAAGGACAGACTAAAGGCAAACTTGGCAATACCGAAGCGAAAACCGCCGTGGAGGGCGTGCTCGGAGACGCCTTTCTGATATTTCTGGAAGAGCACCCCAAAGACGCCGAGGGCATCATTGGCAAATGCGTACTAGCCGCCAAAGCCCGCGCCGCCGCCAAAATAGCCCGCGACACTATTTTGCGCAAAGGCGCTTTGGAAGGGTTTACCCTTCCCGGCAAACTCGCCGACTGCTCCAGCCGCAACGCCGAAGACTCCGAGCTCTTCATTGTGGAGGGCGATTCCGCTGGAGGAAGCGCGAAGCAGGGCCGCGACCGCCACACACAGGCGATTCTTCCTTTGCGCGGCAAGGTGCTGAACGTGGAGCGCGCCCGCTTGGATAAAATTTTGACTAACAACGAGCTCAAATCGCTGATTATCGCCATGGGCACGAACATCGGCGAACAGTTTGACATTTCCAAGCTCCGCTACCACCGCATCGTCATCATGACCGATGCCGACGTGGATGGCGCGCATATCCGCACACTGCTCCTGACATTCTTCTACCGCTACTACCCGGAGCTTATCCGCAATTCTCATATATACATTGCTCAACCGCCGCTTTATAGCGTGAAGCATGGCAAAGAAATGCACTACGCCTATAACGACGAAGAAAAAGCGAAAATCTTGGCTGAGTTGGAAAAGAAAAAGAGTGACAAAGCGGCTGACAAAGTAAAAGCAAAAAAAGAAATGGCTGAGCCCATAGTGGCAGAAACTGTTTTGACCGATGGCGAAGGCGTCGCTGATGATGAGAACCAAGCGATGGTGATCGGCGGAGTGAAGGTTAACATCCAGCGCTATAAAGGTTTGGGAGAAATGAACCCTGAACAGCTTTGGGAAACAACTATGGACCCGAGCAACCGTTTAATGAAAGTCGTTACCGCCGACGACGCCGAGCAAGCCAACGAAACTTTTGAAATTTTAATGGGCGACGAGGTAGAACCGCGCAAAAAGTTTATCCAGACCTACGCGAAGTCGGTGCAGAATTTAGATATATAAAATCTAAATTTTATTAGAACAATTATAAAAAAGAGCGCCTACTAGGCGCCTTTTTTTAATATAAATGACAGTTTAGAACTTCGCCACCGTTATATCCGCAAAATTTGTAGACATAACGGTAGAGGTGGCGAAGTTCCAGCCTCCTCAACCGTCCCCACTGTGGCTTGATTGTCTGGGCCGCGTCCCTACTGCCACAGAGAACGCGGCCCCTCGCCTAGCGGCGCCTGCCCCCGCCCTTCTTGTTGGGCGGCGGCTTCTTCACGGGCGGGCGCTTTGCCGGCTTCTTGACTTTGTTGAGAGCGGCCTTGAGCTCAGCGAGCTCGACCTCGAGCTCGGCCACCCGGTCGCGAAGCGCGGCCGCCTCCACCTCGACCTTCTCCGCCCGCGACTCTGCCTCCGTCACCCGCGGGTCCACCGGCGGCGCGTACGTCGCCGGCGGCGCGTACGTCGGCCGATCGTCCGCGCAGGAACAATCACATCCATCACCTCCCATTCCGCCGGTCGCGGTAGCGACCAGCATGGCCAGGCCCAACCACTTCATTGCGCGCCTCATGGCGCCCTCCTTGCCCACCCCATGCAGGGCAGGTCTTCGGTGATGGGGGGAACTTTCCACCCGCCGCTCTCCCACCAGAGCGGCAGGCACTGTCTCCAGGCCGGCGTGTTTTGTTGAATCACGCAGACAGAATCTTCGGATACCCGAACCACGATAGCCGCGTGGCCCGGATTTTTCGGTGCATCAAACACCAGTATATCATCCGCGCGGGGCGGCGCGGGCGCACCATTGCGAAACGCCTGGAGCCCCTTCGCCTTGTCATCGGCGAAATAGCTGTCGGCGTGTCCGCTCCCCGCCATGTTGCGGTGGCGCAGAATCCGCGCGTAGAACCGGTTGACCAGCTCCACGCACTGGAACTCCAGGCCGTACGCGCCTCGCGTCCTGCCGGCCATGTGCCTGCGAACAGCCACCCCTCGGTAAAAGCCGAGGATCTGGCTATGCCACCCAGAGCTACCCGGCGGCACGACCTCCGCGACTCCCTCGGAAACGGCTGGAATAACCCGGGCGAACTGCTCGCCTCGCCCGAAGAGTCGCGCCATCACTGTATCCAGCACATACCCGACAGTGGTGTTGCCCAGCCAATGAAGAACCGGGGCGATGCTGGCGTAGGGCGGGCTGTTCTGAACGAACATGACATCAGCCCCCTGACCCTTGGCGGCCATCTGGGAATTGAGTACCTCCCAAACGTGGGTTAGGTCAAACTGCTCGGGCATCTCCTCGCCCAGGTCTGAAATGAGGAAGGGGTTAACCCGAGGATTGTCTTTATCGTGAAGCAGATGGTAGCCCCACCATTTGCCTCTATTCCTCCCAAGCAGAAGCATCAGATGGGAGTTGACGGTGCCGCCTTGCTCCAAAGCGGCGATGATCTTGTCGTTGCTCACCGTGTACCGGTAGCGATACCCGACCACATACAGACGGTCGGTGGTGAGGTCGCTATTGTGGCCGATCGTTTCAACGATCCGAGACAGCCACACGCGGCGATCCCTCGCCTCGGTGATCTTGCCTCCTGACCGGTCAATTTTAAAATCCTGCGACCGATCATACACCCGGCGCACCTCTCCAGCGTTGACTTTTTCAAACAGCCACGCCGGCGCGGTGCGGAAGCGCTCCTCCCCCAGGAGCAAGTTGATAGCGCCCTCAATGTTGGCGGCGCACACCTCGTCGTCCCAACTGCTCATCGGAACGAACGCCGGTACCGTCTCGTGCCGGAACCGGATCATGTTGTCAACGAGCCCGCGCAGTTCACGAGCGCTCCTGGCGGCCGCCGGCATCCTTGCTTTCCACTCGGCCCGCGCATCCGCGCTACCGTAATGAAAAGCGATGCCGATGACCAAGGCGAGGATCACTATGATCCCGCCGCTTAAAACTGTCACTGCCTGGCGGCGACGCATGGCATCCTCCTTGGTTAATCGTTAAATATCCAATTCAACAGTCAACAAGATGCTGTTAAATTGGATATTTAAACTTGGCCGTTATTTCTTTAGCCGGAAGACAGTGGCGTATTATAGCACATTTTAGTCTTTTTGTCAATAGTTTGCCTAGATTAAATTTTGCTAATTTTAGCCAAATTTCCATCCACAGATAACCCTTGACTTAAACTCTACTCTTTGTTATACTATCCCCATACTAAATAACCGCCCAAGGCGGTTTTAAAATACCAAAAATATGACAATCATTGACCCGCTTAAAAACTACCTGCTGGGTTCGTACGCTGAAATGAAGAGGGTTTCTTGGCCATCTAAAGAGCAAACCGTCAACTACAGCCTGGTGGTTATCGGCTTAAGCATCGGCTTGGCCGCCTTTTTCGCCCTCCTGGACTATTTCTTCAACTGGGGTATTACCCAGCTCCTTACTCGCTAAACACTCATATGGCTAAACAAAATCTTAATCTCGGCCGGAGATGGTACGTACTCCACACTTACAGCGGCTACGAGGAAAACGTGAAGCACAATATTGAACAGCGTGTTGAATCGTTTGACATGCGTGATAAAATTTTTAACGTGCTCGTGCCCAAAGAAAAGAAAATCAAAATTAAAAACGGCAAACGCGCCGCCGTGGAGGAAAAAATTTTTCCCGGCTACATCCTCGTTGAAATGGTCGTCACCGATGACTCCTGGTATGTGGTGCGCAACACCCCGAATGTTACCGGCTTCGTGGGCAGCGGCACCACCCCCACCCCGGTAGATCAAAAAGAAATTGACACCCTCTTGAAGCGCGTGAACACCGAAACTGAGCCGACTCACAAAATTGATGTGGAAGTGAATGACGTGGTGCGCATCGTGGACGGGCCGTTCAAAAATTTTGAAGGCAAGATCAGCCATGTGGACCAAGAGCGCGGCCGCATCAAGACGCTGGTTTCCATGTTTGGCCGCGAAACTCCGGTGGAGCTGGATGCTTTACAAGTTAAGAAAATTTAAAAATTAAAATTATACTGCTATGGCAAAAAAACTTTTAACCCAGGTCAAACTGCAGATTCCCGGCGGCGCCGCCAACCCCGCGCCTCCAATCGGCCCGGCTTTGGGACAACACGGCGTTAACATCGCCGGCTTCTGCAAAGAATTTAACGACAAAACCAAAGACCTGAAAGGTGAAATTGTGCCAGTGGTAATCTCTATCTATGAAGACCGCAGTTTTTCTTTTATCATGAAGACGGCTCCGGTCGCGGAAATGATTAAGAAGGCGGCCAATATCAAAAAAGGTTCCGGCAAGCCTCTGCAGGAGAAGGTCGGCAAGATTACCAAAGCCCAGGTGCGCGAAATTGCCGCCAAGAAAATGCCGGACCTGAATTGCCACACCGTGGAAGCGGCTATGACTATGGTGGAAGGAACGGCCAAGCAGATGGGGGTGACGGTGGAATAACAGCTTAAGCAAATTTAGATCAAAAAATCCGGGCGACCAGCTCGGATTTTTAATCTATTACACGCTATTGCTTTTCTACGCTTTTTATGATAATAATTTGCTATTGAGCTAGATGAACTAGCTCTTTCACCGGAGGCAACTGTCATGGCAACTGCGACCGCACTTCTGCTCGTGATTGACGCAATGGGCATCCCCACGCTGGAGTACCTGATCGACCATTTCCCGGGCAATTTGCACTTCCCCAACCTGTCGCGGTTGGGGCTGGGACTGCTCATGCCCCCTCGGCACAGCTGCCGGTTCTATCCACACGGCCGAAGAATCTGCGCCGGCCGCCGCGACCAGGTATCGGCTTCGGCCGACTCGGTCATCGGCCACCGCGAGATGATGGGCGTCGTTGACGGCCGCACCTACAACCTTTTCCCGGATGGCTTCCCCGCCGGCTACATCGCCGAGCTGGAGAGGCGCATCGGCCGGAGGACCATGTTCAACCGGATGGGCGGCGGCGTGGAGGTGATCAAACTGATCGCCGCCGAGCACGCGGCTACTGGTTGTCCGGGCGTCTACGCGTCCATATGCGATCCGCTCATCCAAATCGCGATGGACGAGGCGGTCATCTCGGTTCCGGAACAGCACCAGATCGCGGACATCGCTCTCGCGCTGGCGCTTGAAACGGGTATACCCATCACGCGCGCCATCGCCCGATCCTACGTCTGCCGCGACGGCGACTACACGCGCACACCCAACCGGCACGACGCGGTTCTGCCGCTTCCGAAGGGAGCGCGCACGCTCGTGCATATCCTGCGCGAGCGCGGCGTGCGGACTGTGTCGGTCGGGAAACCGAGCGACTTGGTGGGTGTCGCCTTTGACCAGGAGATTCATCTGGCGGAACCGAACGATCTTGACCCACGGCTCGATCTCCGATTCGCCCACCCGAAGAGGAAAGACAACAACCCCTACACAACCCAGGGGGTTCTGAATGCGATCGCCGACGCGCGTTCCTCCGCCAGCCAGACGAGCGGAACTTTCATCTTCGCGAACTGGGTGGACGGCGACGCTCTCTATGGACATACGCGCGACGTGGAAGGCGCCCTGCGTTCCCTCGAGGAGATCGATCGCGTCCTGCCGCTCATAGAGGGCGCTCTCGCGCCCGGCGACATTCTCATCATCACGGCCGACCACGGCATGGAGCATCGCGCCGACTACGGCTACCATCACCGCGAGCCGGTGCCGCGGCTGGTGGAGCGCATCGGCTTCAACCCTATGCTCCGGACCAACCAAAGCCGAGGGCTGACCGAGGTGGGCGACCTCATCGCGCAAATGTTCGGCTGTGAGGGGGAGTTCCGGCAGAACATCGTCCGCATCCCGGCCTGACAGCAGGAAGACACCGGGAGGACAAACACAACCAGCGGG
>Ga0209211_10004649_pt1 | contig 21155 bp, 19 predicted proteins | sample RifGroA2_FD_183992 | JGI IMG/M metagenome (GOLD analysis project Ga0209211, IMG submission 183992) | Groundwater microbial communities from Rifle, Colorado, USA - Groundwater A2 (SPAdes) (version 2) | ecosystem: Environmental > Aquatic > Deep subsurface > Groundwater | place: Rifle, Colorado...
CGCTCAGGACATTAAAATCAGCGTGCCTTTGGTGGTGCGCCTTGAGGGTACCAATGTGGACAAGGGCAAAGAGCTTTTAAAGAAATCAGGCATCAGGATTTTTGCGGCGGACGGCCTGGCTCAGGCCGCGGCGCTGGCTGTCGAAATGGCGGGGAAAGCATGAGCATTCTCATCAACGCGCAAACCAAAGTCATTTGCCAGGGCATTACCGGCGACGCGGGGTCTTTTCACGCCCGCCAGATGCTGGAATATGGCACGCACCTTGTAGGCGGAGTGACACCCGGCAAAGGGGGCAGTCTTTTTGAAGGCAAGGTTCCCATCTTTGACACGGCCAAGCAGGCTGTGCGCGAAACCAAGGCCAACGCTTCGGTTATTTTTGTTCCGGCGCCTTTCGCGGCCGACGCGGTCAAAGAAGCGGCTGACGCGGGGCTAGAACTTATCGTTTGCATCACGGAAGGCATTCCCGTACTAGACATGGTGAAGGTGAAGAAGTTCCTGGAAGGCTATAAGACGGCCAGGCTGATAGGCCCTAATTGTCCTGGCGTCATCACTCCCGGGGGATGTAAAATAGGCATTATGCCGGGATACATCCACCAGCCCGGAAAGGTTGGCGTGGTGTCAAGAAGCGGCACTTTGACTTATGAGGCGGTTTGGCAATTGACCAGCCGGGGAATAGGACAGTCCACTTGCATCGGGATAGGCGGCGACCCGGTGCTGGGCAGCGGATTTTTGGATGTTTTGGAACTTTTTGAAAAGGACACTGAAACTGAAGCGGTGGTCATGATAGGTGAAATCGGTGGCGAGGAAGAAGAAAAAGCCGCTGATTTTATCAAAAATAAAATGAGCAAACCTGTGGTGGCTTTTGTGGCCGGCATGACGGCCCCGGAAGGCAAAAGGATGGGCCACGCGGGCGCCATTATTTCCGGCGGAAGCGGCAAGGCGTCGGACAAAATTAAAAAACTTGAAGAATCCGGCGTGATGGTCTCCAAAAGCCCGGCTGATATCGGAGAGACTTTGCAGGAGGCAATAAAATCCCGCGTCACGGGAAGAAAGTGAGAGATAATATGAAGAAATTATTCGGGATATTATTTTTTATCGTTCTTTTCAGCACGGCTCTTTACGCGGCAGACGAAGCCGTTGTGGCTGATTTCAATAAAGGGGAGCCGCCCAATAATCTCGGCGGCCCTTACGGCACCTGGAACCATGATCCCAATGATGATTCCCAGGGCTGCTATTTTTTTAATGAACCGGACGATTACAAAGACCCGGCCAACGGTTATTGCGTGCGTCTTGATTATGACGTGCAGTCTAAAAATCCGGCATTCAACGGTTTTTGGATGAAGCTTAAAGGTTTTGACGCGTCGCCGTACAACACGTTGAGTTTTTGGGTCAAAGGCGGCAGTGAAGGCAAATTCACCACACGGTTCAAATTGGAAGTCAAGGACGGCGAGGGACGCCGCGCCATCTATCCGGTTGAAGGCGTCACGGAAGCCTGGCAGGAGATTAGAATCAATTTCAAAGCTGCGAAGGCGGAAATGAACTGGAAAAATCTGGCCGAAATGGTGATTGTTTTTGACGATATTCTCGCAACCTATAAGGAAGGAACCGTTTTGGTTGATCAGGTTTCCTTCGAAAAATGAGAAAGGGCAAGGCCATGAAGACGCTCAAAAGAATCGGAGTGCTTATTGCGGCGATTCTGCTGCTGCCCTCGGGGATTCAGGCCGAGCCGCAGCAAGCGGAAGGTACGTCCGTCAGTCAGGTGCTGATCCTGGATGATTTTGAAAGCGGTTCGGACCGCAATTCAATGGGAGGGACTACCCAGGGGGACGAGGAATATCCGGGCGGTTGCCTTCCGACTTTTGTTTCGGCTTCCAAGGATGTTTTCGGGGGCCAGGGCAAGTCGCTCAAACTGGATTATGACGTCATGCTGCCCAATTCTTTCTCGTACTACTGGTCCAAGACCGGCCAACCGGATATTGAACCCGGGAGTTCCACACCCCTGGATTTGCGTTCGTACCGATACCTCTCTTTCTGGATCAAGTCCGCAGAGGTGGCGCCCAGGTTCGGAATAGATCTCCACCGGGATGATGATGACAACAAGTTTTTTGTTATGGGGAAAGATACTGTTTCCAAGGTGCCGGCCACCCGTTTTGTGATGGGAGAAAACACTGACGAGTGGAGAAAGGTGGTCATCCCTTTCAAGTCCTTCAGACAATTCAAGGATTGGAACAATATCCTCGAGCTGGTTTTTGTGTTTGAAAATAAAAACCGCAGCAAAAAAGGCGTTTTGTTCGTGGATGACATCCTTTTTGGCTCGGCGGACCCTTCGGGAGAAACGGCGGTCGTCCCTATTGAAAAGAGGGAAGTTATCGGGTATTTTAAAATCAATGGGGCCGAGGTGGATGGAAAGACCGTTTCCCTGGAAGAGCAAAACGATTTGGAACTGTTTTTGAAGAATATTCCGTCCAATCTGGAGCGCGTTCTTTTTGAAGCAAGTTACGATGAGGGACAAAGGTGGGAGTCTTTAAAGGTTTTTTATGAACACCGTCCCGGAGAAACCTATAAATATCAGTGGGTGGTTGATAAGGCCAGGAAGCCGGCTCTGTTGCGCGCCAGCGTTTCCAACGTTTACGGCGTGACCACTGCCGTGGCCGGACCCTTCAAAGTGAAAGGATGAGTTTGATGCGGGAAACGGTTCTCAGGAATATTGATCATGCCTATGACCAGTATCTCCTGTCGCACGAGAAGGAGGCGATTCAGGCCGTTACCAGTTTTGAAGACAGACTGCAAAAAAGTCATATCAAGTACGGGAAATTCAGCATTCCCACCTTTTGCAAACCGCATTTTCTAAGCCCCCGACAGGAAAAGCTGGTCAAATCCAGCAGCGAAACCATCATGAGCATTTTAAACAAGGTGGTGGATTTGCATTTCCGTGAGCCTGCCTTCGCGGACCTTTGCCATCTTTCCGATGAGGCCAAGGAATTGGTCAGTCTGGACCATGGCTATTCCCGCAATGTGGTGATTGCCCGGTTTGACGCGCTGATGGAGGGTGAAAGCCTGAAATTTGTCGAGCTGAACACAAGTTCCCCGGCCGGCATGAATTATGCGGATCAAATTGAGGACATGATTTTTTCCACCGAGGAACTGACAGGTTTTTTTGAGGGGCATCATTTCAAACGGGAACACCGTTCGGAAAAACTGCTGGCCGCGCTTTTAGGCGCTTATGAAGAGTTCGGCGGGCCGGAAAAGCCGCATATAGCCATCGTGGATTGGCGCACGGTCAAGACACGTCCGGAGTTTGAAAGCCTGAAAACATTTTTTGATAGCAAAGGGTACAAAACGGAAATCGTGGATCCCCGGGATTTTAGATACAAGGGGGGGAAACTTTATTATGAAGATTTCCGGGTGGATTTGGTTTACCGCCGCGTGATGGTGGAGGAGATTTTCGAAAAACTGGATGAAGTAAGCGATTTTATCAAGGCATACAAGGACCGTGCCATTTGTATGGTCAATCCCCTCCGCTCCAAGCTTGCCGGTACCAAGGCCATGATGTCGCTTTTGACCAATCCGGGCTATGACCGCTACTTCACGGTTGAAGAAAACCGGGTAAAGACGCACCACTTGCCCTGGACCCGCCGGATGGTAGACGCGGAACAGTTTTACGGCGGCAGAAAGATATATCTCATTGATTTTCTTAAGGATGAGAAGGACACGCTGGTCCTTAAGCCTTCCGAGGGGCATAACGGAAAAGATGTTTTCATTGGCAGCGAGACCCGCGAGGAAGACTGGAACCGGGTTATTGACCGTGCCCTGAAAGCTGATTGGGTGGTGCAGGAGTTTGTCCCCATCCCTGTGGTGACAGTCCCTTCGGTCGTTAATTCACGGATTGATTTTCTTTATAAGAAGATCAATTTCAACGCCTTTGTCTTTGGCGCCAAGTATGCCGGCGGTTTTTCCCGCGTGAGCGATGAATCAGTGATCAACGTGGCCCGTAACGGGGGTCTTATGACCAGCGTGACGGTGGAGGAAGTCCACGAACGCTGAATTCCTAAAAAAATCTTTCAACTTGCCGTTACCTGTAATAGAATACAAACACTCATTTTTCTTGCGTCCTAATATGGGAGAAAAAGAGTTTGACTGTGAACCGGCCCGTGGCAATGAATCCTAGAGTTTTTACCCTGGCGGAGGCCAACACGCTGATTCCGACGCTGGAGCAGCTGATGGAGGAGCTCCTCGCCAAAAAAAAGAGGATGCAGAAGCATCACGACCAGCTTCTGGTGCTGGATTTGATAGCCGGTGAGAAAATTCATGACTATCAAAGCCATGACGGCCGTGAATATCTCGAAAAATCCGCGGAGCTTGAGTCCCTCATCCTTTCTTTCGAAGAAGACATCCTTAAAATCAATGAGACCGGCTGTTTTTTGAGAGACCTTGAAAAGGGAATCGTGGATTTTTTTTACGTCCATAACAAACAGCTCGTGTATCTTTGCTGGAAAAAAGGCGAGAAAAAGATCCATTTCTATCACGATCTCGATGACGGAGACCGCCATAGAAAGCCCCTCTGACAGCGACAGACACTTCGCTTTACCCGGGGGATCTGGAGCAGTACCCGCCCGCGCCCTTTGTTTGGGCGGGTGGCCGAGTGGAAGCGAGGCCTTTGACAGGAATGCCTGAACTTCCCGAAGTTGAAACAATAGTCAAAGCCCTGAGTCCGCTTGTCGGAAGATACGTTTCGTCCGTCCGTGTCTTTCACGAAGAAATCCTCAAAATACATCCCCGTCAGTTTTGCCGCCAGCTTGCGGGCAGGCAACTGACCTCTTTGGAGCGGAAGGGGAAATATATTCTGTTCCGTTTTGGCCCGGAATGGACGATGGTCATGCATCTCGGCATGACCGGGCAGGCCATTCTCGAGCCTGTTGAGCGGCCTGATAAACATACGCATGTACGGATTGATTTTGGAGGAACCTTTCTTTATTATCGCGACATTCGGAAATTTGGTTTCCTGGATTTGCAACATTTTGACGCGCAAGATTTGCGGCAATATTTTAATCACATCGGCTGCGATCCCTTTCAAGTGCGAAAGGAAAATTTTATATCCCTTTTTAAGAAAAGCCATGCCCGCATCAAACCTCTTCTGTTAAGCCAAAAGCTTGTTTCCGGCCTGGGGAACATTTACGTGGATGAAACCTTGTTTCAGGCGGGCATAAGCCCCCGCGCCAGGGCATCCCGGTTGAGCCGGAACAGCCTGGGCCTTTATTTTGACGTCATGAGGAGCGTGCTAAAGGAGGCCATAGAAAAGGGAGGCTCTTCGATCGACGATTACGTGAAGCCGGACGGTTCCTGCGGTTCATTTCAGGAATGCCACCAGGTCTACGGGAAAGCCGGACAACCTTGCCCGCGCTGCGGAACTTCCATTAAAAAAATCAAAATGGGCGGCCGGGGTACTTCGTTTTGTCCCCGTTGTCAGAAATAACAAGGAGGAGGGTTTGAACCATGTTGCTTCCTAAAAGAGCGTTCCTGACCAAAGGGGTGGGCGTTAACAAGCATAAACTGAGCAGTTTTGAGCTCGCGCTGCGCGACGCTAAAATTGCGTCTTTTAACCTGGTGCGGGTGTCCAGCATTTTCCCCCCCAATTGCAAATTGATTCCCAAGGAGGCGGGGCTTAAATATCTGGCGCCGGGGCAAATCCTTCACATGGTATTGGCGGAAAATTCCACCAATGAGCCCAATCGGCTGATAGCGGCGAGTATCGGCATTGCTATCCCCAAGAATCCGGAGATGTGCGGGTATTTGTCCGAACATCACCCCTACGGGGAAACCGAGGAAAAGGCCGGGGATTACGCCGAAGACCTGGCTGCGAGCATGCTGGCCACGGTTTTGGGCGTCAAATTTGACCCGGAGGCGAGCTACGACGCGAAGAAAGAACAGTGGAAGATCAGCGATGAAATTGTAAGAACCGCGAATATCACCCAGTCCGCGGAAGGCGACAAGCACGGAAACTGGACCACGGTGATTTCCGCCTGTGTTTTGATTATTTGACGCTTATGGTCTCAATCCGGTAAGATTTTCGGTTCGCCGTTTCGAACAGCCCGTCCGGGATGGTTCCCGCCGCCGACCACTTTTTAAATTTTAGCCGCAGAAGATACCCCGTGGTGGGTTTGAAGAGCGTGATCAGACTTGGAAAGGTTCCTCCCGCATTGTCGCTTTCAAACTCTTCCCAGCGGATTTCCAGATAAGGATTGCCGTTGGCCGAAAACCGCGTGTCCTTCAGCGCGCGCAAGGTGCTTTTATCCAGCCACAATTCTCTTTCCTTGAAAGTTTGCCCGGTCTGTCCAAGCGGTGAGTAAACCGCAAGCAGCCAATGGCCGGGTTGCTCCTCCAGCCGCAAATTGTCCGGTGTTTGCTCGACCGGATTGGGCGCCAGTATTTTACGGAAATCCTGCGGCGTGATTTTAAGCTCAAAATGTTCCTTTCCTATGGCTTCTACGGGGCCGGTGTAAATGGTTTTTGTTTTTGGTATTTGCAGCCAAAATGCTTTCTCATCCGTGATCAGCGTGAAATAATGGGGCGTGAGCTGGCTGAAGGTCTTGAAATAAAGCCTTTCACCCTGCTGTTTAAAGGCGAGTTGTGCGAAGGAGCGGTGCGGAGAAATGCCGGGCTGGGAAAGTTCCAGCTCCATATAGGCCCGCAAGTTCTGAAAAGAAAGATAACGCTGGTTAATATCTTGCGTGATTTGCGGAATAAGTTCCGCAGGCGTTTCCGCGGCCGCGCAAAGATTGGCGTAAAAAAGAAACACGAACGGAAAAATGCGTAACAGGAAATGAAGCTTATTGTTTGATTTTACCTTCAATGAACTGGCGTACAAGGTCCCGCGCCTCCGTGTCTGAAAACTGTTGAGGAGGATGCTTCATCGTATAAGCGGAGATGGAAGTCAGCGGCCCGCCGAGCTTTCTTTCCCGGGCTATTTTCACGCAGCGTATGGCGTCAATTCCGCATCCGGCGCTGTTGGGGGAGTCTTCCACTGAGAGCCTTAGTTCCACGGTCACGGGAAATCCAGCGAATCCGCGGCCTTCCATGCGGAGATAGCAAATCTTGTTGTCCTTGAGCCAGGGAACATAATCTGAAGGCCCGATATGGATATTTTCTTCGGGCATAGGCGTTTCAAGTTGGCTTTGAACCGCCTGGGTTTTGGATATTTTTTTTGATATCAGTCTTTCCCGGTTGAGCATGTTGAGAAAGTCCGTGTTGCCGCCCATATTCAATTGGTAGGTTCGGTCAATTTTAACGCCCCGGTCTTCAAAAAGTTTGGTAAGCGTGCGGTGCACGATAGTGGCGCCGATTTGTGCCTTGACGTCGTCGCCCACCACCGGAATGCCCTTATCCTTAAAACGTTTGGCCCACACGGGGTTGGATACGATGAATACAGGCATGCAATTGATGAAACTGATGCCCAGGTTAAGACAAGCTTGTGCGTAGGCTTGAGTGGCCTGTTCCGAGCCCACAGGCAGGTAGTTGAGCAGGATTTCCGCCCCGCTTTTTTTCAAAACCTGCTCGATATCTGCGGGTTTCTCATTGGCGAGAACAAAAGTCCTGTCGACCGGATAACTGCCCATATGGTCCGAATATCCGTCCAAAATTGTTCCCATCTGGACAACCACATTGCTTTTGTATCGGCCATTGCTGCCGCTCAGAGGCAGAATGCAGTTCGGATTGGCCTTGAGTGCCGTGTCGAAACGCTGTCCGACCTTGCGCCTGTCAATGTCAAAAGCCGCTACCACCTCAATATCCGAAGGCGCGTAACCCCCGATTTTATAATTCATCAGGCCGAGTGTTTCAGCGCTTTTGTGTTTCCCGTTGTGTGAATAATATTGGATGCCATCAATCAGGGAGGCACAGCAATTCCCGACACCAGCTATTGCAATTTTAATTTTTCTCATTGTGAATACCGCAGGTTAGTTGGTTTTGAGTAACTCACGATTCCTGAGGAGACTGTAAACGCATCCGCATACAGTGCCGTGGAATGGAGTGTTCTACGAATGAAAAATTATAACATTTTTTGCCCTCTAGGCAAGGGAAATGTTGCCGCGCAGAGTTCTCAACTATTTGAAAACAGAGGACATCTATGTTAAAATCGCGCTCCCACAAGGAGGGAAAATGGCGTCTATCGAAGATTTTAGAAAATTGGAATTCCGTGTCGCGGAAATTCTGGAAGCGGCCTGCCATCCGCAGGCTGACAAACTTTATGTCCTGGACATCCGTGTCGGCGAAGAAAAAAAACGCATCGTTGCCGGCATAAGAAATTTCTATTCACTGGAAGAGTTGAAAGGTAAGAAAGTCGTGGTAGTGAATAACCTTGAGCCCGCCGTGATCCGGGGTGTGGAATCCCAGGGAATGCTTCTCGCGGCCTCAGACAGCCAGACGCTCACTTTGGTGACGCCTGAAAGACCGGTAGAAATCGGTGCGACGGTAAAGTGAAATGATGGCTACTCTCAAACCTCTCCGCGGATTGCGGTACAACACGGATAAAGTTGAAATATCCCAAGTCATTGCCCCTCCCTACGATGTTATTTCACCGGAAGGCCGGGAGAACCTTTATAGGCTTAGCGATTACAATGTGGTGCGGTTGATTTTGGGCAAGGATGAACCTTCGGACCATGAAACCAGCAACCGTTACACGCGCGCCAAAGGGTTTCTTGAAAACTGGATGCGTCAAGGCGTGCTGATAGAGGATGAAAAACCCTGTTTTTATCTTTATGAACAAATTTTCAAACATCCCTTGAGCGGCAGGGAAGAAACCCGGAGATCGGTTTTCAGCCTTTTAAAACTGGAAAATTTGGGCGAAGGGGTTGTGTTCCCCCATGAAAAAACATACGCCAAACCCAAGGCCGATCGGCTTCATCTATTGAAAGAAACGCACGCCAATCTTTCGCCGGTTTTCGGACTTTATGAAGACAGCGACGGCACGGTCAACCGCACGCTGGCACCGTTTTACAAAACGCCGTGCCTGTTCGAGGCTCGCGATGAAGAGCAGGTGCTTCACAGATTTTGGAAAATGGAAGACTCCGCGGCGATCGAAAGGGTGACGGCCGCTTTCAGAAGCAAAAAAATCGTTCTGGCTGACGGGCATCACCGCTATGAAACCGCTTTGAATCACCGGAAAGAAAAAGGGGATAGCGGCGAATCTGCCTGTGATTATGTCCTCATTTCCCTGGTGGATATCCAGGACCCGGGTCTTTTGGTTTTGCCCACGCACCGGCTTTTAAAGAAATTTCCCGGGTTTAATTCTGAAAATTTTTTGGCCAATTTGAAACCCTATTTTGATTTGGTGAAAACGCCCAGCCAAAGCTTGATGGCGGCGGTGGACGCTTTTTCGGCAGCGGACAAAGGATTCGGCCTCTATTTGGGCGGGGACGCGGCGTATTTGGCCAAACTCAAATCACTTGCTGCCGTGCTTCCTCTCGCGCCCAAGGGAAAGTCCGCTGAATGGGCGGGGCTTGAGGTGAGCATTCTTTCCTATGTCGCGCTGGAAAAAGCGCTTGGCCTTAGAGAGGACCAGTTTGAAGATAACCTCTCATACACGCGAAGCGACGCCGAGGCATTTAAAAAAGTGGACTCGGGGCCGTTTGCCGCGGCTTTTATTATGCGCTCCATCCCGGTAAGCGACATCCAGAAGGTTTGCGAACGAAAAGACCTTCTGCCGCATAAGTCGACCTATTTTTATCCGAAACTAGCATCAGGGCTTGTTTTTTACCGGCATGTTTGATAAGCTGGTCATTGACTAAAATCAGAAGAAGGATGTGAAATGGCTGAGATACAGTTACCCAAATTCAATGCTCCGCAGTACGGCTCTCTTTTTTTTGTTTTTTTGATAGTTCTGATTTTTTCTTCCATAGGCACTCTTTTCTATTCGGTTGAGCCGGACGAAGTGGGCGTGATTCAGCGCTTCGGCAAATACGTCAACACCACCCAGCCGGGACTTCATCTCAAACTCCCTTTTGGCATTGAAACGGTCAAAAAGGTCAAGGTCACCCACGTTTTTAAAGAAGAATTCGGTTTCCGCACCGTGCAGGCTGGTGTGAGGAGTAATTTTATACGCAGCGGATCGGAAAATTCGGGCCGTTCCAGTTACTCGAATCAGGGGCGTATGTTTGAGCAGGAATCCCTGATGCTCACAGGCGATTTGAATGTGGCTGATGTGGAGTGGATTGTTCAGTACAGGGTAAAGGATCCCGTGCTGTACGCCTTTAGAGTACGCAATGTGAATGAAACGCTTCGTAATATGTCGGAAGCCATTATGAATTTAGTCGTGGGAGACCACTCCATCAATGAAGTGCTGACCGTGGGACGCGAAAAAATCAGCCATCTTGTTCACCTAAAACTGCAGGAAGTTCTGGACAGTTATGAAACCGGTATTTTGATCACCAACGTGGTGCTTCAGGATGTTACGCCTCCGGACCCGGTGCGCCCTTCTTTCAATGAAGTCAACGAGGCCAAGCAGGAAAAGGAAAAGGTCATTAACCAGGCTTGGGAAGATTATAACCGGACTATCCCTAAAGCGCGCGGCGGAGCCGAAAAGGCGATTCGGGAAGCCGAAGGATACTCTCTCGACCGTGTGAACCGCGCCCAGGGAGACGCTGACCGTTTCACCCAAGTATGGGAGGCGTACAAGGGTTCCAAGGAAGTCACGCGCACGCGGCTTTATCTTGAGGCCATGCAAAAGATATGGCCCAATGTGAAGGAAAAATACATTATCGATCAGGATGCCAAGGGAATACTTCCGCTGCTGGATTTGAACCGGCGCGGAGAAGGGAGCGAACCCCATGCGGCAGCTTAGCGGTTTGCTCGGTTTTATCGCCGTGATAGCGGCGCTTTTTGTTTTTAATTCTGCCTACGTGGTGGATGAAAGCAAACAGGTTGTGATCACCCAATTCGGCCAGCCGGTAGGCAAGCCCGTGATTCAGGCCGGGCTGTATTTCAAACTGCCTTTTATTCAAAAGGCCAATTACCTTGAGAAAAGGATCCTGGAATGGGACGGATACCCCACGGAAGTGCCCACCAAGGACAAAAAATTCATCTGGGTGGACACCACCGGTCGTTGGCGCATCGTAGATCCCCTCTTGTTTATTCAGTCTATGGGAACGGAAATGCATGCGCAGTCCAGGCTGGATGATATCATTGACGGCATGACGCGCGATTTGATCACGAGCTACAATATCGTGGACATTGTGCGTAATTCGGATCAGATATTAACCGCCACTAAAATGGAAGAAGACATTGCGAGCGAAGAGCGGTATGAAAAAATAACGATCGGTCGTGATCAAATCACGCGGGCCATTCTCGAAAAGGCCAAAAACATCGTGGATGATTACGGGATTGAGCTCGTGGATGTCCGTATCAAACGGTTGAATTATGTGGACAGGGTGCGCCAGAAGGTTTATGAACGCATGATTTCCGAACGGAAAAGGGCGGTGGAACAGCTCCGTTCGGAAGGACAGGGCATCCGGGCTGAAATCGAAGGCCAGAAAGAGCGCGAACTTAAAAAAATCCAGTCCGAAGCCTACCGCAAGGCGCAGGAGATCAAGGGAAAAGCGGACGCCGAGGCCATTAAGATTTATGCGGACGCTTATTCCAAAGACCCTGAATTTTATGGATTCACAAAAACGCTTGAGCTTTATCCCGAAACATTGAGAGGCAGTTCATTCCTGATTTCAACCGAGACTGATTTTCTCGAATATCTAAAAGGAAGTTCTCCAAAAGCTTCGCAAGCGGAGTAAGATTGAGCAGTAAGTTTTTCCCCTCGCAGGAAGAAATCCTGCCGTTTTATCAAAAAGGCTATGCCGTTCCCTTGGCCGCCGGTCTGCCTTACCGCGATCCCTTTGAAGTTTACGCGCTGTTTCACGGCCGGGGACCCACTTTTTTTCTGGACGGTGAGCGGCCCCATTCACGTACGGCCTCCCACTCGTTTATATGCCTTAACCCCTTTGATGATTTCAGTTTTAAAGACCCATGCCCCCGGTCCCCCATTCCGGCCCTGCGCCGTTACTTTTCCCGGTGGAAGGGCAGACAGTGGAAGGAATTCCTTCATTTCTCGGGTGGCGGTGTCGGTTTTTTGAGCTATGATTTTTTAAATCCAAAGGCTTCCAAATTTCCCAAAGTTTGTCTTGCCATGGTCAGGGATTTGATTGTTTTTGACCATAAAACCCGGAGCATGAAGCTCATGACCAGCCTTTTGCCGGGAAGGGACGGTGCTTTTGAGACGGCGTATCGAGCCGCCTGCCAAAGGATTGAATCCATACGTGAAAGGATTTACCAGCCCTCGCAGCAAAGACCGGAAAGCCGTCTTGCGATAAGCCGGCTCCGCTACAGGGTTTCAAAGGAGGCTTTCCGGAGAATGGTTTTGAAGGCCAAGGATTATATACGGGTCGGGGATATTTATCAGGCCAATCTCTCCCAGAAAATAACTTTTGATTTCAAGGGGGACTCCTTGGGACTTTACCGGCGTCTCAGGGCGCTCAATCCTTCTCCTTTTTCAGCGTTTCTCGATTTTGGCAGGCTTAAGGTGGTCAGTTCTTCTCCGGAGCGTCTTATCAAGCTCACGGGCAGGCATTGCGAAACAAGGCCCATTGCCGGCACCCGTCCGGCCGGAAAAAGCCACCGCGAAAACCGTAAACTATCCGCCGAGCTCCTTCTTAACGAAAAAGAGAGAGCGGAGCATTTGATGCTGCTGGATTTGGAGCGGAATGATTTGGGGCGGGTCTGCGAATATAAAAGCGTCCATGTGGATGAAATGATGACCCTTGAACGTTATTCCCACGTGATGCATATTGTTTCCAATGTTTCGGGCCGGCTGGCTGCGGGCAAAGACCGTTTTGATCTTCTTGAAGCAGTTTTCCCGGGAGGGACTATCACGGGGTGCCCCAAAATACGCTGCATGGAAATCATCGAGGAATTGGAAAAAGAGCCGCGGGAGCTTTACACCGGTTCCATAGGTTACTTTGATTTTAACGGGAATATGGACTGGAACATCGTGATCCGGACGCTTGTCCTAGAGGGCAAAAAAGCTTTTCTTCAGTCCGGGGCCGGAATCGTGTATGATTCAGTTCCCGAAAAGGAATACGAAGAGACCCTGCACAAGGCCGAGGCCTTTCTTGTGGCCCTGGGGATAAACCATGGAAAACACACTGTCTGCCAAAGCCGCGTTTGAAAAAGAATCCGTCTCGGTATTTGAAAGCATGCGTGGGTATGCCGGAGTGATTTTCCGTTTTGAGGACCATTGGGAGAGGCTCCAGGCATCGGCCCAAACCGCGGGGTTAAAGATAGGAAAAACCGCCGTGGAAATACGCCGCATGGCGTACGGGGAGTTGGAGAGAAGCGGGAGAAAGGACGCTTTTCTCAGGGTAACGGTGTCCCCGCAAGGGGTGTTTGTGACCGTGACGACCCGCGCTTATCCGGCTGAGATTTTTGAGCGGGGCGTGAAAATCGTCACCGGCACGGTAAAGAAGAATTTGTCACGGTCTTTTTATCCTGAGGCCAAGACGTCAACTTACCTGGGCCAGGTGATGGCCACTTTCGAAGCTGCCCCGGACGCTTTTGAGATCCTTTTTCTGGGTGAAGAAGGGTTTGTCCGCGAGACTCGCAATAGCAATGTTTTTATGGTAAAAAACAACCGGCTTTTTACGGCGCCCCTGGCCGGCATCCTGGAGGGCGTGACGCGCAAAGTGGTGCTTGAGTGCGCGCTGGAAATCGGGCTTGGGGCGGAGGAAGATTTTTTCACCCGGCATGAACTTTTTAACGCGGATGAGGTTTTTTTGACCAATACGTCTGGAGAAATCATTCCGGTCAGGGAATTGGACAATCGCCGTACGGGCGGGCAGATCCCGGGATTGTGGACAAAACGTTTGATGAATCGGTTCAGGATCAAAGTTAATCAATATAAAAAGGAGCGGGGCCGTGTTGAAAATTAAGCGGGCGATTATCAGTGTTTCCAATAAGGACGGGGTCGTGGATTTGGCGAAAGCCCTGAGGGCTCTTGACGTTGAAATTATTTCAACGGGCGGCACCCTGGCGCTTCTTGAAAAAAATAAAATCAAGGCGCTTCCCATATCTTCTTACACCGGGTTCCCGGAAATGCTCGATGGCCGGGTGAAAACCCTCCACCCCAAGCTCCATGGCGGACTCCTTTACCGCCGCGATAAAAAAGCCCACGTCAGCGAGGCCAAGAAGCACGGCATTTTGCCCATTGATCTCGTAGTGGTGAATCTCTATCCCTTTGAGCAGGTAACCAGCGCCGGGAATGTTCCTTTAGAGCGGGCCGTGGAAGAAATAGACATCGGCGGTCCCACCATGTTGCGGTCAGCGGCCAAGAATTTCAAATCCGTGGCTGTGCTCGCGGATCCGGCAGATTATGCGCCATTTCTTGAGGAATTGAAGGCGTCCAAGGGGAAAGTTTCGGAGAAAACCTTGTACCGGCTGGCCTGCAAAGTCTTTCAACTGACCTCCCAGTATGACACCGTGATTGCCCGCTATTTGACGCCCGAACCGGAAGGGCAGGATTTGCCGGACACGGTGCAGGCCCTTTTCCGGAAGAATGAGGTCCTGAGATACGGTGAGAACCCTCATCAAAAGGCCGCCCTTTATCAGGAGGCGGGAAAAGGTCCGGCGATTTCTTTGAAGAAGCTGCACGGCAAGGAGCTTTCTTATAATAACCTTGTGGACATTGAATCCGCCTGGGACGTGGTGGAAGAATACGACCATCCCGCGGCCTGCGTGGTCAAACACAACACCCCTTGTGGAATTGCCATGGCTGATTCGCTGGAAGAGGCGGTTTCCGCGGCCATTGATGGCGATCCTGAAGCCAGTTTCGGCGGGATTATCGGCCTTAACCGCGCCTGTGATTTGAAAACAGCGGAAATTATTTTTAATAAACTCGGATTTTTAGAGGTTATTGCCGCGCCTTCGTTTCAGAAAAAAGCCGTCGATTTTCTTACCACGCGTAAAAATCTGCGGTTGGTGGAGCTAACCCCTGAAGGAAAATGGCCTCACGCCTACCGGCTGACCAAATTGGGCCTTTTGCTTCAGGACGCGGATGGCCCCTTAAAGGCGAAGTGGGAGGAATTCCAAAGCAAGGCGCGTTGCGTGACTCAGGAACAGCCCACGGCGGACGACTGGAGCGAATTGTTTTTTGCCTGGCGTGCGGTCAAGGTCGTGAAGTCCAACGGCATTGTGCTTACCAAGGGTAAGCGTACCGTGGGGATAGGCGCGGGGCAAATGAGCCGCGTGGACGCGGTGAGAATAGCCTGCACCAAAGCGGGTGACAAAACCCGGGGAAGTTATTTGGCCAGCGACGGATTTTTCCCAATGCCGGACAATATCGAAGTCGCGGCTTCTTACGGCGTGCGCGCCATTGTCCAGCCCGGGGGTTCCATCAAGGATAAAGATGTCATTGATGCGGCCAACCGCCACAAAATCGTCATGATCACCACGGGAATGAGGCATTTCCGTCATTGAGCAAAGCCATGGGCTACCGTGAGGCCCTCAAATACCTCTATTCGTTTTTGAATTATGAAGTCAAAACGGATTATGCCTATCCGCGCGATTTAAATCTCCGCCGCATGCTTTTCCTGATGAAACTTTTCGGAGCGCCGCAACGGAAACTTCCCTTTGTGTTAGTAGCGGGCACGAAAGGAAAAGGTTCGACGGCCTGTTTTCTGTCTTCCATCCTGCTGCGGGGCGGCTATAAAACCGGACTTTACACTTCGCCTCACCTCCACGATCCGCGTGAGAGGATTCTGATCTCAGGTCGTAAGGTTTCCAAAAAAGATTTCGCGGGACTGCTGAATAAAATCAAAAAGAAAATTTCCCGGTATCCGCTTCCGGCAGGTCTGGGCAAAATCACTTTTTTTGAATTGCTGACCACGGCCGCTTTTATTTGTTTTGCCGAGCGCAAAGTTGACATAGCCGTGCTTGAAGTGGGGCTGGGCGGAAGGCTGGACGCCACCAATATTGTCACCCCGCTTGTTTCCATCATCACGCCCATCAGTTACGACCACCAGGATAAACTGGGCGGGACTCTTACCGAAATCGCGGATGAAAAAATGCGTATTGTTAAAAAGAAAGGTTTTTTTGTGAGCGCCGTCCAGCCGCCGGCGGTCCACCGGCTTTTTGAAAAGTGGGCCAAACGCCAAAGGGCAAAATCATTTTTTGGAGGAAAGGATTTTAAGCCTGAAAACCGGGAAGTTTCTGCGGACGGATCGCGGTTTGATTTTTTTAACGCTGAGGGTAAACTCAATCATTTGTGGATACGCATGCCCGGTCATTTTCAAGTTGAGAATGCCGCTTGCGCGATTCAGGCGGCCTGCATCCTTCAGACGAATTTCGGCTTCAAACTGGGAGAAAAAAACATCCGGTCCGGTTTGAAATCGGCCTGCTGGCCGGGCCGTTTTCAGATAATTTGCCGGGATCCCTTTGTGGTTCTTGACGGAGCTCACAATGGCGCCTCCTTTCAGGCCCTGCGGCAAAGCGTCCGGGATTTGTTCGGGGAAAGAAAAATAACCATGATTTTCGGGCTTTCCAAAGACAAGGACTTGCCGCGTATCCTTCCTGAGTTGAGCCGGTTCAGCCTGAAACGGATTATCGTGACTCAGGCCAAGAATCCCCGCGCTTTTCCCGCCGAGGATCTTTTTGTGAAAGTTCGGGGAGAAATGCCCTCTGCGGAACATTCCCCGGAGCTCAAAGAATCTCTGCAGTCGGCTTTTTGCCAAAGAACGAAAGACGATATTTTCCTGATAACCGGTTCCTTTTTTCTTGTGGCCGAAGCTGAGACCCTTTTAAAGGCCTCAAAAAGCCTGGCAGAGGTGCGGTGATGACTCTCACGCAGGGCGAGGATACTATTTGCGCCATTGCCACCCCTCCGGGCATTGGCGGTTTGGGAGTGCTCCGGCTAAGCGGCCCCCAATCACTTGAAATCGCTTATAAGGTTTTTCGCGGCGCTGGCGGTAAAGACGTGCGCGGAATGGCTTCCCATACGGTTCGTTACGGCCATTTGGTGAATAGGGACGGTAAGGCCCTTGATGAAGTTCTGCTTACTTATTTTCAAGCGCCGCGATCCTACACATGCGAAGACATGGTGGAAATCAGCGCGCACGGCGGGCCGCGTATATTAAAATCAGCGCTGGAAGTTATGACGCAAAGCGGCGCCCGCCACGCGGAGCCGGGAGAATTCACTAAAAGGGCTTTTTTGAACGGACGTTTGGATTTGACCCAAGCCGAGGCTGTTCTGGATCTCATCAAAGCCAAGACGGACTCTGCCCGCGACCAGGCCCTTCGCCAACTACAGGGAGAATTCTCGCGGGAAATCGCGCGGCTTAAGGAAAACCTTCTTAAATTGTGCGCCCATGTGGAGGCTTATGTGGATTTTCCGGAAGAGGATATTGAGGTTTATTCCAGAGACGAGTTCCTTGTTCAGTTTGAGCAGATAGCCGGTGAAATCCTGAAACTCATCAAAACCTTTGAAAAAGGCGCTGTTTTGCGTGATGGGATTCTAGCGGTGATTGTGGGCCGCCCCAATGTCGGCAAATCATCCCTGCTGAATGCTCTTTTGGACAGGGACAGGGCCATCGTATCCGATATCCCCGGGACCACCAGAGACGCTCTGGAGGAGGAACTTGAGGTGGGTGGGGCATTGATCCGTATCGTGGACACGGCGGGGTTGCGTTTACGGCCCGAAGGTGTTGAAAAAATAGGCATTGAAAGAACGCGCCAATATATGGAACAGGCCCAGCTTTTTATCGCCGTGCTGGATGGCTCTCAGGAACTCACGGAAGAAGATAAAAAAATTTATCAAGAAATAAGTAAGAAAAAACACATCCTGGTCGTAAATAAGGTAGATCTTTATGTGAGGCTGACGGCTGAGCAATTGGTCTTGATAGGACCTGAAGCACCTTGCTATGTGTCCGTTCTTGAGAAAAAAGGGCTGGACGAGCTGGAAAAAAGATTATCGGAACTTGTGCTCCATGGAAGGATACAGGCCGAAAGCGCGGTGGTCACCAAAGCCAGGCACCGGATGGCCCTTGAGAAAGCGCATGAGGCCTTGCTGAAGGCAAGGGAAGCCTTTAGAAACAGGTTGTCGCTTGAGTTTATAGCCTTTGATTTAAGGGAAGCCCTGGATAGGTTGGGGGAGATTGTCGGGCAGATCTATACGGACGACATTCTGGACGTCATTTTTCACGAATTTTGCGTCGGGAAGTGATAAATTCATATAATATGTTATTCTTGAGCAAACCGGCGAAACAGGCGTATAATTAAACACTACAAGAGTTATCATTCAAAAAGCAGTTATTTCAATTGAGGAGAGGATGTCCATGAGAAAACTACCTGTGCTTTCGGTATTGATGTTTCTTTCCTGGTTTTGCATAACGGGGTTTGGTTTTTTTGCGCCCAAAAAACAGGAGGCCAAAAATTCGCCGTCACAGCCGGAAGCGACAAAGGCTTCAACCTCCACGCCATCCGCTGAAAAAAAAGTGACGCCAGCAGAGAAAGAAGACAAAAATATTCATTCAGTGGATGTTTTGCCTGAAGACGGTCCCACCGTCACTGGTGCCAAGAAAAGAAAACTGAGTAAAGAAGAAATCGAGAAGTTGAAAAAAGAGGCTGAAAAGGTAAGAAGAGAAGCGGCAATTGTGAAAGATACGCAGGCGACAATGAATACGACAAAAGCGCTCAGCGGTCTAGCGACTGTGCCTGCTGGTGGCGGAGGTGGAGGCGGTGCAGCGTCAATTCCATCAGTTCCGAATGTGCCAGTCCTGCCTTCTGTGCCAGCTATCCCTTCGGCCTCGGCACCGGGTCCTACGTCAGCACCGTCCGCATCTACGGTTGGTTTGCCTGCGGGTGTGCAGAGTGCTATGCAGACAGCACAAAATATTCAAAGTTTGCAATCAACGCTGGATCAAATTAAATCTGAGCAGGAGAGAATACGCCGCGAGCAGGAAAGAATCCGTCAAGAGCGTCAGCGTCTTGAGCAACAAACCAAAGAGATGGCCAAACCCGTCAGATAGTTTTTAGGTCGGAGTCCGTGGGTAAAAAAAAGTCACTTTTTTTGAAAATTGTGTTTGACTTCAAAAAATTCGTGGATTAAAATCACCCGCGGTTGAGGACACTCGTTCTTTAAAACGGAGAGAAGGAAAAAAAGAGCAATTTTAATTTTAAGCTTAGAGCAGTTTAGCGAATTCCATCCAAATTCCTTTCACTCCCGTGTAAATTCCAGGTTATAAACAAGGCAAGTATTCAGGGGCTAAAGAAATTCCCTTCAAGGACGATTCTACCCATGAGCCCCAATATGTAGGGTTCGTTTTTTGCCCGCATACAAGATGTGCTATAATTTGAAGGGGTAAACACTTATGACAAAAAGCGCGCAAAACAGCTCAGCCAACAATCCTAACACCCCCAAATCAAAGGAGAATGGTATGACAGTAGGAACCCCGACCAGCAAGTCTCAGGGACGCAAGTCTTCCCGCTCTGACGCCGCCCATGCAAGTTCCAGAGGCCTTACTGTTGAGAGGAAGTTCACGCACACGGATGTGAGCCCGTTTGACAGCGTTGAATATGAAACGCGTTCTTCTGTGATTACCAATCCCGATGGTTCCATTGTTTTTCGCATGGACCAAGTGGAAGTTCCGAAGACCTGGTCGCAATTGGCAACGGATATCGTGGTTTCAAAATATTTTCGCAAAGCGGGTGTCCCAGGCATTGGTCATGAAACGAGTGTCAAACAGGTGGTGTACCGGCTCGCGCACACCATCCGCGCTGCCGGAGAAAAACTGGGCGGATATTTCGTTTCGGCGGAGGATGCCAAAGCGTTCGAAGATGAATTGACCTATCTTTTGCTTACTCAGAGAGTGGCTTTTAATTCACCGGTATGGTTCAATTGCGGTCTCTACCATGAATATCAGATCGCGGGAAGCGGCGGAAACTGGTTCTGGAATCCTGAAACAGATTCCATTGAGCAAACCGAAGATTCCTATTCTCATCCGCAGTGCTCGGCCTGCTTCATTCAATCCGTAGACGATGATTTGATGTCCATTTTTGATTTGATAAAAAATGAGGCCCGGCTTTTCAAGTTTGGTTCCGGCACGGGAACGAACTTTTCAAAAATTCGCGGCAAACAGGAAAAGCTTTCCGGCGGAGGCACTTCTTCGGGGCTGATGTCCTTCCTTGAAGTTCTGGACAAGGGGGCGGGTGCTACCAAATCCGGCGGCACCACGCGCCGCGCGGCGAAAATGGTTTGCCTTGATATGGAGCATCCGGAAATCGCGGACTTCATCAATTGGAAGGTGCGGGAAGAGAAGAAGGCCCGCGCTTTGATTGCCGCCGGTTATCCGACTGATTTCAATGGGGAGGCTTATCGTACGGTTTCGGGGCAGAATTCCAACAATTCCGTCCGGATCAGCGATGAATTCATGCAGGCCTATCTTAAAGGCGGTAAATGGCAAACCCGTTTTCGCACCACCGGAGAGGTCTGCGACACTTATGATGCCCGCGAATTGATGCAGCAAATCGCTTACGCGGCCTGGATGTGCGCTGACCCCGGCGTTCAATTTGACAGCACCATCAATGACTGGCACACCTGCGCAAACACAGGCCGGATCAACGCCTCGAATCCGTGCTCGGAATACATGTTCCTTGACGACACGGCCTGCAATCTGGCTTCTATTAATGTGGTGAAATTTGCGCGCGAGGACGGTTCTCTCGATATCGCTCTTTTCCGTCACGCCGTGAGAATATTCATCTTGGCCCAGGAAATCCTGGTCGACTTCGCTTCCTATCCCACGGAAAGGATAGGGAAAAACAGCCATGATTACCGTCCGCTGGGGCTGGGTTACGCGAATCTCGGAACGCTTTTCATGATTAACGGAATTCCCTATGACAGCGAAGAAGCGTATGCCATATGCGGCGCCATCACCGCTATCATGACGGGCCACGCTTACCGGGTTTCGGCTGAAATCGCTAAATCCAAGTCGCCTTTCCCTAGTTATCAGAAAAACCGCGAGTCGTTTATGCGCGTCATGCACAAGCACCGGTCCGCGGCGTATAGAATTGATGAACGTTTTTGCCCCGAATCCTTGCTTTTGGCCGCTCAGGCGGACTGGGATGAGGCTGTG
>Ga0209211_10004650_pt1 | contig 21148 bp, 14 predicted proteins | sample RifGroA2_FD_183992 | JGI IMG/M metagenome (GOLD analysis project Ga0209211, IMG submission 183992) | Groundwater microbial communities from Rifle, Colorado, USA - Groundwater A2 (SPAdes) (version 2) | ecosystem: Environmental > Aquatic > Deep subsurface > Groundwater | place: Rifle, Colorado...
CTTTCCCGGTAGTCCAGGAGATCGTAATCAAAGGAGCCGTACCCCTGGGTGATGGATTTGAGCCGGTCGTAAAAGTCGTAGATGATTTCCGCCAGGGGCAGTTCGCAGGTGAACTCGATCCGGCCGGGCATGGGGTAGTGGTGATGGGTGTTCTCGCCGCGCCGCTCCATGCACAGGGTCATCACCACTCCCATGTAGCGTTCCGGGATGAGGATGGTCGCCTTGATAAAGGGCTCCTCAATGCGCTCGATGGTGGTGGGGTCCGGGTAGTGGGCCGGGTTGTCCACCTCTTTCATGGTCCCGTCCTTGAGGAAGATCTTGTAGTTCACCGAAGGCACGGTGAGGATCAGCGAGAGGTCGAACTCCCGCTCCAGCCTTTCCTGGACCACCTCCAGATGGAGCAGCCCCAGGAAGCCGCAGCGGAAGCCGAAGCCCAGCGCGGTGGAGGCGTCCTTCTGGAAGGAGAGGGAGGCGTCGTTCAAGGTGAGTTTTTCCAGGGCCGTGGCCAGAATCTCGTAGTCGTCGGTGGAAACGGGATAGATGGAGGAGAACACCACCTGCTTGATTTCCTGGAATCCCGGTAAGGGCTTGGCGCAGGGGCGGTCCTTCAGGGTGATGGTGTCTCCGGGCCTGGTGTCGGTGATGTTTTTGATCCCGGCGATGATGTAGCCGACCTGACCTGCACTCAGTTCTTGCCGTGGTTCGCGGGTCAGGCGGAAAAACCCGACTTCTTCGACCCGGTAAGAGGCATTGTTGGCCATGAAGAGCATGGTGTCTCCGGCCTTGATCCGTCCTTCGAAAATGCGGCAGGAGATGATGGTTCCCCGGAACGGGTCGTAGAAGGCGTCAAAGATCAGGGCCTCCAGGGGTTTTTCCGGGTCGCCCTTGGGCGGGGGCAGGAGATTGACCACCGCCTCCAGCACCGCCTCGACGCCTTGGCCGGTTTTTGCCGAACAGAGCTGGATGTGACTGGCGTCCAGACCAAGGTCTTCCTCAATCTGCAGGGCAACCCCTTCCGGGTCGGCGGAGGGGAGATCAATCTTGTTGATGATCGGGATTATTTCCAGGTTGTGTTCCATGGCCAGGTATAGGTTGGCCAGGGTTTGGGCTTCAATGCCCTGGGCCGCGTCCACAAGCAGCAGCGCCCCTTCGCAGGAGGCCAGGGCTCTGGAGACCTCGTAGCTGAAATCCACATGGCCAGGGGTGTCGACGAGGTTGAGGGTGTAGTCTTTGCCGTTCTTGGCCCGGTAGGGAAGGCAGATTGCCTGGCTTTTGATGGTGATCCCGCGTTCTCGCTCGATATCCATGCTGTCGAGGAGTTGATCATGGAACTGGCGGTCGGTAACCATGCCGCACAGTTGGATAAAGCGGTCAGCCAGGGTTGATTTTCCGTGATCGATATGGGCGATGATGCTGAAATTTCGTATGTTTTCCATGGATAATCCGGAGGAGGTTTTGTGTCAGAAACATGGCGAAGAGGAAAAAATGTGCTGGTTCGACCAAAGAGGCTATCTATCATAAAAAGATAGCCTTGCAAAGGCAATTCTAAAAATGTCCCTGGCCTCCCGGAAGAGGCCTGCGAAGTGTGCTACTGCACATGAGCCAAGCAGATGACAAAGCAGATGCGGTGCTGCTGGACGGTTATGTGGAAAGAGATTGACCTTTGCTGCTGTTCTAATAATAATGGGCCACATGAAAGAAGACCCGGAACTCCTGGAAATAGTCGATGATGATGAGCAGGAAATGCTGCATCCCCTAGTCGCCCTGTCGGATGATGACCATCTTCCGGCCTTGGGCAATGCGGGGTTGCATCGTTATCTTCAGGAAATCAGCCAGTACAAGCTCATGAGCCGCGAAGAGACTGATGAGCTGGCCAGGCATTTTCAGGAAACCGGCGATCCGGAGGCGGCTTACAAACTGGTCACCGCCAATCTGCGGCTGGTGGTCAAGGTGGCCATGGATTTCCAGAAATACTGGATGCAGAACTTTTTAGATTTGATCCAGGAGGGCAATGTCGGCCTGGTGCAGGCGGTGAAGAAATTCGACCCCTACCGGCAGGTGAAGTTTTCCTACTATGCCGCCTACTGGATCAGGGCTTATATCCTTAAGTTCATTATGGATAACTGGCGGCTGGTCAAGATCGGCACCACCCAGGCCCAGCGCAAACTTTTTTTCAGCTTGAATAAAGAGAAAAAACTGCTAGAATCGCAAGGCTTTGCCCCAGAGGTCAAGTTGCTGGCCCAACGCCTCAATGTCAAGGAAAGCGAAATCATTGAGATGAGCCAGCGTATGGACAACTGGGATGTTTCCCTGGAAAGTCCGGTGCGGGAAGGTTCCGATGAGGAACAGAAGAATTTTCTGCCCATGCTGGGGCCTACCGTGGAAGAACGGGTGGCGGAAAAGGAAGTACAGGAGTGGATGGCAGAGGTTCTGGACAAACTGCGCGAGACCCTGAACGATAAGGAAAAGGCCATCCTGACCAACCGGTTGTTGAGCGACGAGCCCCTGACCTTGCAGGATATTGCCGACAAGTTTGATATCTCCCGGGAACGGGTCCGGCAGATAGAGGTCAATCTCCTGAAAAAGATGCGGGGATATTTCGAAAAGGAGGTTCCCGATATCAAGGACTTCCTTGCTGAATTCCTCAACCCCTGGCGCTCCTGATAGATAACTGTCCAGCAGCACCGCATCTGCGTTGTCATCGGTCTGCTCATGTGCACCAGCCACTTTCTTCCCAGCAGCTACGGCACTGCTGAACAGTTACCTTTTTATACCCAAAGGGCATAAGTTTCGTTTGTACCCTGAAGGGCATAAAATCCGGCAAGCTGCTCAACTCAGCTTTAATCTTTGCCAACTTTTCCGGCTTCGAGCTGGATAGTTATGGTTATTTTACCCGCCGTCCTTGGCGATACCTGGAAAAGAACATATGCGAGTTCCCCTCCTAGATTTGCATGGCCAGATGGCTCCCCTGCGCGCCGAGATTCTTGCCGCGGTGACCGAGGTCATTGATTCGACCCAGTACATTCTCGGTCCCAAGGTTGAGCAGTTCGAGAAAAAAATCGCCGCCTATTGCGGCTCAAGTCATGGGATCGGGGTGGCCAGCGGCACCGATGCCCTGCTGGCCGCGCTCATGGCCTTGGGTATTGGACCCGGCGATGCGGTCTTAACTACGCCCTACTCTTTTTTCGCCACCATGGGCTGCATCCTCAGGCTGGGTGCACGGCCGGTTTTTGCCGATATCGATCCGGTGAGTTACAATATCGACCCAGGGCGAATGGCGGAGGTTTTGTCCCAGGATGCCAGGTCCGGCAAGCGGATCAAGGCGATCATCCCGGTGCATCTCTACGGTCAATGCGCGGACATGGGGGCGATTCTTGCTCTGGCTAAAGAGTATGGCTTGCCGGTGGTGGAGGATGCCGCCCAGGCCATCGGGGCCGTGTATCCCTTGCAGAGTGGCGGTAAGACGGTCTGGCATCGGGCGGGTTCCATGGGGGAGGCCGGTTGTTTTTCCTTTTTTCCCAGCAAGAATCTTGGCGGCATCGGCGACGGCGGGCTGATTACCTGCAATGATGCGGAACTGGCCGAGCAGCTCAGGATAATCCGGGTGCATGGCGGGGCGCCCAAGTATCACCATGGGGTGGTGGGGGGGAATTTCCGCATTGATCCCATCCAGACCGTGGTGCTGGAGATTAAACTCTCCCGTCTGCCCGAGTGGCACCAGGCAAGACGGCTTAATGCCGCAAACTATCATTGCCTGTTTGCGCAAACCGGCTTGCTGGAAAACGGCGCGGTTTCTCTGCCCGCCGCGGTGTATCAAGCCGAGGGCGCGACGGTCGGGGATGGGTGCGACTACCATATCTACAACCAGTTTGTCATCAGGGCCAGGGACCGGGACGGGTTGCTCCGTCATCTTCAGAGCAACGAAGTTGGGGCGGAGATATATTATCCCATCCCCCTGCACCGGCAGGAATGTCTTGCCGGACTTGGCTATGAAGAGGTGTCCTTCCCAGAAGCGGAGCGGGCGGCGCTGGAAACTCTGGCGCTGCCGATTTTCCCCGAACTTACGGGGGAGATGCAATCTTTTGTGGTTGAAAAGATTGCCGAATTTTATGCAAGATAGCTCTGGTTTTATTTGTTCAGCTTTTTAAGCCGGTCCTTTTTACGGTTACCAAAAGGACATCCTCTGATGCTTATCAGATTTCCTGTCTTCCTGCATCCCGTGTCTCTCCTTGCGGTCCCGCGAGCGAGAACTCTCGCCCTCGTTTCCGTCCCTGTCTTTTTTCTGTTTTCATACCTTTTCTTTTTGCTGCCGGGTTATGCGGCAGAGTCTTTTGTCCAGTCGCAGGATAAGCAGGCTGTTCCGGCACGAACCATCCAGCTCAAGGAGGACAAGGATGTTGCCTGGAAGGCTTTATGGGATCAGGGGCGGGAGCTGGTGCGCAACGACAGGCTTGCCGAGGCGGTCCCTGTTTACGAGGCATTGCTGGGCATGCGGGAAGGACTAGAGCTTGCCCGCTGGGAGTTGGTCACCACACTCCTGCAATTGAAGAGAGAAAAGGGCGCCCTTCCCCATCTTGAGTTGCTGGTTGAGGCTGCTCCGCGGAATTTCCAGTATCTGCAGGCCCTGGCCGAGGTAAGCAGAGTTGAGGGCAATAGTGCCCGGGCGGTGGAGTTGTACAAAAAGATTCTCCAGCGGGAGCCGGATAATCTTCATGCTTTGCGTGGCGCAGCTTCCGCGCTGCTTGCCCAGCAGAAGAAGGGTGAAGCCGCGGCCATGCTGGAAGTCCTGCTTAAGCGGGAGCCGGCTCGGCTCGCGTTGCGGGAAGAGTTGGCCAGCCTTTATTATGAGATGGGTTCCTTTGACAAGGCCAGGGTTCATTTAACCATTCTGGCCAGGGGAAATCAGGCCGACCCGGCAATCCTGCTCAAGACGGCCCAGGCCTATGATAAATCAGGGCTTGAGAGCCAGGCGGTGGAGTACTGGCAGCGGCTGGCGCGCACCTCCCAAAGCCCCGAGGCCAAAGAACGGCTGACGGCCTATTATCTCAAGGGCGGCAAGGCAGAGGAGGCCCTGGCCCATCTGCGCCCTCTTCTTGAGAAGGAACCTTCATCCCCCAAACTTCTCAAGCGCCTTGGCCAGATTTATGCCGGCCTTTCCCGTCTTGCCGAGGCCCTGGCCTGTTCTGAGCGGTACATCTCCCTCAAACCAGAGGATAAAGAGGTGCTCCGGCAGATGATCGACCTCCGCGCCGCCCTGAGAAACACGAACGGGGTGGCGGCCCTGGGGCGGGGTTTCGGTCCTGAATCGGTGCCGAACCTCGAGAATCTGGTGCGCGGCGCCGGGCTGTATGAGGCCGGCGGCGAGTATCGGGAGGCGGTCGCCCTTTATGATCTGATTCTGGCTTTTACCCCTGATGATGCGAATATTCTGGCTAAACGGGTCAAGGCGCTTATGGCGGGCGGCAAGGAGGATGAAGCCAACGCCATGTGGGTGCAACTGGAGGCTCGGCAAAAGCTCCTGGAAGTGCTGGAAATCCTTTTCAGGATGGAGCCGGGAAACAAAACGGTTCTCAGAAAACTGGCCCGAATTTATCTTGATCGCGGGGAACTGCCTGAAAGCCTGGAGATGTTTTCCCGTCTGGAAGCCCTCGGGGTGAGGACGCCTGAGGTTCTCGCCGGGCAGGCCTTGCTGTTTGAACGGCTCAGGCGTCCCGCCAAGGCTCTTTCTCTCTATGAGCAGCTTTTGGACGGGGCAGAGGAAACGGGCCAGCTCAGACTGCGTTGCCTTCAGCTGGCCGGGCGGCTCGGCCTGCTCAGGAAAACCCAGGCCCACCTGGCCCGGCTCCAGGAAAAATTTCCCGGCTTGTCCGAATCTCCCCAGACCAGGCTGCTTATCGCCAAGGCTCTGACCGAGGCCGCGGCCTATGGAGCGGCCAGGGAATACTATGCCGGCATGCTGGCAAAGCCCTCAACTGACAAGACGCTGGTTATGGCGGCTTCTTTCGGTCTGGCCGAGGTCTACCGGCAGAGCGGCCTGCCCTATGAGGCGGAGCAGGTTCTGCGGCAGGCCTATCTCCAGAATCCGAGGGACAAGGCGGTCTTGGGCCGCTTATTTGCCTTGGCCCTTGAGGAAAAGAGTTTCGCCGAGGCCGGGGTCTGGCTTGAGCGGCTGAGGCAACAGGAGGGCGAGCGGCGGGATAGCGAAACTCTCTCGCAACTCGGAGTTCTGGAGAATAAAGCCCTGGATCCCAAGCTGTTACGGGCAAGGTTGCTGGCGGCTGAGGGCAAAACCAAGGATGCAGTCAAGATTCTGAGGCAGCTGGCCGGCGAGTTGCCGAAAATAGCCGGGAGCGAGCCGCCTCCGCCGCTATCGATGTTGCGGCGGGAGGTTGAGCTGCTGCTCGCCCGGCTGTTGTTTGCCGAGGGTCATTATGCCGAGGCCGAGCAGATTGCCGGTCCTTGGTCGGCTCAGCGCGGCGGGCCCGAGGTAGACCTGCTTCTGCTGCGCCTATACCGCGCCCAGGGAAAGAGTGAGGCGGAAAAGACGCTCTTCGCGCGGATGCAGGCGGAATTCACCCAGGATCAAGGCCTGGTCCTTAAGCTCTTGCAGGCTATGAAAGAGGAGGGGCAGGATGAGCCCCGGATTGCAGGGCTGGACGAGATCGCAGCACTGGCCGGCAAGCAGTATCCCGAGTCCGTCACCATCCGTACTTTGTCTGCCTCGGCCTTGGAGGCCAAGGGCGAAAACGGCGCGGCCGTTGAGCTTTGGCAGGGGCTGGTCAGGGATTTTCCCGAGCAGGAGTTTGTTGCTGCGCATCTTGCCCGGCAGCTTTTCAGCCGGGGCCGTTTTGCCGAGGCCAAGGCGTTGGCCGAACGCATGGCACAAGGTTCGGCGCGACCGGACATGGTTTTGCTCAAGGCGCGGATTCTCTGGGCAGAGCATGAGTGGGAAAAGGCCGTGTCTGTGTACGATGCCTTTCTCAAACCATCGGTGGCGGACAGTATCGTCGCCCAGGGAAGGGAATTTGGGGTGGCCTTGCCCCGCGCCGAGAAGCCTGATCTCTGGACGCGGTTGACCGTTGCCGAGGTTGACAGGCAAACGGTGGTTGATGCTCTGATGGAGCCTGAGGCCATGCTGGAGTCCGGGGCTGAGGCAACGGCGCTTAGCCGGGTGGCGGTTCCGTTTTACGCCCGATACCGCTGGCACAAGCAGTTTGTCGTGGAGAAAGCCGCCAGACAGGCGGTGATGCAGCGGGAGTATCTGGCTGCGGCGAAGTATTTCAGGGCCTTGCTGCGGGAATATCCAGCGGCCGCCTCTCTGCAGTATGATCTTGCCGGGATTTACAGCCGATTCGGGCAGCTGGGCCATGAGGCGGCCCTTTATGAGGAGATAGGCGGGGCCGGCGTCGATTTCCCAGGGCTGGCTGAGGCCAGGCAACGAAACGAATTGAAGCGCCGGCCCCGGGCCGCTCTGGGGTATGGCTATCTCCGGGAGGAGGGTCGAGGAGGCTATAAGGCGATCAGGAAGAGCTGGGAAGGAGCCAGCCTGCAATCCTCGCCCTATCTGCAGCATGACCTGGAGGTGAATCTTGCCCGGCTTGATTATCAGAACCCTGACGGCCACGGAAAAATAAGGGGAACCCGCGCCTTTGTTTCCTATGCGGCCAATATCAACGAGCAGCTCAGCCTGCGCGGCGGGGCAGGGGCTGAGCTGCTGCAAGGAGGCCAGCCCGACACCACTGTTCTGGCGTTGGCTGCGGAGGGTCGCCTGGGGGATCGGCTGACCGGTATTCTTTCCTATGGACGGGATGTCGTGCATGACACCCTGGCCAGCCTGGGACGGAATGTCGTGCAGCAGGATTACAAGGCGGATTTTGTTTTGGACATGCTTCCCAGCGTTCAGGCAGGGGCGGGAGGGCTCTACGCCAGTTTTTCCGACAACAATACCATGAAGGGTTATGATTTATGGGCTGCTTACCTGATTTTCTTTGAACCGGCATTTTTAAAGTTCAGCTATGCTTATGATTTTAAGAATACCACGGAAGGAAGGGGCGGCGGCCCCCTGCAGCCGGATGGATTTACCGCCTTTGACCATCCGTACTGGACGCCGATGAATTACTGGCAGAACCGGTTCAGCGTATATTTCAAGCACCAGCTCTCCGATGATCAGTTCCGCCGCGGAGTTCCCCGGTACTACGATTTTGAATATGCGCTTGTTTATGATGAAATGGGCTATGCCATGCAGACTCTCAAGGGGGGGTTTTTTGTGGAGTATGCCCCGCAGGTCATTTTTTCCGCCACGACAGAGCTTACCTCCGGTCCTGACTACCGGGCCAAGGAGTTTTTTCTTTCGGCTGTTTACCGCTGGTAGTGCTGATTTCGCTGTTATGCTTTCACTTGCAATCTTCTTTCCGCTATGCTAATTGAATGTCTTGCTGTCCCGTATCCCGAAGGGTGCCGGGCTGAGGATGTGTTGAAGAGTTTCTGCCGTTTTAACCTGGATAATCACCGCAGTGATTGCCCCGATTAAAACGGCCATTTTTTTTATGAGTTATTGTCTTGGCAAGGAGGTTGTTATGGTTGTGCGTATTCCCATGTCCCAGGAGGGAAATACCAGATTGCGTCAGGAGCTGGAACGGCTGTTGAAAAAAGAGCGGCCAGCGGTTATTGAAGCGATTGAGATAGCGCGAGGGCACGGAGATTTGAAGGAAAATGCCGAATACCACGCGGCCAAGGAACGTCAGTCGCACATCGAAGGTCGGATTATGGAGCTCAAGGACAAGCTCAGCCGGGCCGAGGTTATTGACTGCACGAACGTGAATTGTTCCCGGGTGGTTTTTGGCACGGTTGTCTCCCTTGTTGATCTGGATACGGAGGAAGAGGTGCGCTATCAGCTCCTGGGGCCGGAAGAGGCGGACGTGAGCAAGGGAAGCATTTCCGTGCTTTCCCCGATTGGCCGGGCAATGATCGGGAAAAGCGTGGGAGACGAGATAACCGTGAAAACTCCGGGCGGGGTGCGGCAACTGGAGGTTATGGATATCAAGCCGCCAGAGCTGGCCTGATCTGTAACCGTTCAGCAGCACCGCATCTGCGTTATCGGCGCTACCGCCGATGATTGGCAGACAGTCATCGGCCCGCTTATGTGCACCAGCACACATCGCAGACCTTTTCCGCGCATCTGCGGCTCTGCTGAACGGTTACAAAGAATCAGTCCTGATTTTCTGCCATTATTCCGGAAATGAAGATATCGCTGATCTGTTGGGCTGCTTCGGTAATGGTATAGTGGTGATCCGGCAAAAGAACCCAGAGCCTGGACGTTTCGTCCAGCGCCCCAAAAAAAGCCCGCTTGAACACGCCCGGCAGAAGGCTTTTTCGGAATATTCCCTCTTCCTGGCCTTTGTGGATAATGGCCGAGATTACATCCACATACTCAATAAACTTCGTGTTTCTGTACTCCTTCATGAACTTGTTGCTCTGGCGCAACTCCATCTGCAGAACCTCGGCCAGCTCTTTATGCTCTCCCATGAGCTGCATATGGTGCAGGGCGAAAATGTAGAGCATCTTCCGGGGGTCGTTTTCTTTTTCAAGGAGAAGCTTGACCTCCAGAATGATCTTGCCTATTTCTTCCTCGAACAGTGAAATAAGGATGTCGTATTTGTTGTTGAAATATAGGTAGATGGTCCCATCGGCAACCTGGGCTTCCTTGGCGATATCGGAAATGCGGGCGCTGAAAAACCCTTTTTTGGCAAAAACGGTGATGGCCGCTTCGATGATCTTTGAATGTTTATCCGAGGTTCTCATGGAGTCAGCAGGATGGGCAGAGATTGAGGGGCTGGCTGGTTATTTTGTGAATGTATCTTCATTCATTTTGTGATCTATATTAGCGGGAGAACAGGATAGGTGTCAAGGCAAAAGTTTTTTCGTTCCTCGGGGGAATTTTCATTACAGAAGCAGGGGAATGTTGGGCTGTGGCGGAAAAGACCCGGCTGTTGAGGGTTACGAAAAATCTGCACATACTTGATATTTTCCTTACAGACCTTATGCTCAGGCAGTCCGTCAAAAGACGGGATTATTTTCTTGCCGCGTTTAATCCTTTCTTGCCCGGAGGTTTTGGGGTAAAATGGCACTCCATTTCTGGGCATTTACCAATGACTCCAAGGGGATAATAGATAATTTCAGCGGCCTGTCCGCATACTTGAGTATATTGCGAATAGACCTCCTTCACGCACCTGCGGTATTGCCAAACAGTTACAGCTCTGGGTATGCCCTGCATTTTCAGCTCTCAACTGGATAGTTGCCATTTCAGAAAGAAGCAGAGGAGATTTTTGATGAAGATTTTGGTTGTTGGTTCGGGGGGCAGGGAGCATGCCCTGGTCTGGAAACTGCGGCAGAGTCCCAGGGTAGCGAAGATTTTTTGCGCTCCCGGCAACGCCGGAATAAGCTCCCTGGCAGTCTGCCTTAAGATCAGCGCCACCGATATTGAGGCTCTTGCCGATTTCGCTGAAAAGGAAGGGGTTGGTCTCACCGTGGTTGGTCCGGAAGTTCCCCTTGCCCTGGGAATCGTCGATCATTTTGAGAGAAAAGGGCTGCGGGTTTTTGGCCCCCGGCGCAACGCGGCCACTCTTGAAGGCAGCAAGGTTTTCATGAAGGATCTTCTGGAAAAATATCATATCCCTTCCGCTTTTTACGCGACCTTCACCGACAGAGAGGAAGCGCTCCGCTATGTGGAAAAACAGGCTGCGCCGCTGGTGGTCAAGACCGATGGTCTTGCTGCGGGCAAGGGCGTGGTGGTGGCCCAGACCATTGCCGAAGCCAAGGCGGCGGTGGACCTGTTCATGAAGGAAAAGGCCTTTGGCGAGGCAGGTAGCCGGGTGGTGATCGAGGAGTTTCTCCGGGGAGAGGAGGCCTCTTTTCTGGCCTTTACCGATGGGGAAACGGTGCTGCCATTGCCGACTTCTCAGGATCATAAGGCGATTTTTGACGGTGACCAGGGCCCGAACACCGGCGGCATGGGCGCCTATTCCCCGGCCCCGGTGGTGACCGAAGCCCTGCATCGGCAAGTCATGGAAACGGTGATGCTGCCGACGGTCAAGGGACTGGCGGCGGAAGGCTGTCCATACAAGGGCGTGCTCTACGCCGGGTTGATGATTGATCAGGGGTTAATCAAGGTGCTTGAGTTCAACTGCCGGTTCGGCGACCCAGAGGCGCAGCCTCTGCTCATGCGGCTGAAAACCGATCTGGTGGAGGTCATGGAGGCGGTGATTGATGGCCGTTTGGCCGAGATTTCTCTGGAGATCGATCCGCGTCCCACGGTCTGTGTAGTCATGGCGGCCGGGGGCTATCCAGGGAAATATGAAAACGGCAAGACCATTCATGGTCTGGTCAAGGCAGGAGAGCATAAGGATGTGGTGGTTTTTCACGCCGGCACCGCACTCCAGGGAGATGCGGTGGTCACCAACGGCGGCCGGGTGCTGGGCGTTACCGCTATCGGCGAGACGGTGCAGGAGGCCATCGCCAAGGCTTACAAGGCTGCGGCAGAGATCAGCTGGGAAGGCTGTTATTACCGTAAGGATATCGGCCGCAAGGCCTTGGACCGAATGTAAATGTTCAGCAGCACCACACCTGCTTTGTCATCGGTCTGCTCATGTGCAACAGCACACTTCGCCGGCCTCTTCCGCGCATCTGTGGCACTGCTGAACATTTATTGTACATAGTGACATAGTGGGCTTTTTTTGTTTCTGGCGAATGATTGTGATCGAAAAGGAGAGTGAGCTATGATCGGTATTGTCATGGGCAGTGATTCGGATCTGCCGGTTATGCAGGGTTGTCTGGATTTTTTGCAGAAGATGGAGATCCCCTATGAAATAACGGTGGCTTCGGCCCATCGCAGCCCGGCGCGGGCCATGGAATATGCCAGCAGCGCCAAAGGCCGTGGCCTGAAAATTATCATCGCCGCCGCCGGGATGGCCGCCCATCTGGCCGGAGTTCTCGCGGCCCATACCATCCTGCCCGTGATCGGGGTGCCGGTGGATTCCTCCTCCTTAAACGGCCTGGACGCCCTGCTTTCCACGGTGCAGATGCCGCCTGGGGTGCCGGTGGCCACCATGGGCATCGGCAAGGCCGGGGCGAAAAATGGGGCGATTCTGGCGGCGCAGATTCTGGCCCTTGCCGATGAAGGGTTGGCGGGAAGGCTTGTCGCCTTTAAAGCAGAGATGGCCAGCGAGGTTGAGGAAAAGGCGCAGCGGCTGGCCGGGAGCCGGTGACAAACTCGTGCTGAAACCCCAGGTGACAGACGAGCTCGTGTTCCATGCCTGTGAGGTTCTCCGGGCTGGCGGGGTTGTTGCTTTTCCCACGGAAACATATTACGGTTTGGCTGTTGATCCTTTCAACCAGGCGGCGCTCTCCCGTCTTTTCGCCTTGAAGGGACGCTCTCCCGGCAAACCGGTTTTGCTGATTATTGACGATCCCTCCCAGCTTGCCGGCCTGGTAGCGGAGATTCCCTGGACCTTCCCCATTCTCATGGAGAAGTTTTGGCCGGGACCATTGACCTTGGTTTTTCCGGGGGCTAAGTTCTTGCCGGAGATGCTTACCGGGTCTTTGGGCACCGTCGGGGTCCGGGTGTCGTCTCATCCCGTGGCCCGGCAACTTGTCAAAGCCTTTGGCCGGCCGATAACGGCAACCAGCGCTAATTATTCCGGACAGCCGGCCGCGGTGGCGGCCAGCGGCGTGCATGCGCAACTGGGGCCGGAGGTGGATGTTGTTCTCGATGGCGGGGAAACTTCGGGAGGTCTGGGTTCTACTCTTCTGGGCTATCAGGAGGGCAAGGTCTGTCTGCTCCGGGTCGGAGTCATCCCCTTTGTCGAGATAGAGGCGGTACTGGCCGGGGCAGAGAAGGGCGTTGTTTTTAGATAGTCGTTCACCGTGAACACGCAAGGATAAGGAACAGAGATGGCAGATCTTGATTGGGATAGAAATTTTGCTTTGGAACAGGCCGGAGACGACGAGGAGATGCTGGCGGAGTTGCTGCTGCTTTTTCACGATTCTTCCGCTGCTGATCTGGCACTGATCAATGAAGGTCTTGTCGCGGAGGATGCCGCGAAGGTGGCTGATGCCGCGCACAGTATCAAGGGGGCTTCAGCCAGTCTCGGGGTGGAGGGCGTGCGTGAGATTGCGAGCGAGCTTGAGAAAAAAGGCAGGGCCAACGACCTTTCCCAGACAAGAGAGCTTGCGGAGCAACTGGCCATACTTCTTCGGGCCTTTGCCGGCCTGCAATAACGGCCCTTGGCCTGAAAGATCCCAATCCTTGCAGGAAGAGATTTAGGGGCCGTTAAGAAATAACCTATACTTTTTATCCATTCCTTTACGGCCCCTTATGCCGTTCATGAGACTAAAAAGTATGAGTTATTTTTGAACAACGGCTTACTATAAATTTAGTAACCGTTCACCGGGGCGGTCACCAAAGCACCAATAACCGCCGGACTGTAACCGTTCAGCAGTGCCGCAGATTTGGACAAGCGGATCGGCGCTGCGTACCTCGTGTACATAAGCCGGGCCGATCGTCCGAAGATGTGGTGCTGCTGAACGGTTACTAAATTTACGTGATTGAACCATGCCCAGTGCTAAAGAAATACAGAGAAAATTTACCGAACTAAAAACACTGCCGCATGTGGCGATCAAGGTGACCCAGCTGGTCAACGACGATCGCAGCACCATGCATGATTTTGAGGAGATCATCAAGCTCGATCCTGTTCTGGTTACCAGGTTGCTGCGGCTGGTAAACAGCCCTTATTTCGGCTTGTCCCAGAAGGTCGGCTCCATTGCCAAGGCCGTGGTTTTTACCGGCATGACGCAGCTTCGTAATCTGGTGGCGGTTGAATCCCTGCGCGGGATGTTCAAGGGGAACGACGTCGATTTCTCAGCCCAGAAACTCTGGCTGCATTCCGCCACCGTGGCTATCCTTTCCGGGATGATTGCCAAGCGCATCTTCGGCAAGGACGGCGAAGATGTTTTTCTGGCCGGCATTATTCATGACATCGGACTGATCGTTGAAAATCAGGTGGCAGGCGAACAGCTGCGGGAAGCCTGCAAGGCTTTCCGGGAGGGGCAGGGAACCCTGATCGAGTGTGAGCGCAAGGCCATCGGCGCCGATCATGCCGAGGTGGGTTATCTTCTTGCCAAGGACTGGGGGCTGCCCCAGGAAGTCCTCAGCTCCATTAAGTCGCATCATCTTTCCAGGCAGGTGAAAGATGTTTCCAGTACCGGCAGTATTCTTCAGCTGGCAGAATTTATGGCAGGAAAGATGAAGTACTGGCCCATTGCCGGGCCTCTTGAGCCGCTGCCCCCTGAACTGACCGGGCATGTGAAGGAAAAGGTGGCGGATTACAAGATTATCATCAGGGATTTACCAGGGGAAATGGCCAAGGCTAAAGAGCTGTACGAATCCGACGAGTAACGCGCTGATGACCGAGTCAACTTTTGACGACATATTCGACGATCTCATCGACCCCAACGAAGAACTGCAAAACTTCTTGGCGAATTTCGAGGCGTTGCTGCCGGAGGCTTCGACCATCCTGGTAAACGAAGCGGGCGTCCTGCTTGCCGGGGCGCGTCCCCTGGCGCTTGCCTCTTCGGTGCGGGAACGGTTGGTGAGCGAGGCCAGAGCGACCGAGGGTTTTGTCGCGGGCAAGGCGGAGAACGGCGCCTGTTGCCAGGCGGTGTATCTTGCCAAACTGTCGGCGGTGTTGATTTTTTCCTGTGCCGCACTCCAGAAAGATGACTGGCGGCCAGGCTCTATGAGCGCCTCCCTGCTGCGCAATACCATTGATCTTGCCCTGGCCAGACAGGAAAGGGAGATGCTGATTGCCGACCATGAACAGGCGGTCCGGCAGATCAACATCCTGCAGCAGCAGCACGGCAAACTTGTTGAGGACAACTACCGGCAGTACCGGTTAAACCAGGAGCGGGAAAAAGAATATGCCCGAAAGCTGGAAAGCGAAATAGCCAAGCAAACCGCCGAGTTGCGGGAGGCCAATGTGCGGCTGGAGGAGATCAGCCGGCTGAAGAGCGATTTTTTGGCCAACATGAGCCACGAGCTGCGCACCCCCATGAACGCCATCATCGGTTTCAGCGAACTTCTGTCCGAGGCCCCCCTTAGCGAAGAACAGCTCGATTATGCCAGAACCATCTCCCAATCCGCGGCAAGTCTGCTGACTCTGATCAACGATATTCTTGATCTGGCAAAAATCGAGGCGGGAAAGCTTGAGCTTGAGCATCTGCCCTTTGCTCTTGCCGAGGTGGTCGGCAATGTGGCCGCCATGTTTAAGATTCCGGCCCGGGAAAAGGGGGTTGAGGTAGCTTGCAAGATTGACAGCCGTATCCCGAAAAGGATTATGGGGGACAGTAACCGGTTGCGCCAGGTCTTGATAAATCTGACCGGAAACGCCATGAAATTTACCGAGCAGGGCGAGATTGATATTCTGATTGACCATGAACAGGAAGCTTCCGGCCGGATTGTCAGCCGTTTTTCGGTGCGCGACAGTGGCATCGGCATTCCCGCCGACAGGGTCGAGGCGATTTTTGAAAAGTTTACCCAGGCGGACGGCTCGACCACCAGAAAGTACGGGGGTACTGGTCTGGGGCTGGCCATCAGCCTCCAGCTTGTGGAACTTATGGGTGGGAATCTCTCGGTGACAAGCGAGGTGGGCAGGGGCAGCACCTTTTATTTCGTGATTCCCCTGGAAGAAGCGCCGGTGGAGATTGTCCCGCTGAAAGAGCAGCGTGAGGCGGGCCGGGAAATGGCGGGGTGCGGCGGGAGGATTCTTCTGGTTGAAGATAATGCGGTCAATCAGCGGCTGGCCAGCATTCTGATTACCAGGCAAGGATATGAGGTCGAGGTGGCCTCCGATGGGGCCGAAGCCCTTGAGCATCTCCGGCATCAGACCTTTGCTTTGGTTCTGATGGATGTCCAGATGCCCAATATGGACGGCATGGAGGCCACCAGAAGAATCAGGGCGATTGAGGCGGACCCGGCTCTGCGTAAGGACTATGTCGGCCTGCGTGCTCTGCAACAGCCGCTGGCGATAGTCGGACTCACGGCCCATGCCAGAAAAGAGGATGAAACCGCCTGCTACCAGGCCGGCATGAACGGCTTTCTCACCAAGCCCATTGTCAAGGCGAAACTGGCCGTGATCCTAAGCGAAATGATGCCGTTGTAACTATTGCAAGCTGAGTGCAAAGTACCGAGCACTCAGCACTCAGCACTCAGAACTCAGCACTCGGAACCGGCGGCCCGCAGCGCGGCGATTTTTTCCCGCCATGCTCCGCCATGGGCGGTGATCTCCGCCAGGCGCGCTGTTTCGTCCAGCAGCTTAAGCTCGATATGGAGCCGCTCCTCTGGCATCAGGCTGCCCAGCCGGTCCGGCCATTCGATCACGGACAGTCCTGTCCCGTAGAGATATTCCAGCAGACCGAGCTCCTCGAGTTCCGTTTCCTCACTCAACCGGTAGAGATCCAGATGATAAAGAGGCAGCCGTCCCGGATATTCGTGCAGGAGGCTGAAGGTTGGGCTGGTTATGTAGCATGATTGAGGCACCTGCAATCCCTGGCCGATGGCCTGAGTGAGGGTGGTTTTCCCGACTCCCAGCGAGCCGGTCAGGGTGATGATCTCGCCGGGGCGGGCTGTCTCGCCGAGATAGCGGCCCAGGGTCTGGGTGGCGCTTAGATTAGGTAGGGAAATGGTCAGGGAATCCATCTTATGTAATCAATCACGGGGTAAGTTCCTAAAGGTCAAATAACCACGGAATAAGCGGTCACAGGGTGCCGCAGGTTGCGGCAAGCGGGATGGCGATGCGTACTTTTGTACGTGAGCCGGACCGATCGCCGCAAGATGTGGTGCCCTGTGGCCGCTTACCATCTTATTTGTATTTCTTGTGGCAGAATAAGCAGCGGTATTTCGGAGGATGGCCATCGGGGAGAGGAACCTGGCCCTCTGGAGCATGGCAGGCGGGGCAATGCTTTTCCGCCTCCTTTTTGTCCATGGCGTAGAATTGCAGGTGCTTTTCATCCCTGGGCAGCTTGGTGGTTGATTCTGGCGGCGCCTTGAGTAAAAAGGCAAGGATGGCGGCACAGCCGGTGATGAAGAGGATATTGAACAGCCTGGTTTTGGTTTTGTTCTTTTTGGGTTCGGGGTTCACGGGTAGATCCTTCATAAGGGTTGGTCAATTCCCATTTCCAGGGCGCTGAAAGAGACAAGGCCGGTGCGCAGGCAGAAAAGCAGTCCCTCCAAAATAATTTTGTCCGACAGTTTGGTGCTTGAGGTCAACTCGAGCACCCGGGCATGCCGGTGGTGCTTCTTGATGAGCTGGGCCATTTTTTTGCTTTCATAACCAGGGTCCAGGATGGTGCGCGCGGCCTCTTCCCCGGAAACGATGGCGGAATAGATGCCCTCGCCGGTAAGGCCCGAGGCAAGGCCGGCCGCATCGCCAATCAGAAAACGGTTGCCAAAACGCCAGCCGCGAAAATCGGAGTTGATCAAGGCTGCCTGCGGCTGGCGGGACTTTAGTTCAAGGTTGTGCCGGGCAGCCCACTGGTGCAGGTTGTTCAGCAGCAGGCCGGGCCTGTTGGTGCCGCGCTTCGCATAGACGCCAATGGAGGCCGAATCCTGATGGGGGAAAATCCAGGCGTAGCCGTTGCCGAAAAGATCGGTGTTCAGATGCCACTGCATTTCGGGGAAGTTCCCCGGCACCTGGTAATTGATGCCAACCCCCATTTCGGCGGTGGGAATACCAAGCTGCCGCCGCACCAGGGAGCTGCTGCCATCGGCGCCCACCAGAAAAGAAAAACCGAACTCTTCTCCCTCCTTGGTGCGCACCCGGTCTGCGCTGATTTCCCGGACCAGGGCGTTGGTGGCGATGCTGACTCCGGCGACCGCGGCTCTTTCCGCCATCCAGCGCCCGAGCCGGCCCCGGTTAAAGGTGCGGATGATGGGGCTGGCGCTTTGGAGTACGGTGTGTTGCCAGTTGCTGTGGATGTGCTGGCTGGTGAAGGATTTTTCCCACAGATCCTCCGGAAAGTCGAGGTCCAGGGGGGCTGCCGGAATGCCGCCGGCGCAGACCTTGGGGCCGATGACGCTGTTGCGTTCCAGCACCAGAACCTCTTTGCCCTGACGGGCAAGAAGGGTGGCGCAGGCCAACCCTCCTGGGCCGCCGCCGACAATGACAGTATGGAAGTTTTTCATGGCCGCTGGCTCCGATCTCCTGCTGAAAAACACCTTGCACACTATATGCGGATGGCTTTTTCTGTCAAGATATTAAGGGCCGCCCAAAAAAGAGAACCTTACGGAACAGCGCTGCGGTCAAGTCGCGGTGTTTTTTTACGAGAATGAAGGGTATTGTGCTTTCGGAATTTTTTAAACTCCCCCTTGATTAGTGTGAGCCAGGCCGGCAGTTTCAGCGGCGAAGGAACAAGCCCCAGTGAGCAGAGAAAAGGAAGATAACCTGCACTATCCCGCCGAGTTGCCCATCGTGGCGCACCGGCAGGAGATCGTCCAGGCGATCCGCGCCAGCCAGGTGGTGATCGTGGCCGGGGACACCGGTTCCGGCAAAACCACCCAGCTGCCCAAGATGTGTCTTGAGGCCGGGCGCGGCAGGCGCAAGCGGATCGGCTGCACCCAGCCGAGGCGGATCGCGGCCATTGCCGTGGCCGAAAGGGTTGCCGAGGAGCTCGGGCCCCAGGCCGCGCTGGTGGGCTACAAGATCCGTTTCAAGGATCAGACCAGCCGCAATACCCGGCTTAAGTTCATGACCGACGGCATCCTGCTGGCCGAGGCGCACCACGATGGCAATCTTGCCGCCTATGATACGATCATCATCGACGAGGCCCACGAACGCAGCCTCAATATCGACTTTCTCCTCGGCCTGCTCAAGCAGCTCTTGACTCGCCGCCCTGATCTGACCCTGCTGATCACCTCGGCCACCATCGACACCTCCCGGTTCGCCAAGCATTTCGGCAATGCCCCGGTGATTGAGGTGTCGGGGAGAGCCTGGCCGGTGGAGGTCCGCTATCAGCCCCTGGACCCGGCAAAAGAGGAGGCAGGGGAGCAGAGCTATGTGGAACAGGCCGTGCAGGCGGTCTGCGACCTGCGCCGGGAGGAAGGGTCCGGCGACATCTTGGTTTTCATGCCCAGTGAACGGGATATCCTGGAGGCGGTGGAATCGCTGCAAACCAGGCTGGGCAAGGAGCGGGGCCAGACCGTCCCCGTGGTCCTGCCCCTGTTCGGCAGGCTCTCGCCCGGCGAGCAGAAAAAGATCTTTCAGCCGGTAAAAGGCCAGAAGATTGTAGTCGCCACCAACGTGGCGGAAACCTCCATCACCGTGCCCGGCGTCCGCTATGTGGTGGACACCGGCCTGGCCCGGCTGGCGAGCTACAATGTCCGGGCCCGGACCAGCAAGCTGCCCATCGTCGCGGTTTCCCGGGCGAGCTGCGATCAGCGCAAAGGCCGCTGCGGCAGGGTGGGGCCGGGGATCTGCGTCCGCCTTTATGCCGAGGAGGATTACCTCAACCGGCCCGAATACACGTTGCCCGAGATTTTGCGGACCAACCTGGCCGAGGTCATTTTGCGGATGACCAGTCTTAAGCTGGGCGAGCCGGCCAAGTTCCCCTTTCTCGACCCACCCTCGGGCCGGGCCATCCAGGACGGCTATGCCCTGCTCGCCGAGCTCGGCGCTCTGGATCACAAGCGCCATCTCACCGCGCATGGCAGGCTCATGGCCAGGTTGCCTCTGGACCCGAGGATCTCCCGGATGATCATCGAGGCCCGGGACCAGAATGCCCTGCGGGAGGTGACCATCATCGCTGCGGGCTTGAGCATCCAGGATCCCAGGGTCAGGCCTGCGGATAAGGAGGCGGCGGCGGATGCGGCCCATGCCCGCTTTAGCAAAGTGCCCTCGGACTTCCTTTTCTTCCTCGCCCTCTGGGACGCTTACCACAACACCTTTGACAAGCTGCACAGCCTCTCCAAGATGCGCAAGTTCTGCGTCAGCCACTATCTTTCCTTTCTGCGGATGCGGGAATGGCGCGACATCCACGAGCAGATCTCCCAAGTGCTGGCCGAAGAGCCAGGTTTTGCCGTGAACACCCAGCCCGCCGCGCCCGAGGCCATCCATCGGGCGATCCTGAGCGGCAATCTGCGGAACATCGCGGTGAAAAAGGAAAAAAACCTCTACCAGACCGGGGGAGGCAAGGAGGTCATGATCTTTCCCGGCTCCAGCCAGTACGGCAAGACCGGCGACTGGCTCATGGCCGCGGAGATGGTGGAAACCTCGCGTCTTTTCGCCCGGACCGTGGCCGAGATCAACCCTGAGTGGATCGAGCCCCTGGCCGGGGAGCTGTGCCGTTCGTCGTATTCCGAACCCCACTGGGAAAAGGGGCGGGGCCAGGTGGTTGCCTTTGCCAAGATCAGCCTGTTTGGGCTGGTTATCGTGCCGAGGCGCAAGGTCAATTACGGTCTGATCAAGCCGGAAGAGGCGCGGCAGATCTTTATCCAGTCCGCCCTGATCGAGGGGGAGCTGAAGGGGGAGTATCCCTTCCTTGCCGCCAACACAGCGCTGGCGGCCAAGCTGCAGGATATGGAAGACCGGCTGCGGTTGCGCACCATCATGGTGGACGATCAGGCTCTTTTTGCTTTCTACGAGGAACGTCTCGGCCCGGAGGTGCGCGACCAGCGCAGCCTGAACCAGTGGTTGAAAACGCCCGGAGCCCAGACGCTCCTGACCATGACCGCCGATGATCTCCGGCGGCAGCTACCCGAGGCCGCGGCCCTGGAGCAGTTTCCCCTCACCCTGGTTGCGGGCGAGTGCGAACTCCCCCTGTCATACCGGTTCGCCCCCGGCGAGGAGGACGACGGGGTGACGGCCCGGATTCCCCTTAGCCTGGCTCCGCATCTGCGGCCCGAGCTGTTTGAATGGCTGGTGCCGGGAATGCTGGCCGAAAAGGTGGCCTTCCTGCTCAAGGGGTTGCCCAAGACACTGCGCAGGCAGTTGGTGCCTATTCCCCAGACCGCGGCGGAGATTGTCCGGGATCTGCCCTTTGGCCGCGGTTCCTTGTACCGGACCCTGGAGCAGGTGATCGTCGATTCCTTCAAGCTGCGGAT
>Ga0209211_10004652_pt1 | contig 21146 bp, 21 predicted proteins | sample RifGroA2_FD_183992 | JGI IMG/M metagenome (GOLD analysis project Ga0209211, IMG submission 183992) | Groundwater microbial communities from Rifle, Colorado, USA - Groundwater A2 (SPAdes) (version 2) | ecosystem: Environmental > Aquatic > Deep subsurface > Groundwater | place: Rifle, Colorado...
TGAAAAGCAACTTTTAGAGGTCCTCCTTTTAAAGGAGAAGAGAAAAAAGACCGAGGAGAATAGCCATCTCTAACCATAAGAACTCCGTAGAAGTGACAATGAAACGGCCACGGGAAGAGAGGTATCCCTGTGGCCTTTTTGTTTCTGGAAATGAAATATTTTTCCGACCCATGAATCCGGCGGATCTCGACGCGGTCATGAACATTGAAAGGGCTTCTTTTTCCTATCCTTGGAGTCCCGGTTTTTTCCTTCAAGAGTTGAGAATTCCTTGTGCTCGCTCCCTGATAGCTCTCATGGGAGGCAAAACCGTCGCTTATGTTATTTATTGGCTTTTGCCGGATGAGATGGATATCCACAACTTGGCCGTACATCCAGCCAATCGCCGGCAGGGAATTGGGAAATCTCTCTTGCAAGAGGTAATCGATGAGGCAAGGCGCAATGGATCGAGCAGGGTCACGCTCGAAGTTAGAAGGTCGAACCAAGCCGCACAGAGGCTTTATTATTCTCTCGGTTTTGTGGAGCGGGGGGTGCGCAAGGGCTACTATTCCGACGACGGCGAAGATGCCTTAGCAATGGTTCTTGAATTCGATAGCTGAGCGATTCGCCCCCATGATGGGCGTTTTAAAATAAACTTAAACATTATATTGTATGCCTAACCCGCTGAAAAATATAATAATTTATTTTTTATCAGTCATCCTTGACTGGAGGGGCTGGTTGGTATATGGTAGAAATGCTCTTGATAGCGGCCTGAAGTCTGTGGCCGCTAATTTTTTTGCTCTTTTTCGACTGGGTAGAACGAATTGTGGTTGTATTAGTCCCAAGCATCGCATCGTCCATACGTTCCTGCCTTTTTTTTCCGCACCTATCTTCGATAAAATCATCTTTTCCTGCTTTGTATTGTAACTTCACGGTTTCTAAGGCTGGGGGGGAGGTGGGGGGGTTATTTCATTCTAGTTAGGAGGTAGCTATGTTTAAAGTTGGTGAGAAGGTTGTGTATCCCGCCCATGGGGTGGGAGAGATTGAGGCTATACGCATGCAGGTTATCTCAGGGACAGAAAAAAGGTTCTATATGTTACGGATTCTCGATTCGGATATGAAGATCATGATCCCGGTTGATAATGTCGAATCCGTTGGGTTGAGAAAAGTCATTGACAGACATATGGTCTCTCAGGTGTATAAAGTTTTGCGCCAGAAAAAGATTGAGACAGATCAGCAGACTTGGAATCGGCGGTATCGAGAATACACAGAGAAGATCAAGACCGGCTCGATCTTAGAGATCGCGAAGGTTCTGCGCGATCTATTTGTTTTGAAAGGGGATAAGGAACTCTCCTTTGGCGAGCGGAAAATGCTGGACACCGCGAGGAACCTCTTGGTCAAAGAGCTTTCCATTGCCCGCTCCCATTCGGAAGATAAGATCATGGAGGAGTTACGTCATATCTTTGCTCATTAAGCTCTTGAGTTTAATGCGCTTGGTCATAGGGGCCGAGGGGAGATTCCCTCGGCTCTTGTTTTTTCAGGAGGATTTTTAGACTCCCTGAGGGAATTTGAAGTTTTATGCGTGTGAATGCCGTGATCGTTGCCGCGGGTGAGGGGGAGAGGATGGGGGGAAAAATTCCCAAACCCTTCCTATCCCTTAACGGCCGCCCTATCATTCTCCGTACCTTGAGTCATTTTGCGGCGTCCCAAATACGAAGGGTGATTCTAGTCGCGTCAGAGAGGGAAGTCTCCAGGTGTCAGGAATTGGTTCGATCGGATTTGCAGCTCAGGGGGCTTGAGTTCGTTTTCCAGGCAGGAGGTCTCAGGCGACAGGATTCTGTGAGTAAGGGATTAGCGCGGTTGGACGCGGATTGTGAAGTGGTCGTTATCCACGATGGGGTGCGCCCTTTCATTTCTTCCCGTCTTATTGACCGCTGCGTGGAAGTGGCGCTCCAGGAAGGAGCAGTAGTGGTGGGTGTTCCTGTCCGTGATACGATTAAGGTCGTGTCCGGGGATCGGCGTATAAAAGAAACTCCTCCGAGAGACTCCCTGTGGGAGATTCAGACCCCTCAGGCATTCCGGACTGAGATCATCCGTGAGGCGTTTCGCCATGCGGCGTGCGAAGGCGCAGAGGCCACAGACGATGCCATGCTTGTCGAGCGTCTGGGAAAGAAGGTTGCCGTCCTGGAAGGGCAGAGAACGAATATCAAGATAACGGTTCCTGAGGATCTCGTAATTGCCGAAGCGCTGCTCCGCTCAGGGTTGGTTTCTTAGGTAGCTTTGTTGCTCAAAGCCTCGTTCATACTTCCCGTTCGATATCCCTGGAGATCCAGGCTAACGTAGCTGAAGCCGATCTCCTTAAATCGTTGGACGATTGCTTCTCTTGTAGCTGTGTTCAACAGCCGAGGGATCTCCTCCACGGCAACCTCGATGCGAACCAATTCTCCGTGGTATCGGACGCGGAATTCCCTAAAGCTCAATTCCTGCAGGAACCGCTCACACGCGGATATCTTTGCCAATTTATCTGTATTGATTTCGACGCCGTACGGAAAACGGGAAGAAAGGCAGGCAATCGCGGGTTTGTTCCATGAGGGCAGGTTCAGATCGCGACTGTAGCGGCGGATCTCCTCTTTCGTTATTCGCGCCTCTACCAGTGGATGACGGATGCGCCACTCCTTTGCTGCCTTGAGGCCGGGACGGTGATCCTTGAGATCATCGAGATTAGTCCCGTCAACCACCGTCGTTAGCCCCAGCCGATCAGCGTGTATGCGGCAGATACGGTAGAGCTCGTCTTTACAAAAATAGCAGCGATTTACGGGATTCTGAGAGAAGGATGGATTGTCCAACTCGTTCGAGGGCACGGTGATGTGCTGGCATCCTATGGTCCTGGCCAACTCCCCGGCAGCTTCCAATTCCCCTGGTGGGGCAGTAGGAGATGAGGTGGTGATGGCAACGGCACGGTCGCCCAAAACCATATGTGCGACTTTCAGGAGAAAAGTGGAATCAACTCCCCCGGAAAACGCCACCAGGGTTCCCCCTGTTTGGTTGAGGATATCTTTTAGTCCTTCGAACTTTGCATCCATTGGCGATCGTCAAAGAGGTCCGTGCTGAAATAGTGCTCGCCCCTGTCCGCGAATATCGTAACCACTACATGTCCTTTGCCCAGGTTGCGCGCGACCTTAAGGGCGGCTGAGCATGCGGCGCCGGAGGAAATTCCCACCAGGATCCCTTCTTCTAGGGCTAATCTGCGCGTATAATGGGCGGCGTCCTCGTCGCTCACCGCAACCACCTCATCGTAAACTTGCGTGTTGAGGACCGCCGGGATGAAACCTGCCCCGATTCCCTGAATCTTGTGGTAACCGGGTTCCCCTCCCGAGATGACGGGAGAGGCTGCCGGTTCAACGGCGTATATCCTGATGCCTTTCATTTTCTCTTTCAAGATTTCTCCTACTCCCGTGATGGTTCCTCCCGTCCCCACGCCTGCGACAAAGGCATCGATCCGTTTAAACTGGCTCAGCAGTTCCACGGCCGTTGTGCGGCGATGGATTTCCGGGTTTGCCGGGTTGTTGAATTGCTGGGGCATGAAGTAATCCGAATGCTCGAGGAGAAGCTCTTCGGCCTTGCGGATGGCCCCGCCCATCCCTTTGGTGTCCGGGGTGAGGATAAGCCTGGCGCCGTAGGCGGTAAGGAGGCTGCGTCGTTCTTCGCTCATGGTGTCCGGCATGGTAAGGATCAACCGGTATCCCTTAACGGCAGCCACGAGGGCAAGCCCAATACCGGTGTTGCCGCTGGTCGGTTCCACGATGGTGGCGCCGGGTTTGAGTTTCTGCTCGCGTTCCGCTGCCTCGATCATACTGAGGCAAATACGGTCTTTTACCGAGCCGCCGGGATTGGAGGACTCTAGTTTGCCCCATACTTCGGCGTCGTCTTTACCCGGGAGGTTTCTCAGCCTGACGACTGGGGTGGAGCCGATGAGGTCCAGAATGGATCGAGCGCCGTTCAGACTTGCCACCGTTCTTGTTCTTGTTCTCCGATAGGAAGGTTCGAATTGAATTTTACTGTATGCTATATTTTAGTGGTAGGAAAGTCAATTGAAACTCGCTCGCTTGGCTGGACCGACGCCCGTTCGAGATAAGATTTTGGCTATCTTTCCTGGAGCGCTGGGAGATTTTATCTGTTTTCTCCCTACGCTTGACAAACTGACGAGGGACGGAGAGATAGATCTTTTTACCCGAACGGAATATGGGGATCTGCTTCCCGCTTCTGTCAAGATGCGTTCTCTGGAGTGCTACGAAATTAGCCGTCTTTTTGTTTCAGGGGTGGAAGAGGAAGAGAAGCTCAAGCGTTTCTTCGCGCCCTATTCCCGTGTCTATTCCTGGATGGGAAGCGGTCAGCCGGATTTCGTTAGGAATCTTACGCTGCTGTCCAACGGCAAACTTAAAGTCTTTCCCTTCCGTCCGTCCGTTTCGCGTATCCACATAACGGACTATTTTCTTTCCTGTCTCGGGGCAGGGAGTTCGGATGAGATCACGCCGCGTATCCCGATAAGGGCTGATGCGCTGGCCTGGAGTGGCCGGTTATGGCGGCAAAGTGATCTTGAAAGGAAAAGCGTGCTGGTCTTCTCCCCTGGAAGCGGGGCGAGAGAAAAGAATTGGCCACCGGACTTTTACGCAACGGTGGCTGAGTGGTGGGAGAAAAAATCCGCTGGAAAGAGTCTTGCGGTGTTGGGACCGGTGGAGGAGGAGAGAGACAAAGTCGGTGGGCGTGGGGACCGCGTGCTGGCACTTCGCGGACTGGAGCTAGGGAGGGTGGCCGCGGTGATCAGTCGGTGCGATCTTTACCTGGGCAACGATAGCGGGGTTACCCATCTGGCAGCTGCCGTCGGAGCCAAGACGATCGCGCTTTTCGGTCCGACCGACCCAGTGCAGTGGGCGCCTCGAGGTAAGAGAGTGACAGTGATTACCCGCAACGTTGAGTGTTCTCCCTGCCTTTCACCCGTGATGAAGTCCTGCCTGCACCACAAGTGTCTGACCGCTCTCAGCCCGGACTATGTTATTGGCAGGCTGGAGGAGTTGTTGGGATGACCATGGGTGGGCAACCTCCTTGACAAGGCGGGAGGCAGAGATTAGAGTTAAGATAACGAATTGGTGGCAGTTTTGGCACTATTGAGCAGGTCTCGATAAAAGCGCAAGAAAGATGTCCAACTCCGTTAAAACTACCCTTCTTTTAGGTCTCTTGACAGGGATCATCCTTGGCATTGGACAGCTTTTCGGCGGATCGCAGGGGTTGGTGATCGCCTTCTTGTTTGCCCTACTGATGAATTTCACTAGCTACTGGTTTTCCGACAAGATCGTCCTTGCCATGTATCAGGCGCGCCAGGTTGGCCTCGATGAGGCTCCGGAGTTTTACCGGATCGTCCAGAACTTGACCCTGCGCGCTCAGCTTCCGATGCCTCGGCTTTATGTGATCCCTGCCGAATCTGTTAATGCCTTTGCCACCGGTCGCGACCCGCAGCACGCTGCGGTTGCGGTTACCGAAGGGATTCTGCGGATCATGAACAAGGAGGAGCTAGAAGGGGTTATTGCCCACGAGCTCTCCCACGTCAAAAACCGGGACATTCTCATTGGCAGCGTCGCAGCCACCCTTGCCGGTGTCATCATGATGCTCGCCAATATGGCGCGTTGGGCTGCCATCTTTGGAGTCGGCAGGGGCGAGAGAGATGAGGAGGGTGGAGGGGGAGTCCTGGGGCTGATTTTGATGTCCGTCTTGGCGCCAATAGCGGCGGTCATTATTCAAATGGCTATCTCTCGTTCGCGAGAGTTTCTTGCTGACGCTACCGGAGCAAGGATTGCGGGCAATCCGTTGGGCTTGGCTTCTGCCCTGGGAAAGCTTGCCCGCGCCAGTGAAATAGTGCCGCTCGAGGGGCGCCCAGAAACGGCCCACATGTTTATTGTGAATCCGTTATCTGGTGGATCTTTCCTGAGCCTTTTTAGCACCCACCCGCCTGTGGAGGAAAGGATTGCGCGGCTTCGCGCCATGACTTATTAAACGGAGTGGTCATTTGATAATATGCCTGGGGTTTGGCCGCCTCCTCAAGCTGGTGGCCTCTCCAGGCATTTCTCTCTCTGGATTTGATTCCCGGAGGTTTTATGGCTGAAGAGGGACAAAGACGCGAGGAAAAGGGTTTCAAGGTAGAAGACCGGCGCCGATTTTCATCTGGGACAGGAGAGCCCCGCGAGGGAACGGAGCAGGAGGATTCAATGGAGGCTGCCGAAAAAGCGTCCCAGGAAGAACCCCGTGAGAAAAAAGCGGCGGCCAGCGCGGGCTTGCCCGAGATCAGCTTCTCCGCGTTCGTTATAAGTCTTAGCACGCAGGCTCTGATGCATCTGGGGGAGATAGCGAATCCGTTAAGCGGGAAGGTGGAGACCGACATACCGGTGGCCAAACAGTTGATCGATATCATAGGTGTGTTGCGTGAGAAGACTCGAGGAAACTTGGATTCCGGCGAGGAGAAGCTCATGGACGATGTCCTCTTCGATTTGCGCATGAGATACGTGGAGGCAGTAAAGAAAAAATAGGAGCATCCAATGGAAGAGAATGGGATATGGAGTAAGAAAGTAGGTGCGAAGGGATTAACGGTCGTTGCTTTGGTCTCTTTGCTGATTGGCCTGGGAATGAGCGGGGGTCTGGATTGGTTCTCCAGTGGTCGCGTTATAAATTTGTGGGGCCAAACCAGCACTCCCGAGGTCAGGACAACGGCGGCGGCAGCTCAGGGGTTGCCTGACTTTGTCATGTTGGCGAAAAAGCTCAGGCCCGTGGTGGTGAACATTTCCACAACCCAGATGAGCGAGGGGGCTCAGGGATTCGGAAGCCCGTTTGGTGAAGAAGACCCCTTCGGTGATTTTTGGCGGAAATTTTTCGGCGGTCCGATTCCCCGCGGGCCGCAGCGGCAAAAAAGCCTCGGGTCGGGTTTCATCATCGACCGCGACGGTTCTATCCTGACCAACAATCATGTGGTTGAGAATGCGGAGAAGATTGTAGTCAAGCTCGCCGATGAGAGGGAATTTGAGGCTAAGGTGATCGGCAAAGATTCCAAGACCGACATCGCGGTTATAAAAATTAATGCCAAGGGTAACTTTGCCTTGCCCCCTATGGGCGACTCGGATCAGCTTGAGGTCGGTGAATGGGTCATGGCCATAGGCAATCCTTTCGGGTTGGACAGTACCGTTACTGCAGGGATCGTGAGCGCGAAGGGCAGACATATCGGCGCGGGGCCTTATGACAATTTTATTCAAACCGACGCCTCCATCAATCCGGGCAACTCCGGCGGGCCTCTGATCAATCTGCGCGGGGAAGTGGTGGGGATCAACACCGCTATTTTTAGCCGGACAGGTGGCAATATTGGAATTGGGTTTGCCATCCCTATTAACTTGGTCAAGGAGTTGCTGCCGCAACTCAAAGGGAAAGGAAAGGTGACCAGAGGTTACCTTGGGGTTCTAATTCAGAAGATTACTCCGGAAATAGCGGAGTCCCTCGGATTGGAAAAGGCGCGCGGGGCCTTGGTTGCCAATGTTTCAAAAGATGGGCCGGCGGACCACGCGGGGGTGAAGGTGGGGGATGTGATCATTGAATTTGATGGGAAGGAAATCAAGGACTCTAACGATCTGCCGATTATTGTCGCTCGGACGCCGGTGGATAAGAAGGCCCGGTTAAAGGTCTTGCGGGATAAAAAAGAAGTGACCCTGACGGTAACGGTCGGCGAGTTGAAGGACGAAGAAGTGGTGGCTTCTACCAAGGAGAAGGGGGAGCTGGGCCTGACGGTACGGAGGGTGACGCCTCAGATGGCGGAGAGTTTAGGCTTGGATCGTGCGGAAGGGGTAGTGGTCGCGGCAGTGGAGCCGGGGAGTCCTGGAGACGAAGCGGGGCTGCGGCGTGGGGATGTCATCCTGGAGATGGATCGTAAGCCGATTCGCACTCTCGCAGACTACCGAAAGGCTATTGGGGAGACCAAAAAAGGTAAAGGGATCCTCTTTTTGGTACGGCGTGGAGAGAACACGCTCTTCCTTGCGTTGAAACCGCCGCGGTAGTAATTTGGCAAGGTGTTTCTAGCTTAATCAGAGGGCCGGATTGTTTCCATCCGGCCCTCTTTTTGTTGTTTTCGGATAAGATTGTGGTCCTATGGTAACTTGGACCCGGGAGTTTTTGGCTTGAGAAAGTCCCGCCTTCGGGCTCTTAAGATCTTTTTTTCCATTCTAGTTTTCTTCGCCGTCGGCGGCATCCTCTTAGGCGTTTGGTATGTTAAACGGCTCGAGGGGGTAGTCACGGCAAAATTTGAAGGGCGAAAGTGGCAGTTCCCGTCCAAGATTTACTCGGACACTTATTTGCTCTACCCCGGAATGAACCTTCGCGGCGATGAGCTATTGGAAAAGCTCCGTCGCTTGGGCTACAGAGAGAGCCGCGATACCCCGAAAGCAAAAGGGGAGTACCGCTTCCTGCACAGGGACGGTCTGCTGGAAATTTATCTCCACGACTTTATCTATCCCCTGGAAACCTTCAAGGAAATGCCCGTCCGCATCTCCCTCCGGGGCGCTACGGTCACTAAGATGGAGAATGTGGATAATGGCGAGGAGTTGTTTTCGCTGGAGTTGGAACCCGAATTGGTGACAGGCCTTTTCGACCGCATCTGGGAAGAGAGAAGACTCGTGAATTTGGCCGAGGTCCCCCCTCCACTGGTCCGGGCGATTTTGGCTATCGAGGATGAGAGGTTTTATAGCCACCGGGGGATTGACCCTGTTGCTATCCTGCGTGCTTCTTGGGCGAATCTGCGCAGCGGCGGAATCGTCCAAGGGGGAAGCACCCTGACGCAGCAGTTGATGAAAAACTTTTTTCTCGGCGACGAGCGGACTCTCCAGCGCAAAATCAAAGAAGTCCTGATGGCCCTGGTTGCGGAGCGGAAGTATTCCAAGGAGGAAATTCTCCAGAACTACCTGAACGAGATCTACCTGGGACAAAAAGGGGCGCAGGGGATTTTCGGGATATGGGAGGCCGCACAGTTCTATTTTTCCAAGGAGCTTCGGGATCTCACGATAGGAGAGATGGCTGTCCTTGCCGGCCTCATTAAGGCCCCCAACCGCTATTCGCCTTATCGTAGCGTCGAGGCTGCCACCAAACGGAGAAACATCGTACTGGCTAAGATGCTGGAAGAGAAACTCATCGCGCGTAGCCAATACGAATCAGCTCTGCGGGAGATTATCCCGCAGCGCGAACTCGTCAAGGTGGCCAATGACGCACCCTTCTATGTGGACTTCCTGAAGCGGGAGCTGGCGGAGATTTATTCCCATGAAGTGCTCACGGAAGCGGGGTTTAGGATCTACACCAGTCTGGATCTTCAGCTTCAGAGGATCGCGGAGAAAGCCCTGGTGGACGGTTTGAAGCGTCTGGAAGAGACCTATCCTTACCTGCGCAAGAGGGGCGAGGATGATCATCTCGAAGCGGCCATCGTGGTAATCAAACCTCAGACTGGAGAAATCAAGGCCATGGTGGGAGGGAGAGATTACCAGAAATCTCAATTCAATCGGGTCTTTCAGGCCCGGCGCCAGCCTGGATCGACCTTCAAGCCTTTCACCTATCTGGCCGCGCTCATGTACGGCTCGGAAGAGGGAGGGAGAAAATTTAGTCCGGTGACGCTGGTCGACGACTCTCCCTTTACCTGGAGCTATGAGGGTCAGGAGTGGACGCCGCGCAATTACAAGGAGGAATACTTCGGCACGGTGACTTTCCGGGCGGCGCTGGAGAAATCCCTCAACTCAGCGACGGTTCGCATCGCCAAGGATGTGGGGATCAACAAGGTGCGGGAGATGGCCTATCGGCTTGGCATTGATAGCACACTTCCGGCCCTGCCCTCGATGGTCCTGGGTGGGATAGAAGTTACCCCGCTGGAGTTAGGGAGGGCCTTTTCCACGCTGGCCAACAACGGCGTGCGCACGCAGCCGTTGGCGGTAAAGCAGGTCGTAGATCAAGGGGGACGGGTTTTGGAGAAAAGAGACATTCAGGTGGAAAAGGTGATTACCCCTCAGCTAGCCTTCATGGTGAATCACTTGATGAAGGGAGTCATGGATCGCGGTACGGGGCATGGGGCGAGGCTTCAGGGCTTCGATCGACCTGCGGCAGGAAAGACCGGCACCACCAACGATCTCAAAGATGCCTGGTTTGTGGGGTACACACCTGAACTGCTGGCCGTTGTCTGGGTGGGATTTGATAATCAGAGCAAGCTCGGCTTGTCGGGTGCCCAGGCTGCGCTTCCGATCTGGACAGAATTTATGAAGCGAGCCACGGCCGGGACGCCGGTTAATGATTTTATTCCTCCCCCCGGTATCAAAATGATCGATATTGATCCTGCGAGCGGATACCGCGCGACTCCCAGATGTCCGCAAGTCATACGGGAGGCATTCCTCGAGGGAGAAGAACCGAGCGGCTCCTGCCCGCTCCATCCCGCTCCGTTGGCTAAGATCTTAACGGCGCCAGGAGCGTCTATCTCTTGGCTTTTGCCCCCTTTCTTGGGAAAATAGCTAAATGGGGCAGGATCGGGTTACGGCAGTTCCCTCCCGGGAGATAGGCGAAAGTAGATTCACTAAATATCTGCTTGTTCTCTTTGTGCTTGCCTTGCTTCAGGCTTGCGCTACTGTTCGGCCCTCGCGCCCAACCTTACCGGTAGCTTCCTCTGCGTCTAGCCCTTCTCCGCCCCAGATCTCTTCACTCTCTAAGACTCCGGAGCCGGAGAAAAAACCCTTAGTGGAGCAGGGCAAGATTAAAGAAGAGGATCTCAAGGAAAAGCGTTCTGTGCCGCAGGCGAAGACCAGGGATCGGCCGGTGCGATCTCCTTCCAGCAAGGAAGCCCATCCCCCGATAGCCGATGACAGCTCTTTGATCGCAAAGATTACTCCGAGGACTCCACCTCAACGTGCCGCTTCTCTGCGCCTCACCGAAGAGGGGAGAAAGCTCATTGAGGCCGGGGACTACGCCAAGGCATTGGGTCGTTTGGAAAAGACCATCTCAATCGATTCCACGAATCCTTACGGCTATTTTTATCTGGCGCAGGCCCACTTTCATTTGGGGCGCTATCAGGAGTCTCTCAATTTCCTCGACGTTGCGGAGTCCCTTCTCAGCAATGAGCCCTATTGGTTGGCTGAGGTCTTTGCTTTTAAAGGAGAGAACTTCCGCGCCTTAGGCTTTTTCCAAAAGGCTGATTCCAGTTACTCTCAGGCGTTACGGTTAAATTCGGGGAACCACATGGCGGCTGAGGGATTAAATAACCTGCGAGGAGAGACGCAACCTCCTTCCCGCTAAAGGCGACTGCCAAAAATTCGATGTTAGTTTTGGGCGTAGAGACTTCATGTGATGACACGGCAGCGGCAGTGCTTCTCGATGGTCGTACTGTCCTCGCCAACCTGGTGTCCTCTCAGGACTCAGTCCATGGCCCTTTTGGCGGCGTCGTCCCGGAGCTGGCTTCTCGCCAGCACGTCCGCCACATTCTACCGATCCTGGACGGGGCGCTGAAAAAAGCCGGGATCGAATTAAAAGCCTTGGACGGCATCGCGGTCACCTTTGGCCCGGGCCTGGTGGGCTCTCTCCTTGTCGGTCTTTCCGTGGTTAAGGGGATTTCCTTTCGCTGGGGTATTCCCTATGTGGGCGTCAACCATTTAGAAGCTCACCTGCTGGCTGTTTTTTTGGAAAGGGATGTTGCCTTTCCCTATATTGCCTTGCTCGCCTCCGGCGGTCATACCCTTCTTTATCTGGTTCGTGGTTTTGGCGAGTACCTCTATGTGGGCGGCACGCGGGACGATGCGGCGGGAGAGGCTTACGATAAGGTGGCAAAGATGATGGGTTTGGGTTACCCGGGAGGGAGGGTGATCGATCAGTTGGCCCAGAACGGTAATCCCAGGGCAGTTTCCTTTCCCCGTTCTCGGATGAAGAAGGGTTCTTTCGATTTTAGCTTCAGCGGGTTAAAGACCGCCGTATGGCATTATCTCAGCGCGCGCGGCGAAGACAGATGGGGGGCTCAAAAGGTTGACATTGCGGCTAGTTTTCAGGAGGCGGTGGTTGATATGCTTGTGGCTCCCACCATGCGCGCCGCAAGGGAACTGGGGGTGGGCCGGATCGTATTGGCCGGCGGGGTGGCGGCCAATAGCCGCTTGCGCCAGCGGATGGCGCAGGAGACGGAAGAGGAAGGGATGGCGATTTATTTTCCCTCTCCGGCTCTCTGTACCGATAACGGAGCGATGATCGCCCTGACCGGACACCGCTGGTTGGAGCGAGGACGCAGAGACGATTTCGGTCTTAATGCGGACGCGGACCTCACCTTATAACAGCCGTTACTCGTTACCGGTTGACTCGTTTACTCGATTAACTAATACAAACGCATTAAGTCATGTTACATTATCGTCGATCCAGCGTGAGATGCTTCACTGCGTTCAGCATGACAAAAAGAGTGTCATTCTGAGCGCAAGCGAAGAATCTCATTCTTTTCAATGTCACTTTGTTTATTTCGTTTGTATTAATAACGAATACACGAATAACGATAATTATGGCTACTCTTTATCAAGAGGCGCGGGCAGCTCTGCGTGAATTAGCCCTAAGACCAAGAAAAAAACTAGGTCAGCATTTTCTCGTCCATCAGGGTGTCCTCGAAGCGATCCTCGGTCTCCTTGACCCCTCTCCGGAAGATGAAATCGTTGAGATCGGTCCGGGGTTGGGGTTTTTGACGCGCCGGTTGGTTGAGGTTGCGCGCAGGGTTTGGGCGATCGAGATCGACCAGTCGCTTGTCGGATGGTTGCTGAAGAGCCCTTTGGGCTCTCATCCGGCCCTGGATCTGGTTCACGGCGACGTCCTTAAAGTTCCTCTCACCGACATTCTGCCTGACCATAAAGTAAAGCTGGTGGCTAATCTTCCCTATAACATTTCGACTCCCGTTCTTTTTCGAATTTTTGAGCTGCGCGATCATTTCTCTTTTTTGGTATTGATGGTGCAGCGCGAAGTGGCCGAGCGAATGGCCGCTTCCCCAGGCACAAAGTCTTACGGGACCCTCTCGGTCTGGTGCCAAATTCACGGACAGATCCTGGGTCGGGTCGCGGTCTCTCCTGAGGTCTTTTTTCCTCGACCCAGAGTAAGGTCCACTGTTGTCAAAATCGGGCTTTATCCGGAGCCCCTGGTTTCTAAAGAAGATTATCCCGTGCTTCGCGGTCTGGTGCGCGCCGCCTTCGGGCAAAGGCGCAAGACGCTGAGCAACGCGCTGGCGGGATGGCTCAAGAAGGGGAGAGATGAGATCGAGATGTTGCTTCGCCACGAAGGTGTCGATCCCCGGCGGCGGGGGGAAACGCTAAGCGTGGATGAATTTATCCGTTTGGCCCATACCCTGAAAAACACCGGGCTGATAGCTGACAGCTGATAGCTTTTTTATGCCGGAGCTTCCCGAAGTCGAAACGATCTGCGCAGGACTGCGGCCGCTCGTACGGGGGCGCAGGATCGCCGAGGTGGCGGTCCTGGAGCGCCGCCTGCGCCGCCCGGTCGCTCGGGGGTTTTCTGACCAGCTTCGAGGCAAGACTATCCTGGATGTGGAGCGGAGGGGAAAGTACATCCTGATTCTGTTGGAGGGGGATCTTGTCTGGATTTTCCACCTCGGGATGTCAGGAAAGCTGATTTGCGTGGCAGCAGAGAGACCAAGGGAGAAGCACGACCACATCGTCGTCAGGCTCGACGACGGCCATGAGCTGCGCTATCACGATCCGCGCCGCTTTGGATTGTCCCTTTTGGTCCCTCGCTCAGAGCTGGAAACGTTGCCGCAAATCAAGGTTCTTGGGTTGGACCCTTTCCATCAGCGCTTCAACGGCATTTACCTTTACTCCGTCGCTCGGAGCTCCCGCCGTAGGATAAGAGACCTGCTTATCGATCAGGGGGTTGTGGCAGGCGTAGGCAACATCTACGCCAACGAGATTCTCTTCCGTGCCGGCGTTCGTCCCACGACACGGGCATGGAAGCTCGGGCGTGTCAGGGTGGAACGGATTGCCCAGATGGTTCCGAAAGTCCTGCGCGAGGCGATCCGCTGGTGCGGCACCTCTTTTTCAGACTATCGCGATGCGGAAGATCAAAGAGGAGGGTTTCAGAATCACCTGCGGGTCTATGACAGGGAAGGGGAGAAGTGCATGGTGTGCGGCAGCAGGATCAAGAGGGTCGCCATAGGCAACCGCAGCGCCTTCTACTGCCCGAGGTGTCAAAAATAGATAAAGAGCTAGAGATTCACGCTGCCCACTAGCTGGTTGAAATACGCCGGCACTTTCGTTTCCAAAGTGAGCCGCTTGCCGCTGAAGGGGTGCTTAAAAGAAATCGACTTGGCATGAAGCGCCAAACGCCTGTAGGCTCTATCCCCTTTTCCATACTTCTTGTCGCCCACAACAGCATGTCCAATACCGGCGAGATGTACGCGTATCTGGTTCTTTCTCCCAGTCATCAGATCAACTTCCAGCAAAGCGAAGTATTTCGTCTGCTTGAGCACTTTATAGGCCGTTTGGGATAATTTTCCTTTTGTGGCGTCGGATGTGGAGTACACGACGTGAGCTTTGTTCTCTGCCAGGTATGTAGTAATAGTCTCCGACTTCTTATCGCACTGGCCATGAACGACCGCGAGATACTTCTTCTCCGTTTCTTTCCACTGATCTTGCAAACGGAGCTTCGCCTCTATGTTCTTTGCGAAGATGAGTATCCCGGATGTCTCCCTGTCCAGCCGGTGAACGATGAAAACGCGGTTCCAGGACTTGCTGTACCCCTTGCGGATATAATCCGTTAGAATGAAGTAAGCCGTTCGTGTTTTATCCGAATCGGTGCCCATCGTCAAAAGACCCGCTGGTTTGTCCACCACGAGAATATCTCTGTCTTCATGAAGTATCACGAGTCCATGGGGCAGGAACCTGTTGCTCGGACTGGAACGTTTACGCATAGCAAGCCTTCCACAGCAAGCGCAGCACCGCTGGCGAGCGTCCGTCTTCGAACGCGTGGTTGGGCGGGAACGTACACTTTGGCGGAATGAACATAGCCACCCGCGACTATTCCGGCGACAGTTTTGGAATTGGGCGAGAGCAAGTTGGCCCAGCAGCGAGTTCCGCCTGCGTGTACCGACTCGACCTTGCCAAGTGGATTGGGTACGGAGTAGTACCAAGGCCGAACTCCACCGTGTAGTCGCCGGGCAAGAGACTTGTCTCAAGTGTGCCGATCTCCTTCTGAACCAAATGCCCGTCGTCACCGAGCCAAATATCCGTGGTCGGGGAGGCTGCGACGATAACCAACTCGTAGTACACCGGCTCGACTTTCGGATTCGACATTAGTAGCTCTCCCCGCGAGTGTTCACGCCTAACGAGTCTGTAGAAAAAGTCCCAAGCAACTAAAAAAGTGCCAAATTGGGAGTACCAAATGGTCTCTCGATCCGAGATCGTCGCTTAAACGCCAAATACGGAGGTCGTTTATTTTGTAAATTTTTCACTTTGACTTTTCCTACAGCCTCAATATTCCGGCTGAGCGGCCTGATCTTGGCAGGTCCTCTCAAGCCGTTCGTTAGCCAGAGATTTCGTAAACCTGACCGGGCCGGGCGTTCTCAAGCACAGCTCGGAGCCTGGGAGCGTGCGGAAGCAGGTCCACTAAGCGGTTTGTTTTCGCTCGCAGGACGACTACGGCCAGAGGTCGATCGCTGATACGCTGTTGCTTGGGAAGACTCTTGTCCACGGTAACCAGCACGTCAAAGCGCTCCTCCATAGCATCAAGAAGCGGCCCGTCATCGAGATCGGCCCAGCCCATTTCCGGCGCGGTTCGAACCTCGTGCCTTGGCAGCTCACCGGCTAGGCGGCTTGGCACGCAGCCATCAAGGAGAACTCGCACTTGAGCAGCTATGCGGCTACGGCCTTGGCAAGGAGGGCGGACTTCGCAACCTCCAAGACCGCAATGACGTGCTCACGAGAAACGCTCGGAAAGTCCGCCAGAAAGTCGTCTAGAGAGTCGCCAGCTTCAAGGTAGTCGACGAGAGTCTGCACAGGGACCCTAGTTCCTGCGAAGACGGGCGTCCCACTCAGCCGATCAGGGGATGTGGTGATCAGCGGGTCAGGAACCAACATCTTTTCCTTCTCCATACCAGCGAAGGTAGCATAAAATTGTCCGCCTGGCTAACGAGGCTGTAGAAAAAGTCCTCGCCAACTAAAATTGGGGGTACCTAAATGGTCTCCCGACCCGAGATCGTCGCTTTAAAGCCAAATACGGAGGTCATTTTTTCCGTAAATTGTTCGCTCTACCTTTTCCTACAGGCTCAACGTTTTGGGTGAGCGGCGTCCGCGTCCGTCTCAACCCAATGGTTAGCCACGACTTATCCCGCACGTCATCGCTCTGGCACACCATCTAGCATCATCTTGCATCTAGCTTCAATGAATACCGACTGGCCTTTAAGGGGAACGAGATCCCATGAGATCACTTTACCGAGAACGTCGGAGCTCTTGATCGCACTCCCGCTGAAACCAGTCAGGGAGACGAAGAACCGCGATGTGTTAAGGCCGAGTTGTTGGGCGGTGGAGGGATCGTCCCGCTCGCGGTATGCGAAGCGATAGAGGAGCCTCGCGCCTTCCAGTAGGTGCTCAACTTCGAGCGTCCCGTGAGTAACGGAAACAAGCTTTAGTGAGGATCGCTGAATCTTTGGATAGAAGGCCATACCCTCAGACGATGGCCAGCATTGGTTAAGCGTCAGCGTCGTCAGGTTACAGCGACCATCCCAGCATTCCAGCTCGATCTGGTGAACTGACTCCGAGAGCTTACCCTGCGCCGACTGCCGATACGCGACCCTGAGAGTGCCGTTCGGTAGCACCGTTGCAGGCTCCCCTTGGAACAAAGGCGACTGCGCCATCATCGCTAGGACTGCAGCCAACACGCTGATAGTCATGATCCCTCCACATACGGCTAACGCCGAAAGTCAATCGCACGAGCAAATCTCAGCTGCAGCCGTGGGTTAGCCAGTCTCTGTCTTTGGGTGCTCCCGTTCTTCTTCGCTGTTGGGAAATCGCTCAGTATCAACGCCTTCGAATGGGCAATATATCGTGTGAGGGCCATCGAGCGGCCAATCCTTGAAAAAGGGCTGCTCAACAAAGGGACTGGCTAATTTCCGAAGAGAATCCCACATCCAGTACAGGCGATAGATTCCGAGAAGTTGGGTACGTTTGATTTCGGCAGAGGGCCAAATGATTCCAAGAAGTACTGCTTCCATGAAGTTAAGAACTTGGTCCGCGGAGATGGATCGTGGGTCATGCACATCGAGATGGGTGTAATAGTCGCGAAGCATTCGCGCTTCCTCTAGTCGCTGCCAATGTTTTGAGCCTCGGTCCACAGAGTATCCATAGCCGTAACGCAAGAGAACTACGTATCGATCAAGGACTGATTGGTATCGTGTTCTTGTCGCGAGGTCTCCTTTTCGATCAACAAACGTTTCCTCATCGCGCAGGAATCTTCCAACGAGTTCTGGCACGTTTTGAACGGTGATAAGCATGAGTTCAGAGGTATGCCGGACGAATGTCTCAAACCCTCCCCAGAATGTGAGAATCGCTGGCGGATAATAACGAAGCTCGCCTGTCCGTTTCTTCAACTCGTGATAAGCAAGAATGCTGTCGCCGAAGAGCCGTAGGCCGGCCTCAAGCAAGCGAGACGGGACATCCAGATTATGGATCAAAGGACGAATGCGAGGCTCATCGGGCGGGCAGAGTCTTGTGTGAGGATGAATAGATGACCCCTCCCAATTGAATGTTTCCAAATACGACAGATCAAGTCCGTGTTCTTTTTCCAACCTCGGATGAGGTATATCTCCAGTTGGACGCTCGCCATAGTCCTCAGCCTCTGGATTGAACAGCGCCTCCAGATCCGCTCGTAAATCTTCAATGTCCATAGCAATCGTCAGTGCTGCTCCACGCAGGCTAACGCGAAGGCTGAGCCGGAATCGGCTCAAGCCGTTTGTTATGTGGCGACGACATCTGTGCTTGCTGCAACAACATCCGTCGACGCCCCCTCGCCTGCGTCCTCCGGTACGTTCGGAAAGGCCACAATGTCTCCAGCAGCGGCCATCAGCGCCTCGCGGCATCGCCTTCCGAATTCTGGATCTTCCCGGTCAGAAAGGTATCTCGCCACGCGAAAGAGGTCCGGGGTACGGACCAACGCACAACCGGTCCGCTTAGCCGCACTCACGCACTTCGCGGTGAAATAGTCTGGCCTCTCAGTCAGTGGCAGAAGCCGGTATGCGTTCCCGAAGAGTGCGCCCTTCGCCATTTGAGTGATTTCGTCGCGAGCGAAATCCTCATGGAGATTCATTTCCAGCTGACGAAACTTGTCAATGTTGATGGGCTTGTTATCCTTGCCCTCCGCTTCGCCGATAAGACGTCCTTCTGTGGCTTCGAAAACGACATCGAACTCCGACTGCGAGTCGCGGTAGCGCGAAGCTGTGAATCCCATGAGCGTAAGAGCCTGTATGATCGCCGCCTCTAATAATGGACCCTTCTCGAACAGCAGGCGGCGAAGTGCGGCTTCCCGAAGAGCCTCGGCCCTCTTCTCTTCCTTCTGCCGCGTTAGGACCTGAAGCTCTTTTTCAAGTGCCAACAGTTGCTGTCGAACGTGGGCTTCCTTGGGCAGCGCGTATTCTGGAAGGGTTGTCCACTGGGGAGGAGGCGTAGATTCTGCACCTTGTCTTAGCACGGTGTCCACGGCTAGCAACGCTTCAATCAGTTGACCGCCGAATTTACGTCCTGCCGGCGTCCACTCGTACTTTGACTCATCATCGTCGTCTTCGTCGGCTGGCTCTACGGCCCTCCTCCTCTTCTTAACCTCTCGGACAAACACATCGGCGCCCAGGTCGATGTGAGGAAGCAGCACAAGGGATCCGGGCGACTCGGCCGAGCGAATGAGTGCGCCGACCGTCTTGTTTCCGGTCTTGGTGATGATCAACGGCGTTCCGATATTCCCGGAAATGACCACCTGATAAACTGATTGGTCCGCGAATCGGCGCCAGTAGTCCGCCAAGATGGCGCCCGGTGCCGTAAGGGACATGCTCTTTCCTTCCGAGGGGGTGACCTGCATAGATATGGGCAACGATTCGTAGTTCGTGATGGGAGCAACGATATGGGTTGTGTGTCTGTTGCGACCAGTGCCGGAGTATTCACGACGTCCTGTGTCGATCCAGGCTTCCTGAAGTGTCGGTAAGAACACGAAGATGGTCTTGCCCGCCCGCAGGGCCTCGGCGAGTTCTCGCCGCCAATGTTGCGTAGCTTCCTGAAGGGCGACCGAGCGATCGTCGCTAAACGATGGTTTGCCTTGGTATGTCTTGGAGGTGCTGAGGTAGTCACTGATGCTCGGATTGAAAAGGATGATGTCCCACTCTAGGAGGGAGGCCCGTGATTCAAAGGATACAAACTCCGAGAATCCCCCGGGAACTTCGCATGTGACCGAGCCGAAAGTCTTCTTCGACATTAACTGATCACTCCGCGCGTGCGGTGAGCCACATAACGGTATGCCGCTGAGCCGCCAAGATAAAAAGGTTCATCTGCCACAAAACTTCACCGTCGGCTCAAGCGGCGGGTTATGTGGCGAGGTCTGCTTAGTCTGCGCAAAATGCCTTCGTCCCGAGTTCGATTGCTCCCGCTAAACAAACAGCGACGAAACCGGTTATCGCGCCCGCTGTGAGCCCGAGCCTGTCGGCGAGGGCCGCTGCAATAATGCCTATTAACACCGCGTTGGATTTACCTGCTGCAGAAGCAAGGTTTCTCCGCAACCTGCGGTACTTGGGATGATTGGTGCAGAGCAATAAGTGAAACTCGCCCCGAACTTTTTGCCAATAGGATCGCGGTGGTCGAGTATCTGCCCTAGGTCGGGGACCGGCCAGAATCCTCAGTCCGCCCCGGACCATCATGTCAGCGACTTCCTCGACGTCCGCGACCCCTTTCGGTGCGAAGAACCTAAGCTCCGGAGCTTCCTCGATCAGATCCTCGTCAACGGATCTGTCACGAAGCCATCTAGGCGTAGTAGAACTGCTCATTGACAGCCTTCAACGTGTGGATCGGTATTTCGCCACATAACTATGAATATCTAGTGTAGTGTATCAGTAATATCTTTACAACATAAATTTATTCTGTTACGGTTGGGGTTATGTGGAAACCAACCGATGCTTTGCCGATAACAATGGAACAGAGAAAAGCGCTTGAGCGATGGATCCGAGCTGGGAGCACTCCGCAAAGAATGGTTTTGCGATCCCGGATTTGTCTGCTTGCAGCGGACGGACGATCCAATAACGCCGTTGCCAAAGAGCTGGGCACTTCTCGCCCGACAGTTCTGCTTTGGCGAGAGCGATTCCACAAACAGGGGCTTTTGGGGTTGTCCGAAGACGCTCCTCATGGTCCGAGCGCCCAACGTTTGGACCCCAAGAAAGTGAAGGCTATTGTGGAGAAGACCCTCCACACGACACCTCCTGGCGCGACTCAGTGGAGTACGCGAACGATGGCGGAAAAACTGGGTGTGAGTCACTCCAGCGTTGCACGAATCTGGAATGCCCACGGTTTGCAACCTCATCGGATAAAGACGTTCAAGTTGTCCAAGGACAAACGGTTCGTTGAAAAACTGACCGATGTCGTCGGCCTCTATTTGAATCCTCCGGATAAAGCTCTGGTACTGTGTGTCGATGAAAAGTCGCAGATCCAGGCGCTAGACCGAACCCAGCCGGGCTTGCCGATGAAGAAGGGACGATGCGGGACAATGACGCACGATTATAAACGTCACGGGACCACATGCCTTTTTGCAGCCCTCAATGTGCTCGAAGGCACGGTTATCGGCACCTGCTATCCGCTTCATCGCAACGAGGAGTTCCTAAAGTTCTTGCGCAAGATTGATCGCGAAACTCCCCCGAAACTGGATCTTCGTCTGATTCTGGACAACTATGGCACTCACAATCACCCTAACGTAAAAGCATGGCTTCAACACCATCGGCGATTCCACTTGCATTTCACCCCGACCAGTTCTTCTTGGCTGAACCTTGTGGAACGATGGTTCGGCGAAATCACACGCAAGAGGATCCGCCGAGGCGTCTTCAAGAGTGTTCCAGAGTTGGTTGCCGCTAT
>Ga0209211_10004656_pt1 | contig 21131 bp, 24 predicted proteins | sample RifGroA2_FD_183992 | JGI IMG/M metagenome (GOLD analysis project Ga0209211, IMG submission 183992) | Groundwater microbial communities from Rifle, Colorado, USA - Groundwater A2 (SPAdes) (version 2) | ecosystem: Environmental > Aquatic > Deep subsurface > Groundwater | place: Rifle, Colorado...
TCGAGGATTGAAAATCCTCGACACTGCCGGAGAAATCCTCTACAAATTAACCTCTGTCTAAAGACAGAGGATTTCTACAAGCATTAACCAAATTCTCTGTAACAATATTTATATAGCGCAACACCCACAATTCTATATGGAAGAGAGCGTGCATCAGATCGAGATTCTGGAGGCAACAAGAAAAGCAGTTATCGAAGATGATGCCCAAAGTCTGCGCAATCTATCCAACCAAACTATTCACAGTGCATCATATATACAAGACAGCGGCAGTATTGTACTTGCAGTTTTAGTATATACGCTTAGCAAGTTAATAGAAAGAAATGCTCATGAAAAAATAAAGAATTGGGAGATATTTACCAAGAAGTTTGACTCTTGGATTACTCTGGCAATACAAGCACTGAAGGGAGGCAATCAAACGGCTTACGAGTCATATCTTGAGCAAACACGCAAGTCTTTAACGACAATCTCTCTAAACATGAAACCATATGTACAGGAAGTTCTTAATAAGGCCTCAATCAACAAGGCTTCGCGTATTTATGAGCATGGAATCTCATTGGGAAAGACAGCGCAATTGCTGGGTATAACTCAATGGGAGCTTGCAGAATATACAGGACAAAAACACGACGGAGGTTACACGACAATTGATGCGCGCCAACGTGCTAAAATAGCCCTGGATTTCTTCTCATGAAGTATATTGAAGCTAAAAAAGAGAATTTGACAGAAGTTGAAAAAATCTACAGCATAGTATATTCAGAATTACCTTATGAAGAAGAATGGGCAGAGGAAAATGTGTTAGCCAAAGTACATGAACTATATAAAGCAGGAAAGAAAATAATTGCAGTAGAAAATAAAGAGATTATCGGATTTATATGTTATCAGAAAAAAGGGTATAAAGAAACGGACTGGATAGTAATGGAAAAGAGGCTAGCATGATAAAAGTGCTCATCTTTGACTCTGGTCCGCTTATCAATCTTTCTATGAATGGCCTGCTTGATATTCTCGTTCGCCTAAAAAAGATATTTGATGGAAAGTTCATCATTACACTCCCAGTCAAGCGCGAAACGATTGACTGCCCTATGAAAGTGCAGAGATTTGAGCTTGGAGCGCTGAGGATACAGGAACTACTCCAGCAAGGCATACTTGAACTTCCAGAAGCGTTGGACATTAACAATCAAGAATTAGAGCAAATAACACATCGTCTCCTTGACAAAGCAAACCATGTCATACAAGTTAAAGAATCTTGGGTGCCTATTGTCAGTGAAGCAGAAATGTCCTGCATCGCTTTAGCTTCTCTCCTAAAAAGAAGAGGTTTCGAGGCGCTCATTGCAATCGACGAACGTACAACAAGAACACTCTGCGAAGATCCATATATGTTAGAAAGAATAATAAGTGATCGCATGCACCAATGGGCAAAAGTAAAGGCTGTAGATCTATCAGAGTTCAGAGAATATGAATTTATTCGCTCTTCTGAGTTAGTATATGTGGCTTATAAAAAAGGAGTGCTCGGATTGCAGGGAAAACAGGCACTTGAAGCAGTGCTCTACGCAACAAAAAGCAAGGGTGCTGCAATTTCATATGAAGAGATTGAAACAATAAAAAAGATGTAAAAAATGGTAATTGAAACTTCTCTGTTTGTCGACCTGCTTCTCTCGCTTAGCATTGGCGCGATTATGGGTATTGAAAGAGAAATAATGCACCAAAAACAAGAAGTGCGTGATTTTGGAGGAATAAGAACTTTCATACTTATCGCACTTCTTGGATTTATAATTGCGTATTTGGCAACAGAGATTTTACACTCAACTGCCGCATTTCTTTTAGGGTTTACAGCATTTATGCTGCTCGTAATTGCATCTTACATCTTGATTGCTTTAAAAACAGGGAGAATTGGCATGACAACGGAGATTGCTGCAACAATTGCTTTCCTTCTGTCTTCCTTATTAGTATGGGATACAGAACAAAAATTCAATTTGATTGCTGTGACTCTAGCAGTAATAGTTGCAGCATTGCTAGCAATCAAAAACCATCTCCATACATTTGCAAAGAATACTCAAATACCCGAGTTCTATGCCGCGCTAAAACTAGCAATCATCAGCATAGTCATTCTCCCTTTGCTTCCAAACAAAGATTACACCCCTCTTAATATCCCCGGAGTAGAATCTTTGTTACAATCAATGCCCTCTGTTCTTGCACTTGCTTCAGAACTGTCTGTATTCAATCCATTTAGAATCTGGCTTATGGTAGTATTCATCTCAGGAATTAGTTTTATTGGGTATGTACTAATGAAAACAGTTGGGACAAATAAAGGTATCGGCATGACTAGCTTTCTTGGAGGAATGGTCTCAAGTACGGCAGTTACAATCGCGCTAGCAGAAAAAAGTAAGAGCAGTACTTGGAACGTACCACTTGCCATGGGGATTATAATTGCATCTACCGTTATGTTCGGGCGCGTTCTCCTAGCAGTACTAGTAATAAACCCCTCATTGGTAGCCCCCCTATTTATTCCATTGTGCGTAATGGTCGCTATCGGAATAGTTGCTATAATTTTCCTCGCGCGCAAACCAAAACCAAAAAGACAAGAAAGAATAAATATGAAAAGTCCATTTGCCTTAGGTCCTGCCCTCAAATTCGGGGCAGTATTCGCAGTTATCCTCGCTATTGCAAGAATTCTTCATCTTATGTTTGGAAACGCTGGTATTTACACAGCCAGCCTGATAGCAGGTCTTGCCGATGTAGATGCAATAACTATCTCACTAGCAACGTTGGCGGGAAAAGCATCACTTGAAAACACAACAGCAATAATTGGAATAACTCTAGCCATAACTGCAAACATGATAGTAAAAACAGCAATTGCTTACATGACCGGCGCTCGTTCGTTAGCAAAAATTGTGGCATTCGTTTTTGCAGCAATGATTGTTGCGGGTGCTCTCACAGCCTTGTTTCTTTAGTTGAAGAAATCCACGTCGAAACTTATTTAAATAGAGTCTTCCTAAAATATATATTCAGATGTATATAATGAAAGGAGGTTACTATGGCTAAAAGTGAAAAAAGCAACCTTATAGGAGGCTGGGCTTTCCTTATTGGTATTGTCCTTGCAGTTATCCTTGGAGCAGTAGGAGGGATAGATAGAACCATCCTGACAGTTTTGATGCTAATCGGACTGATTGTTGGTCTACTTAATATTGCTGATGAAGAAGTATCTCCTTTCTTGATGGCTGGCGTGATACTGATTATCGCGGCAGAATTTGGCGGAAGATCATTGCAGGCAGCCCCTGATGCAATCAATGGAATATTCCAAGCATTGCTTGCGATATTCGTTCCAGCGACAATAATCGTTGCAATTAAACACGTCTTTAATCTTGCACGCAAATAAAGACAAAAATCTTAATTTTTTTATTTAATTTTATAAACCAATACGCTACTGCTAAAAATGGGTCCGGAGGGAGTCGAACCCTCGTCTGACGGGCTGGAGCCGTCTATTCTAAATCCGTTGAACTACGGACCCTTTTAAGTACAGCGCAAGGACAGGTTTTAAGCTTTTCCTAAAACAAATTAAATCTCTAATTGTAAAAGAAAAAATAAAGAGATTTCCTAAGCCTTCGCTGTTCCCACAGCAAGCTGATGAGGTATTACGCACGGCTTCGAGACGAGAATCTCTAACGTACTCAAGAACCCCTGACACGCCCCAACCTGTTTAGTCTGGGGTTCTTGACACCGCCGGAGAAATCCTCAGCAAGAGAACCACGGAATAAATTTCGCGGATTTTTACGAGCGTTCAAATTGGGCGTAGCAATCTGTGAATTTACCTGCGCAAACCTTTATAAAGAAAATGCCCGTCAGATAACTATGGTAAAAAAGAAGGATGATGAACCAGAAGTAAACTCTACTCATCCTGTGCAAATGGCAAAAGAAACACAACTTGAGAACAAGATACTAGAGAATTTGGTTGAATTACAAAAAGTTCATACAAATCTCGCAGAAAAGTTTGATAAACTTGCAGACCAAATAACACAGCTACTATCATTATTTGAAAAAGCTGCCAGAAGTTTCGGAGAGCATCCTGCAAATCAAGTAGCAGAAAAAGATAGGGAGTTTCTTGACAAAGTTGACAAATTATTAGAACAAAACAAGACCATTGCAAAAGCCCTGACGTTAGTTGAAGAACGTGTACGTGAAAGAATGTATGGCTCGCCATCCCCTATGCATGCGCAGGTTCAAACAAAAACAAAAGAGCTCGAAGATTACGTACCCTCCACTTCTGCAAAACCGTTGCCAAGGTTCTAAAATGAAAGCGACTAACGAAGTAAGAATCATCTTTCTGAAGATGTTTATGCGTGAAATACTAATTAACATGCCTCGGGAGAAAACAGAAGAGCCTTTCAGCACGTACAATACGGACATTTCATCGATTACAACAAATACTGCTAACAATAAAGAAACAACCGTAATTTCTTCTCCAGTCATTTCTTCTATAAAAAGAAGCGTGCCTTCTGCACTTACATCTCAAAAAGCCGCATTCCCTTTATCTCCTCAAGGTCCTTTTAGACCTCTCCCATATAACGTCCCACCCATCATGCTACGCCAACGCCCGCCAACACCGAAAATGTATCTCGCCCCACCAACAGAATCCTGGCTCGTCAACTTGCAAAGTCTAAAGCGTATTCAACCACTCTTAACAGACAAGACTATCACGAGTATTGAATGCTCGGGTCCGGGAATGCCGATTATGATTGCCCGGGGCACCTATACTCAGAGTACTCCAGTGCATTTTACAGTTGATGAAATAAACAAGATTATCAAAGAGATATCTGAACGTACCAAAATACCTTTAAATGCGAGCGGTATTTTCAAAGCAGCTATTGGCGACATAATCATCACTGCAGTTCTCTCAGAATTCGTTGGCACACGCTTTGTCATTCAGAAAAAAGCAAAGAGTTCTCAACAGCCACTCGCACCATCAAGAAGATAATATAAGTAGCCAGATATGTTTTTATACGCAATTGTATTCAACAATTAATGAAAAAGGGACAGGAAAATAAGCATCGTGCAGCACACGCCAGCAAGAAAGCGGAGCAAAAAAAGGTAATTGAAGAGACTAAAGCGCCTAATAAAAGTCAAAAGTCAAAAAAGCATACATTCAATCCATTCAAAACATTTTCGCATTTTATAAAGCTGAGATTTCATAAAAGCCCAGAACCTAAGACAACAAGTCCTAAATTAACACCATTACCCGAAGGTCAGTCACCAAAAATAGAATTAGGTCAAGAACTTAAACAGCTTATAGAAAAACAGGATGATGCTGTCAACAAGCTCTACCAATTTGACATCATGCTCCACAAATATTACAGCAAGGAATATAAGATGGGGAAAAAACTTGCCTATAATGAGATGATTACACAGCTTGAAGAAAAGCAACAAACATCTGCAGCAGACCTAGTAAAAAAGATTATTGAATATGCATATTCAGGTAAACCTCTCGAGAATGCTCAGATGAGAGAGCTACTCTCTAGTTTTCAGCAGTTAATGATTGCAGATATTGAGCGCAAACGTGTAGAAAAAGAAGCTCATCAAAAAGGCAGATTTAGATCTAGAGAAATAGAAAAGGAAGTTCTTGCAGACAAACTTATACCTATAGCCCCCCAGTTACCTCCTTCAACAAAGCCTTTCTTGCAAATGCCCATAATTGATCTACGAAAATATAGCAGCAAATTGCGCGAAGTAGTAGACACAATAAAGAAAGTCAGTCCAAAAAAAATGTTTGCAAGAGCGCAAATACCGAAAACAAAAAACAAGAATACACCACAAAAAGAAAATGTACGATCGAAAGAGTCACAATCAATACTGCCAAGTATGCGCCTGCCAGAACTAAGATTGCCGACTTTTTCAGACATAAATTTGCCAAAGCACAAAACAGAAGATAATATTGTTCCAACAAAAGAAAAACCTGAATCTAAGAATGAAAAGAAAATTTCAAGTATAAAAGATATTTTCCATGTAAAGAAGTTTTCTTTCCCCACAATTCATGCGCCACATTTAGAACTGCCGAAAATTACCCTTCCCCATATTAATCTTAATGAATCACATAGTCCGCACCATAAACTTCCATCTTTTAGGGCAATAGGCGATAAAATATCCCATATTCATATGCCACATCCACATTTTCCACATCCTAAAATAAAGATGTCGCGTATTAGAAAAATACTGCATCTGCCAAAGTTCCATCCAACACTATATTTAGAACGTATCAAAGAGCACATACCAGAAATACACCCCGGTGAATATGTTAACACAGTTATAGACCATATCCCTCGCATCCACCCATCTGAATATTATATCTCAATTAAAGAAAATGCACGAACTACTTGGGAAAAAATACACCCTTCAAATACAACTGAAGAAGAACTCGCATTACAAGCAGAGCTAGCCAGCGAGCAAGCACAAGAAACTCAAGAAACTCCTAAAAATCTCGAATCAAAAGAGGAAACATCAAGAACAGATAAAGAGAAAAACACCAAAACACCAAAACCTATACTAATAGCTCCTGAAAAATATTGGATTGAATACAAACCAAGAAATCATGCGCAAAGAGTCGAACACCATTTTGCATATGAAATAGATGATGTACATCACATTAAAAGTATACTCAGAAAGCACCACAAACCCGGATTAATATAGCGCGCTTTGAATAACCCTCCTATTTTGAGCAATTTGAGAGTCGTCAGAAATCAATGATTTCTGAACGCCTCGAGAATCAAAGATTCTCTCAGTTTCAAAGCGGTTCGATAGAGGACTTTGGAGTGTTTCAAAATCCTCTATAATTGCTTTTCTCATAAACTCCGGTAATCTCTTCTTTTAATTTCATAAACTTACCTTCCTGAATAGCTATTCTTGCTCTTCGCATTAGCTCCTGCAGAAAATACAAATTATGATAACTAGCAAGCTGGAACCCAACACCTTCTTCACGGTGCAGCAAATGTCTAATATATGCTCTTGAATATCGCTTACATACAAAGCATGAACATGTAGGGTCGATAGGGCTAGAATCCTCTTTATATGGAGAATTAGTTATTCTAAGGAATCCATTATTAGTAAATAAAGTGCCTCTGCGGGCATTTTGTGTTGGGAATCTAGAGTCAAAGATGTCAACACCTCTGGATATTGCTTCGATAAGTTCAGGAGGGTTGCCAGCACCCATAAGATAAACTGGCTTGTTTTCAGGAATGTAAGATTTAGCAATCTCAATCATTGCGTATTCATCTTTTTTCGGCTCTCCAAGGGCAAGACCCCCTATAGAGTAACCTTTAAAGTCAAGAGCAGTGAGCTGGCGAGCAGAAAGTTCGCGCAGGTCAGGATGTATCCCTCCCTGAATAATGCCAAAAAGGCGCTGGCGTTTTTCAAAGGGCAATTTTTTTTGTTGTTCGTCATGATGTTTTTTGCATTGTTCTGCCCAGAGTGTGGTTTTTCTCACCGCTTCAGCGACCGATTCTTTTGATTCTGACATCAAAGGCATAGTATCTAGGCACATTGCAACATCACTATTCAATGCAAGTTGCAATTCCATATTTGATTCAGGGGTCATAAAGACTTCTTCGCCGCTATAAGGGTTGCGGAAACAGACTCCGTTTTCTTTTGAACCAATATACAATCGTGGCGAGTACATCTGAAATCCACCAGAATCAGTGAAGATTACTCTAGGAAATGCCATGAATTTTGCAATACCTCCGAAATTCTGAACTATTTCTACTCCAGGGCGCATGGCAATCACAAATGCATTGCAAATTATTGCTTTAGCATTCATACTTTCAAGGTCTTCGGATGATATGTGTTTTACAGCAGTCTTAGTTGCAACAGGCATAAAAAAAGGAGTTTCAACATCACCTGATTTAGTGTGTAGTATTCCTGCACGCGCTTTGCTAGTAACATCGCGGTGAGCAATAGTGAATATTCCATTTGTCATAAAAGAAGAGGAAAATATGCGTATAAAAACTCTACCATCAGCTTTAAATATGCGCCTTAAAAGACAAGGGGATGAACATTACAGTTGAACATGCAGAAAGATCACTAAACTCAGTTTATATTGTAGTTGACACCTCGTTTATTCTGAAGGATATTCTAGTCCGTCGACACTTAGATTCAGAAGCATTGATAGAAAGATGCATGTACATTCGAAGTGTCTCAGGAAAATCTCTGCGCCTTCCAGAAGGTGTAGAACGCGAAATGAAAAAATCTCTGTGTGAATATATGTATGATAAGAATGTGAGGAACTCAATTAATATATTTCGTAGAAAGCATCATTTTCCGGCAATACCTAACACTGAAGAGTTATATTACTATGATTTCTTCAAGTCACAGATAGAAAGAGTCGGTAAACAATTGAACAAAGACAGTGAGACTAGAGACCTATCTCCAATCGATATGCATATAGGTGCTTATTCTATTCTTAAAACAATAAAAGGTGAGGTCATCTTATGCACGCAGGATGATTTGCTTATGACGACAGTAAGGAAGGTGTATGATGTAGCTCACTCTGTATTTGCGGAAAGAAAAAAGTCAAATAGACTTTTGTACATAGCACGAACACCTGTAGATATTGAGTCTACTTTAGATGCAATCGGTAGATTAAAGGGCAAGAGAAGACTTGAATTAGAGCTTCTGCATCAGGCAAAGGAGTTTGGCTTTGAAAACTGCTCTCCTTCATAAAATATAGCTATAGAGAATTAGCCTAATTTTGTTACTTCCTGTGGCTAATTCTCTAATGGACAATTAGAAAAACAGGGAACACAATCAACCTAATTGTCCATAACGACATTAACATCTGACCGTTCTGTCGTTAGCTATCAAGGGAAAGACGTACATTATTGGTTAATTACTTATGTCTTTCACTATATCTATAGAAAGATATTGTTCAATGAGCGGTAATATTATATATCCTTATTTCTTAATTGAAATATGAGCAGTCACTGGAACGAAGAAGACGACGATGAAATTGAAGAGGGAAATGACGAATACATAGAGCAGGTCTGTGACGTTGTCTGTCCTCATTGCAAGCAGCACTTGCAGCTTGTTTTAACTCCTGCGTATGAGGAAGTTGTTGAAGAAGATGACGATGATGAAGATTGAATTCAATTTTAGAATGTCACAAAACCCTTCGGGTTTTTAACCTCTGTCTAAACCTCAAGGACTCACGTCCTTGAGGGTCATCAAGAACCGAAGGTTCTTGAGAGACGGAGGATTTCTACAAGCATTATTGAACATAGTTACTCTCATTCATGGTCAGGATTACAATTTGCAGATTTGCTTGCATGGTGCTGCTTTCAAAAATTTGAGAAAAATGATAACTCTTATCTTGAAAAATTAGATATAGAACAAGAATTCTATATGGTGTGGAAATGACATATAAAAACCAGTACCTGTATGTACTTAAAACGAGCACCAGATGGCGCTCTGACATACAGGTTTTACCTGTTACAATTAGTATGTGTGTGAGTAATTTAAACCTTTCTATCGTGTACCCAGATGCTGAAATTAAGAAGAATCTGGAGAGTTTGGGGTGGGGGCTTTGAAAATGTATAATTTTAAAGAAGGTGCATGGAAAAATACCGAATCTCTAATTAGCGCCTCGTTTATTTGCTGGAACTGTAATAATCAAGTAGCTTCATATACTGGATATAAAACTCATACTGATAAATTAAAAAAGAAAATTTATCTTTGCCAGCATTGTGAAGCTCCAAATGTATTTGATGTGACTGGTGCCTCCATTCTATCCCCTCTTCCTGGAAAAGAGATAAAAAAACTCCCAGCAAATATAAACAACATTTATGAAGAGGTAAGAAAATGTATGCAGTCAAACTCGTTTACTGGAGCAGTTATGCTTATGAGGAAGATTATAATGAATATTGCAGTTCATGAAGGAGCAAAAGAAGGTTTAAGTTTTGCAGACTATATTGATTTCTTATATACTCAAGGCATTGTACCGAAGAAGAGCAAGAGTAAAGCTGACTCTGTAAGAGCAGTTGGTAATTCAGCAAATCATGAAATTGAAAATAGAACTCAAGAAGAAGCCCAAAACTGTTTCGAGTTTATAGAATTGTTATTGAAAGTAAATTATGAATTTGCCGATGAAGACGCAGGAGTAAATAGAGATGAATAAGAAAGGACAAAATGATGTAGAAAAGATAATTGGAGGAATTATAGCCCTATTTTTTCTGATTATCTTTTTATCCGCAATGGTTCCAGTTTTTCAATCTCTAACTGGACAAAATGATAAGCAAAATGAGATAAACAGGTTATTAAAGCAAAGCTCACAAAACTGACTTTGAGCAAGTCAAAGCTATCTGAAGAATTAGACTCTGCAATACGACAGATTATTTCTCGATCAGTTATTTCTGACCGAGTCATAGACATATTTGAATCGGTAGGTTTCAAAAAACCGAATCTTGAAGTTCTTTCTGAGGAGTTTCTAGCAGAAGTAAGAGGAATTCCACAGAAAAATCTTGCATTTGAAGTTTTAAAGAAACTTTTAACAGAGGAGATACGCCTGATTTCAAGAAAGAACATCATCAAAGGAAGATCATTTATGGAAATGCTCGATAAGACAATTAAACAGTATACAAACAGAGCTATAGAAACTGCTCGAGTTGTTGAAGAACTCATCGAATTACAGAGAATTCTGATGATTAAGTCATATTTTGTTCTGAATTCTCTGTCTAGACAATTCTGTTTAAACGTGACACAACCAACAGAATTGTCTATAGCTAAAGCGATTAACGAAGATAAAAAAGAAGGAGAGAAACTAGGTCTGAACGAAGATGAAGTGGCGTTTTATGATGCATTAGAGGTTAATGATAGTGCGGTGAAAATATTAGAGGATGAAGCGTTAAGAACTATTGCACGAGAAATTACTGAGACTATAAAAAATAATGTTAAAATCGACTGGACAATACGAAAGAGTATTCAAGCAGCATTGAGAGTTGTAGTCAAGAAGATTCTCAGAAAATATGGATATCCTCCAGATAAGCAAGAAAGTGCTACTGAGACTGTTTTGAAACAAGCAGAAGTTATTGCGAAGGATTGGGCTGAAAAATATTTTTAGCGTAAATACTTAAAAGGACTAAAACATATTTCTTGCGGTGGGGCCATGGTCCAGCTTAGTAGGATTCCGCCATGGGGTGGCGGCGGCCTGGGTGCGAATCCCAGTGGCCCCATTTGCGACATGTCAGGAATTGCACATGTGCACGTTCCCTATTTTAGCTTGGAGTAAATAGCGCAATTCTTGAGCATGCTCAAGAACCATGGTCTGTAAAGTTTTAGGTGTATCAGGGGTTCTTGACATGCTCAATCGGGAGCAAAGTTTAAGTGCCCTAAATCGCTTTAAAGAGCATGGAAGAGATTGAGGCGAGAATAGAATCTCCACAACCAGCTCACAAATGAGGCGAGCTAATACGCTCAAGTATTATTCTCTTGCTTTCTGCAATTGTATTTATTTGCGTTCTTCTGTATTTTCGTGAATTTACCTTGCTCATAAAATATGTCCTTTTTGCATGGCTCGCTTTGTTGTTCACACTACTGGCATTCTTCTGGTCGTTATTCTCAGTCCTTCAGTGGATAATGCGCTGGTATCGTGAGCAAGAGGAGGCGTCTAAAACTCTATTGGTACTAGTCATATTATTTCTTATCATCCTCTGCGTCGTTGTATCAGTTATAGGGTTTAATCTTACCACACAAATCTATGACGACCGTAGCACGCTCTTTAGTCTTGATAGCTTGCCCACATATCTCGGTTTTAAGAGAAGTTCAATGGATTCCGTTGATATTGCGCGTGCTATTCACAAACTGATAAACGAAGAGCGGACAAAACAGCAATTATCTCTTCTTTCATACGATAACGTGCTGGAAAGCATAGCACAGGCACACAGTAGAGATATGGCAAACAATACATATCTTGAACACATCAATGGGCGTGGTGAAGATGCTATCGTCAGAGGGAAGAAAGCAGGATATCTTTGCGAGAAGGATTATGGTGTTGTCGGCACGACTCGCATTCAAAGCTCAGGTATAGGCGAGAATCTTGCGCTTACGCCTTTAGGTGATGTGCAAGGTTGCGGAAGCGTGTTCGATGCCGATGCTATTGCGAGATGTACTGTGCAAGGATGGATGAATAGTGAAGAACACAGGAAGAACATTCTTACTGCAATATATGACCGTGAGGGTATAGGAATTGTAAGAAACAAAAACGATTTTTATATCACCCAGAACTTTTGCTAACAATCTTGCTTTACACTAACAAACGAAAGCCATTTTAACCCTAATCACATTAGCACTCTATGCGCTATTACAGGAATCTTATAATCCCAATATTACTGTTTGTAGTAATTCTTAGTATAGGTTGGTTTCTTTGGTCATCTATACATATAGCTGATGCAAAAGATAAAGAAACAGCGATAATAACGCGTTTAGTAGATTTAGACACGTTTGAACTTAATAATGGTCTTCGTGTTCGTTTGTTGTGCATAAACGCGCCAGAGAAGGAGCAGCCTTGGACATCACACGCACAGACAAAAATAGCTGCACAAATTGTGGGTAGAGAAGTCACGCTGGTGCGTGATGTCTCTGACAAAGATGATTATGGACGTTTGCTTCGACATGTTTATTTAAACGATAGTATCTGGATACAAGAAGTTATTGTTCGTTCAGGATTCGCGCGTGTAAAACCCTATGAACCCGATACAACAAGGTGCAGCATGTTAGAATCAGCAAGACTTGAAGCAGAACAGGAATCTCTTGGAATCTGGGCAGCAAAACCCCCCATCTGTGACAAAGATGTCTACGATTGCGACGATTTTGCAAGTACGCAACAGGCAGAAGCATTGTTCGCTATCTGCGGAGGTTCAGAACACGATATTCATGGATTAGACGGAGATAAAGATGGGGAAATCTGCGAGGAACTGTCATAGGAGAGATTTGAATAATCCTCCAAATCTTGGTGTTTCAAAGTCCCCTATATTCAAGAAGAGATGGGTTGAGATTATCAAACCTGCAGAGTCTTCTGCACAATAACTCCAAATCGTTTATCTGCATGAATCTTGCGGATACCTCGGCGATACATTTTATTCGATCTTGCTTTCTTTGCTTTCATCTTGCCTGAATGCATGAAGGTTATATAAATGCATGTATCCTCTTACTGTGTTGCAAATTAGGACTATAAGCACAGTTCTTCAGACTAAACTTTTGCGTTTTCTGTGTAAAATGGGGTACAGCTTATGAGGGAAAGTGCAAAAGTTTAGTTCAGAGGAAGATTTATATATCCTCAGACCGATATCTGAAAATGATAATCGCATGGATTTTCGGGATTATAGTCATTCTCCTAATTCTTGTATTAATCTTCTATTACAACCGATTTGTTGTCTTGGATAACCGCATTGATAATTCACTCTCGCAAATTGATGTGCAGCTCAAGAAGCGAGCAGACCTTGTTCCAAACTTACTAAGTGCGGTCAAAGGTTATATGAAACACGAGAAATCAATTATGGCAGATGTTACTGAAGCGCGCAAACATCTTGTTTCAGCAAAATCTCTGCCTGAGCGTGCAAAAGCTGGTGCAGAGCTGCAAAATGCATTCCGCTCAATATTTGCAATTGCTGAGAACTATCCAAATCTCAAGGCAAATGAGAACTTTATACAGCTTCAACAAGAGCTTTCTGCAATCGAAGAACGCATAGCCTACGCAAGGCAATATTACAACGACTCTATACTGACTTATAACAATACTGTTGAGTCGTTCCCCGGAACTATGTTTGCGCGCATGTTCAACAAGCAGGAGAAACAGATGCTGCAAATAACTAAAGAGGAGCGCGCTGTACCTAAGGTGGAATTCTGATGGCTGCAAAAATCTGTAGAATTATAGTGAAAGATGTAAATATAGTAAATTCTAGTAATTGTATCACTTATTTGTCTAAAATTCCCGTGATGGATACGTCAAGAATCGAAGATTCTTGAGCGCACTCAAAGACCCATGTCTTTGATGATTCTCAAACATTTGCTATAATCAACAGAATTATCCATATCTATAGCAAAGGCTTAGGAAGTCTCTTTATTCTGGAAAAGCAGGCACAGAAAGATTTGTTTGCGTTCTGACTCTATTATACTGTCCTGAAACCTGCTGTAATGACTCGCCTGACTTTTCGGATTTACTTCCAGTTGTTTCTCCGGATTTGTTTATCAGCACAAAACTAATGATAGTAGTTAGGATAAGCAGTATTACAAGAATGATAATAATGCCCCAAAGTGCGCCAGCACTTCTTGATTTTGGAAGTTTAGTGTCTGGTTTTAAGTCATCCGAGATGTTTCTCCGGCTAGAAGATTGTCTTTTCATGATTATGCAACAGCGACAGCTGCATCGAGTACTTCTTTGAAAGTAATATATGGCTGTGCACCATCAATCTTCTGTCCATTAATGAAGAATGTTGGCGTTCCTTTGACACCGGCAGCATTCGCGTCTTGAATATCTTTATCCACTTCTGCCTTGTATGTCTGTGAATCAACACAACTGTCAATTTCTTCATCATACGAAAGAATATCGCGCGCGAGCTGTTTTAGGTAAGAAACACTAAGTTTGTCTTGGTTAGGGAAGACAGTGTTGTGGAATTTCCAGAAATCAGTAGAAGATCCGTAAACAAGAATGCAATTTGCAGTGAGCGCAGCAGGCATTGCATACTCATGGAAACTAAGAGGATAGTCTTTAATCACATAACGTACCTTCCCTGTATCAATGTAGTTCCTTTGTATAAGGGGAAATGTCTCTCTGTAGAACTGCTCGTTAAACGGTCCTTGATAATCATCGAAAGCAATCATGGTCACTTTAGCGTTATTGTTTCCCAGCTCAGGGTCGTTATCTGCCGTTGGCAAGATAATTAGTTTTTCAGGCTCTTTCTTCTCTTCAGGGAATAAAGGAAATGCAGGTATTGTTGGTGCAGGCTGTGGAGGGGGTGCGAGTGAGCAATCATTTTCTACTTTGAGTGCAATGCCTCGAAATCTATAGTCAGTAGTGCTTCCACCCTTCAAGGCAGGATTCAGTGTATTGATAAAGTTTTTATCATTCTTGAATTCATTGATGTTCTTCCATCCTCCATTGAGAAACGCATAACTTTTCTCAACTTCACATGTGCCAAGAACTTCTTGAAGAGCATATCCTCTGAAGTTTTCAGTTATGCCTATCAGATTCCATCCTTTCTCCAGATTGATATCTCTAAGTGGGGCAGGTTCTTGAACCTTATAGTTTATTAATCCTTCCTTCTTTGCATATACCCAAAACGCACTCTGCTCATCTAAGTCTTGTGAGTCGCGTATCTCAAGCAGTGCATCATACCTGGTATTGGGATGAAGCTCTGCATACTGTTGTTTTTCAGGAAGAAAACCATAGATTGCAAGTATGTCTGATTGTTTTAAAGTTCCAGCATTAATCTGCGACACTTCTGTCAGCCCATAAACAAGATTCCAGCCTTCCTGTAAAATCACCCCATATTCATCTGTTGCGCTAGCCACACCGGTAAGAAATACAATGGTAAGCAATACTACCATAATTACTTTCATGATATTCACACACTTCTCTACTTTATAAATCTTTCTATAGAAGTAACTTCATAGTTACTACAAAATTGTTCTAATTATAAACGAGTAAACTGCTGCAAATCGCCTATCATCCTGACATTTACCATTTGTTTGCATTCATCAGCCTGAATTTCCAGAGTTGTCTGAGAGTATGAATTCTTATTACAGAGAATTCTGATGATTATGGACAATTAGGTTGATTGTGTTCCCTGTTTTTCTAATTGTCCATTAGAGAATTAGCCACAGGAAGTAACAAAATTAGGCTAATTCTCTATAAGTCATATTTTGTTCTGAATTCTCTGTCTAGACAATTCTGTTTAAACGTGACACAACCAACAGAATTGTCTATAATCATATATTGAGCTAAGAGCGGATTCATAAACTCTGGCTTAAAATTTCCTGCCAGAGCTACCTTGTTTCCTCTTCACGAGCGCCGCGCTCTTGATTTTTATCATCACTACCTTTAGTCATAATCTCCCAAATAACTGATTTCATAAATGATTTTATCTGCTGCTCATCGCGTTCTGGAGTTACTGTCAGGTCGTTAATGATACCTTGAACGCGGAGCCATATTTTTATGCCGTTATACATTTCTTTTGCAGTATCTGTGACGCGTCTTGGTTTCTTATCCCAAGGAGGAGATTCCAACTGTCCTCCTTCCATTTCTCTTTGCACAAAATCCATTAGCGCGTATGCACGGTCAAAATCTATCCGTATGACCACATCTTGCTCTGGCTGGTCTTCTGGAGGCATGGGCTGCAGTTTCATAATATCATTCTCATTGACTTGAACGTACAGGTTGAAGATAACGGTCTGTGTGGATGTGTCAAACAATTGAACTGATGCATCCATTTGACCATCATATGGTCCCACAGCTTTCCTGAGCTTTTTCATGAAAGCAGTATCTTTGCGAATTTGTTGTTTTTCCTCTTCTGTCAACCCTTCTTCATTCTCTCGCTCTTCGCTTTCTTCAGCAGGTCCTGGAAATTTACGATTCTCCATTGCCTGTTGAAATTCATACATCATAAACTTTTTAGGCGGAAAGATAAAAATACGCATATATGGGGAGATAAGATCTACTTCTTTCTCGTCGTTTGGGTTGATTTTAGTGTGCTTGATTTCTTCCCAGAATTCTATTTTACCGTATTCAGTCTCATAGGTGAAATTTAGCAGCGTATGTGATGGAAGAGACTGAAGATTCAAGCAGTTAAGACGTTCTGAAAGCTGACGGGAAATTTCTATGTCGCGCCAGTACAAATCGAAAATGCCTGACATATGGCTTTCCCATTCATCCGCAGAATTTGTTAAGTAGTCTTGGAAGAACCATTCGGCAAATTTTTCATTAAAGCTTTTTTCGAATTCCTGCCTTTGTCTAAGTATGTTATCATATTCACGTTTACACCATTCCTGTCCATAGTCATAATACTGTTGTTTGAGCGGCTCAATTTTCTCAAATGGTTTACCCCATCCACCAAAATTGATATTTGCTTCCAGACGGTCTTTTGTTTGCCTGCACGAGCCAAAAACTTGGAAGACACCAAGCTGTTCTTGGTAGGTGTGCGATTCTTCTCTCGGCTGCTCTCGTGAATCAGAAGATTTGTTGTTCTCCTTTTCACTTTCGTTGCGCTCACGGGGCTGGGATTTAAGCACTGGTTCTGAACTGGATTCGTTCTGCTCATCTCGTATTTCTTGTTCTGAACGTGATTCATTCATTTTTCCTGATTCAGTGGTGTTTGTCTGTGGCTCTGGAGGAACAGAGACGTTAGGAGTATTATTCGCTTCTGATGCGGGCTTTTCTTTCTCAGGCTTCACTTCTGAAGTCGCATTATTTTCTGATTTGCTATTATCAATTACTCTACCAACAATCTGCCCCATAAATTTCCAAGAGGCAATAACTGCCCCAGTAATCATATTTCCCGAATGTTGAGAAGCTGCAGTATTCTCTGAAGAAGATTCTACTGGTAGAGGCTCTTGCACAGGTTTTTCTTTAGTCGGGGCAGATTCTTGTTCTGGCGCAGTTTGTTCTTGATTACTTTCTGATTCAGGGGGGGCGGTTTCGCTTGATGATTGCTCTGGATTCTGTACGTTAGGCAAAGGTACACAGTGCGAATTGCTGCACACTTCATTCTCTGAACAATCTCCCCTTACTATACATTGTGGTGTACTGGAATCTTTATCTTTTTCAGAGGGTTGTTCTGGTGTTTTTTGTACGTCTTCAGAAGATTTCTCACATACATTTTGCGTTGACTGCCAAACACCGTCAGCACAGAACGCTATGACAAAAGATTCTCCTGACGCGCACTGTTGCATCTGTTGCTCTCCATCATTACATAATTTTTCTCTACAGGTCTCAAGATTAGCGACTTTGCAAATCCCCTCGGAGCAAGCAGCTATACCACATCTTGGCTGCGCACAATCAGCGTCTGAAGAGCATGCTGTCTTTTTCTCAACGCAAACAGGAGGGAGAGGGCATTGGTTTGCATCCTGACCACCAAAAAGAACAATCCCTGAGCAGGTAATCGAAGGATGTTGAAGACAACTTTGCTTCTTATTCTGTTTCAGTTCATGCGGCTGCAAGAACCCCGAGTCAGATTTTAGTTGGCAGGTTTTCTGGACACAATACAAATCGCGGCGCACCGTATAATTGCCGCCTTCATAGGTTATATTAATCTCTTTACTCCCGCACCAACTTCCACTGCATTGACTATCCTCACAATCAACCTCATTGTCATTATCATCGTCTTTTTGGTTTGAGCACATTTCTGAAGTCACGGTCTTAGAATTTTCAATGAGCCTACGCTCGAAATTCTGCTCTTCAATATATTGTTCTTTCATAGGGTAGCTTAAAAATAGCTCTTTGTAAAATCTCACTCTTGCCTCATAATTAATCTTCCTGAGTGACTGCTCAAGTGCGCGCCGCTCGTCTTCTTCTCCTTTCCAGTTATAATTCTGAAGCGCTACGGCAGGCAATGCTTCTCTTTTTTCCTTGAATCTCTGCTCTATTTCTTCTTGAATAGTATTTGAGCGCTCGTTCCACGCTTCATTGAGCGCGCGCAGTTTAGTTTCATATTCGCGGATACTCTTTCTTTCTTCAAGTGCTTTCTTCATAGCTTCAACTGTTGCTTTTATCTCTTCCTTAAACTGTGTATCTGTAAGATCTTTATATGCATCACGAGCTTGAGAGTTAGGAGCCTGCCCATCCTGCTCGCCTATATAGTTTCTGCCGTGCGTATTTACATAAGCATTCAGATTTATCCATTGCCATTCGCAATTTTCGCATGATTCCAAGATAAGCATCCCTTCATAGTTCTTACCCTCATAAAGTGTTATTTCTTTCCTAAACATTTTTTGTTCACGCCTTTGTGCTTCTGACCCCAGAAATGACTGAATCGTATTTTCGCATTTGTCTGGATTGCGTTCAAGTAATTCTCGGAAGCGCGCTTCAGTTAGGACACTCTCTTTAGCAAGTGCGTCAGCATTTTCCCGCGTTTGTTCCGAGTTATATGTTTCAGCCAGTTGTTTCACCTTAGTTATTGCTTCCTGCGGATTGAATGCTATTTCCTGACGCTTAAAAACAATTTCATTGTTTAATCTATATCGCACATCTTTGTCTTCAACACGGAGTAGGTGAGGCCATGCATTTAGGCGGATTTGTATCTTATTGCCATCGAAGATTACTTTCCTCCAGGCAGGTATTTCCTTTCCCATTCTTATTTCCCTGTCTTCTTTCTCAACCCAGACCCATTCTGTTTTTTCTGTCGGTCTGCCAAGCGTAGCTTCCAGCTCAGCTGCCTCCAAGATACTACCTTCATTTGATTTTTCTGCTCCCAGAGCAAGACTCAGACTCTCCCGCACAGAACCTAAGTAAACTGAAAACTGTGCATAATTTATATTTCCAATCTCATACTCCTGCGCATAATATGTCAAGCGTTGGATTTCCTTCTCCATAGAAGAAGATTCTGCAGCACTAAGAGAAAGAGAAAAGAGGACGACAAGAAGCACAATTACCATGACCTTGCCGCACTTCCACCCATTTTGCATAAACTCTTAAATATGATGACATTATTAAATCCTTGGTAATTGATGCAATTCCTTACTAAAATAGCCTCCAAAGGATTGCACAATCAAATGAAACTTTTATAAACGCACAAATTCCATTTAGTTCATGAGTTGTGTAAGAAATCCAGAATATGATGCGTATAGGGCAGAGATAGTAAGGCATCATCTATCAGAAACTATTTCTGATGTAGATTCAAGATTTGCTGAAGAGCTTCGGCTTAACGCAAAATCAGCAGAACGCTCAATAGTGCACCCAAAAAATACGTTTAGTTCAGCAAGAGGAAGTGTCATAAAATACGAGACTGCAACTGGTCAGGAACTATTCATATACTTAGGTGTTAATTATATTCATAACGGCATATCTTTATCTCCTCGTAGTTTTTACTTTGGTACTGACATTGTCGGAGGAAAACTAGAAGTGTTTCTTTTAAGGATACAAGGAGAATTACAGTATTCACAAAGAAAAAATGTCCTTGGTCTATCTCAAGTAGAGCTCAATGGGCATACTGTAAATAGACAACTTCTTCTTAGCTGTGTTGAAAGCCATAAAAAGAGAACAAAGGAAATGTATAGAGATATTGTTCGCCTTCCACTGCTCTCGCCTATTTCAGATTTAAAGAGAATCCTTGATTCTTAAAAGTTAATCTCTACTTCCCTTTAAATAATCATTAATCTGCCTTACCTGATTTGGATGAATATCAAAATTGAAGCTGAAGACATTCTTTAATGTATGAATAGGATTCATAAAATTAATCTGCCCATATTCAAAATAAATACCTTTACCTTTCGGATGTTCCAAACTAAGGGTATGACCTACTTCATGGCAAATTGAATGCGCATATGCATTAACTAACTCCTCATTATTATTTACCACGTCAAAGGTTTTAGAAGGAAAAACCCATGCCCTATGTGCAATTTTACTTCCAACACCTCCTTCTGAACCTATTTCTCTCCTTACGCCTTCTCTTATAGTTGTTAATATCTCTGCTTCCGCAGTTTTATAGTCAAGATTCTTCTCTTTTTGTGCTCTTTTAATCTCGACCTCTAATTCATCTATCAATTCTTTGCCACCAAAAGAGTATAATACTTCTCTTGGACTCTTTAAGATATTATCAAGAGTTGTGTATTCAACTGAGATATTGCTCCGATTTAGCCATTCTTTATTGACTTCTGATTCTTTATTCAGAATAACTTCCACCTCAAGCTCTTTAGAATAAAAATCTTTGACCTTATTATATATCGGAACCCATAGTCCATGATCTGCATTGTTATGAAAAGAATCACTTAATGTGTCTCCTGCAATTTTATGAACATATCCTCCAAGTACAATTCTACCTTCATGGGCTACATCCCAGATAACAAATCTAAGGAATAAACAGGTTTAAATATATAATAATTCCTAAATCTGTGTTCTCTCTTTTCTTTTCTCTCTTAGAGAATGAGGCAGCGACGGAAAGAAAAACTCATTC
>Ga0209211_10004659_pt1 | contig 21124 bp, 23 predicted proteins | sample RifGroA2_FD_183992 | JGI IMG/M metagenome (GOLD analysis project Ga0209211, IMG submission 183992) | Groundwater microbial communities from Rifle, Colorado, USA - Groundwater A2 (SPAdes) (version 2) | ecosystem: Environmental > Aquatic > Deep subsurface > Groundwater | place: Rifle, Colorado...
ACCATCCTGAGCTTGTCGAAGGATTACCTTTGGCGAACAGGATGACTCCTAGAAGGTCGAACCCTCCTACGCCGCAAGGCTTCGGAGGGCAAGTCTCCAGGATGAGATAAGGAAAATTCAATTCGTGTGGTGGCGCGAGGACACCCAACGGGGAGCGAAGGCGTTCCCGACGAACTGTGGCCGGGCCGAGCGGGAAAGACGCTTAGCAGTGGCCATCACACGATCCAATTCGCGAGCCAGCGTGCTCGCAAACGAAACCCGTGTATGACTTTGCCCCAACCGGTGGGGACACACTTCTGGCTGGGTCCGGAACCGCCAGAAGAGTCGTGGAAGTTGTGCACGGGCTCAAATCGGCAAGGTGCGTGCAGAAGTACCGCACATACCTTGCCTCCTTATCTCATCCTGGAGAAGTTGAGAGAATCAATTGATCTCTCAACAAAAAACGTGTTTGGTCTCGGCAACACGATACACCGAGACAAGATCCTGAAGAGATTCGGGAACGTCCCGCTTAAATTTCGCTCTGCGAAACTTAGGCGGATAATGTCGGAACAGTTGGATATTTTTCAGATGCTACAAAAAATCAATAACCAAAAGCCGCCGGCTTTTGTGATTTCCACAATACATGTGCTCTTTCTCTATTTTCGGCGACAAGATTAAATACTCGCCGTGCTATATAGTCGTATTCTCTCATCTATACCAATAGACTAGTCTATTGGTATAGATGGAAAATGAATAAAAAAGGAACATTTTTAGAAACAAGAAATGGCAGCCCAAGGGCTACCATTTCGTACGGCCATTTTTGGTGTACGATCTTATAACCATGGACGGAATCAAAGCAGTCATTTTTGATATTGATGGGACGCTCACGAAAGAAATCTCGTGGCCGTTTTTAGTTGAGCGGCTGGGAATTTCTATTACACAACACGATGAAGTTTTTCAAGCTTTCAAAAAAGGTGAAATTAGTTTGCAAGATGCAACGAATAAGGTATTAAGTCTCTGGCGCTCAAAAGGTTTAGCTACTAAAGCTTATGTGGCTAATGTATTGTCCGAGATTCCTTTACGCGACGATGCGGAGAAAACTGTCAAATATCTTAAATCAAAATCTTATATCTTGTGCTTGATTACCGGTTCGATGGATCTCTATGCAGAACAAGTTGCTGAAAAATTGGGCATTCCGCATTACTATTCCAATACCAAGCTATTTTGGGATAAGGCCGGGGCGTTAATTGGGATGGACTATTATACTGACGATAAAGGCAAGAAACTTGAACAGTTTATGGAGTTCGCGCAAAAAGTTGGAGTTCAGCCAGAAGAATGCGTCGTAGTCGGGGACAGCGCCAACGACATTGGCCTTTTTGAAGCGACTGGCAAGGGCATTGCAGTTCGCACCGAATTTGAGGCTAAAGAACTCGAGGCTGTCGCGTGGAAGAAGATTGAGTATCTAAAAGAGATTAAGGATATTTTATAGTATTTAGAAGCTAAGCTTCCCAATGATCTCCCAAATGGCATCTGTACCAATAGACTAGTCTATTGGTACAGAGGGGGAATGAAGGAAAAGTGAAAAATTAAAAAAGAAGCCGCCGGTTGTCCCGATTATACTGGGATAACGCGGCGGCTTGGGTTGGCGGGCGGTTCTTGGGGTTAGGGCCGTAATGAATGTTTGAGATCAGACAGCAGTTGTGCGACCCCGTGGAGCAGTACCTCGCGCGAGGATGAGAACTTCAAGCGTCGATCCTCACGGAACGGCGTCGGTTCCCTGTCGCGTTGCATCACATACTTCGTCTCGACGAGTATGCCTTCTAATCTATCTTCAAGGCGCTTAAGAATTTCCCGCCTTGGCAGGACATGTATCTCTACGGTTGGCACTTTTACAGTCATCAGCTTCTCCTTTCTCGCGCGCGGGCTACAACTATTAGGTGTATCTAACGTCGTTCCCACCACCAGCGGAGCTCCCACCGGCCGAGGCGGATCCAGTAATGATGCGTCATAGAGGTCCACCTGTGGGAGCCTATAAGGCGCGGGAGAGACGTTGAATCTTGGTAGCGGTGGAGGCTGAAGTCGCGTTTCCAGTTCTTCCAGCGGTAGCAAGTGGATAGGAGCATGGTCTCGAACTTCCGCCATTGGTGTCTGGTGTAATGTTTCCAGCAGTAGTAGTCTGCTGCTCCGTGGAATCGGCTGATTATTCGGAACCGGCCGGCTCTGTCGCACCAATTGCAGGGGATGCGTTCGTCAGTGAGTTCTGCTTTGGTGGACATTATTGTCTCCTCCCCAGTGTGGAAATGTCCAGTTATGGGTTAGGGCACTTCCAGCTAGGGAGGAGGTTTGAAGAACTATATCTATCTGAGGCGCTTGGCGGGAATAGTCAACCCCGTTAGAGGTTTTAAGGTAGTTTTTCTAAATTCTCGAGAATGAGAGTGAAAACAGCTTCATCTTATATCCTTTTTACCAAAAAGAGGCCCAACTGAACCTCTAACGGGGTCAAGCTTTTTCTGTTTGGGAGTTAAGCTTCCAAATGAAGATTTTGAGTTCCTGCCCATTCTCGACTTTCACTGCAGGAATGAGATAATTGGGTTTAAGGGTCATAGAGGCCTCGCGATTTAATTTATCTGCCATGGCGCGATTTTTTGCTCTGTTAACCAACATTAGCTACAAGCTTCGCCTGCCGATGCCCGGATTTCTTCTTGGTTTTGTTGAGCGGTATCTTTGGAACCACACGGAAAAAATCAAGGTCTTCCTGACGGCGGTGTATCCCGGCGCTGTCTGGAAAATTGCAGATAAGAAGCTCTTGCTTCTTGTGAATCATTATGTAAAAGTGACGCCCGCGCTCCAGGATATCAAGGCTAAATTCTTCCCCGGGCGCAGATTCCATTCAGTCGCTGACTTCAAGCAGTATTTTCCGATTCTCGACAAAGACAACTTCCGAAAGCAGTATCCGATTGAGGCGCTAGCGCAGAGCGGCCGCCTGCCGCACGCCGGCAGTTTTTACAAGAGCGCGGGAACCTCGGGGCACCCGACGCTCTGGGTGGAAAGCATCGCGGAAGAGCTCGAGTTCGACAAAGCCGCCGAGTTCATTGCGCGCACCATGCTTGACATGATCTCGAATGAGTACGTGATTCTTAATTGCTGGGCGCTCGGCTCTTGGCCAACGGGGGTGAATTTTTTTGCAAGCGCCAGATTGCTGGGCAAGATCGTGAATTTGGGGACGAACGTGAAAGAAACCCTGGAGGCTTTAAAACTTCTCGGGCCGCAGTATCATTATCTCCTGGTCGGCTATCCGCCGTTTGTTTATCACATTATTCACGCTTGCAAAGATGAAGGAATTGATCTGGCTTCCTATAAAATCGATGTCATTACGGGCGGGGAGGGGTTCGTGGAGCCGTGGCGGGATCGGTTAATTGAGGCGCTCGGAGCGGAACGATCAATTTTCTCCGCCTATGGCTCGACCGACAAGGGGCTCGGCGAGGGTCTAGAAACGAACTTAGCCTACGCCGTGCGTTCGCTTATGCATATCGCCTCTACCTTGCTCCGCGATGAAATCGAAGCGCGGCGCGTTATGAAGCTGCGTTTCGGGAAGCCCGCATTGCCGTTTAACAGGGAGTCGGCGAAGGAATTTCTTAGGCGTTTTATTAAGGACGAGAAGAGCATTGATCGGGTGCCGATGATCTTCCAGTTCAACCCAATGATGTATTATGAAGAAAACTTCGTTAAACTCGATCCGGCGCAGAATCGCGAGGTGTATGAGTTTCTGACGACAACGCTGATTCCGGAGGTAACCATTCCCAGAATTCGCTATAACATTCACGATGAGGGGTATGTGATGACTTATGACGAGGTCATGGGGGCGCTGCAAGCCGCGGGCATCGACATTTTCGATTTTAATCCGCGGCGCGATCGGTATATGGATCTTAGACTGCCGTTTCTTTTGCTTTTTGGGAGATCTGACGGCACGGTGTCGGTGGACGGAGCGAATATTTTCCCGGAAGACATCGAGGAGTGCCTGCGCCAGCACGATGAACTGTTTTCGATGCTTAACAGTTTCCAGCTTTACATCACCACGGACTATCGGTTCGGCATAGCGCTTGAATTGATCAAGGATATGGCGGCGGATGAAGCGCTTAGCGAAAAATTCAGAGCATATCTTACGGGCGCGCTCCCCAAGTTCAGCCTTGGGTACAGCGAACTAAGTCATGAGGGTTTGCCGTCGGCCAATATCGCCGTCGAGACGTATCCGTATGAGGCCGGACCCTTTAGCAACCGCACCATTAAGCTCCGTTATGTCAGGTCTTGATCTGTATCCGTTTTTGAGCCGCTTCTCCGATTATTTTGCAAAGAGCTATGAGCGCTGGCGCCGGGGGCGGATACTCCGCTTTTTGCGGCGCGTGGATCCCGACACGCTTGAAAAGATCTCGGAGCGCCTGGCGGTGACGGCGTTTCAGCAAGCAGCCGAGCGCGTGCCGTACTATCGTGATCTGCTTCATTCCAAAGGAATTGATCCGGCCTTGATTCGGAAAGCCGCGGACTTCCGGAGACTGCCGCTTTTGGAGAAAGAAATTTTCTATGAGGCCGACATCGCGGATCTGGCGCTGGACGGGGATTTGGAGAGCATAAAAAATATTCTGACCAGTTCCGGATTTTCTGGGAAATTCGGTTTCGGCGCAAACTCCGCGGATAATTTGCGAAATACCGCCCGGATGATCGATTTTGTGCTTGATATGATTTTTGAGATTGGCCGAAAAAAAACGCTTGTTATCAGTTGTTTGCCGATGGGGGTTAAGATGTACACCAATCTGGCGCTCTTGGCGGAGGTGAGCGTTCGCGAGGATATGGCCTTGGCGCTTGTCAGAAAATTTCAAAAACACGTTGACCAAATTATCATCGTCGGGGAGGCGTTTTTTCTGAAGCGTTTAGCGGAGGAAGGCATTAGGTCCGGCATTGACTGGCCATCGCTTCCCGTAAGTCTTGTCTGCGGCGAGGATTCTTTTCCGGAAACGTACCGCGATTACGTGGGAGGGCTTTTGGGGATTTCGCACGATGTTTGGCCGATGGAGCGGATGATCGGATCGTCTCTCGGCATCGCGGAGGTGGACCTTAATTTGTTCCATGAGACGCCGGAGACCATTCGCATCCGGCGGCTGGCCGAGCGCGACGAAAAGTTCAGGAAGCTGATTTTTGGTGAAGAGCTGGATGTAACGCCGATGCTTTTTCATTACTATCCGCACCGGACTTTCTTAGAGCTTGATGTTGCGGGGGAGATCATTGTTACCACGCTTGTCCCATGCCAGATTCCGCTGATTCGCTACAACACTAAAGACGCCGGCAGATTAATTTCGTACCGCGCACTGGAGAGCGCCCTTAAGGAATATGATAGGATTGATTTGCTGCCCACTCTGCATTTGCCTCTGGCGGCCGTTAAAAGCCGCCATGCCGGTTCGGCCCCGCACACTAAGATCGCGGATCACGTGCGGCGCGCGATGTTTTCCGATCCGGAAGTAGCCAAGAGAGTAACGGGGTATTTCAAGATTCTAGACGGCGCAGGAGGAAAGCAAATTGACTTGCAGATGGAAAAATATTTTTCTTCGGAGACCGACAGGCAAGAAATCGCGGCGGGATTAAATGTTGAGGGTGCGAAAATCAACCCGATTCCGTATTATCAATTTCCCGAAGCGCTTACGCTTGATTACAATAAAAAGTTCCGTCACTAGAAACATGCCGAAACTCCATCATAATCTTGGCAAGATCGGGATCGTGCTCTCGGGCGGGTCGCTCCGCGGCGCTTTTCAAGTCGGCGTCCTGAAGGCCCTCCATGAGCATCGAATTGTGCCGGCGTATGTCGTCGGTTCATCTGTCGGCGCGATCAATGGAGCGGCTTTTGCGGCCGGCAAAATGGATTTGCTGTATAAAACTTACCAAGAAATCGCCGATCACCCAGAAAAATATGTCTATAACATGAGTATTTTTAGGGTTCTTAGGGCTCTTTTTGGAGGCCCGTCATTTTTAAGCAATGCGCCTCTTCGCAATACCGTGATTATTGAGAGATTAAATATCCAAGACCTGGTTTCCTCGCCGATTAAGCTCGACATTATTACGACAGATTTTCAGACGGGCAAAGAAGTTATTTTTTCAAATAAGATTCCCGAGCATCAAACGACGGAGCAGCTGGCCGACGCGCTGATTGCTTCCGCCGCTATGCCAACGATTTTTCCGCCGGTGTACTACCGGGAGCACCAGCTCTTCGATGGGGGTCTTACCATAAAAGCCCCGCTTACTTTTGCCATAAAGGAGGGTTGCGATACGATTTTTATGCTTCTTAACGACCCGCTGGAGCGAGCGCCCCTTGATCGTCTCTACCGAACGATTTATGCCATTGGCAAGCACACCATTACTTTGATCGCGCGCTCCGTGGATAAAAAGGATATCGCGCGCGCTATCGAGGTCAATCACGATATCGCCACGTGGCTTGAGCTTCGTCGGGGGCTCCAGACGCTCTTAGAACGTGATGTACCCGATGCGGCGTCGCGCGGGCTTCTCGCCCGTCTGCAGGAGATACTCGAGCACGCGGACTTCACGTTTCAGAAACGGCGCCGGATTAATTTGCATATTATAGCTCCGGATCCTGCCGCAAACGGCGAGGATGAGGACGAGGGCATTTTTAATTCTCGCGGGGTTCTTGATAAAATGACTCTTGGGTACCAAACGGCGAACAAATTTTTAAGCCAGATGGAAAATCCTGCGTCATGACTATTTTTGAGATTTTCAAGCAAGCGGTTGAGCTTGGCATCGAACATGATTTCAGGCCGCGCGAGGAGGTATTAAATTATCATTGGCAGGAGGAGATAAAAAACGGTGCCGGAGAGTCGTTCGTAAATCCCTATGCCGATACCGGCGTAGCTTACGTCAAAGATCTGAATGTGGGCGTTGCGCGTGTTGCCGTCGGGCTGGATCTGGCGCAGGATGAGCTTTTGGCCATAGAGGAGTGGGAAGAGGACAACAATAAGAAAGTCGATCTTTTTATTTCCCACCACCCGCGCGGGCGGGTCCTAATTTCATTTCCGCATATCTTGAAAACCCAGATCGGGAATTTAAAAAGCCAGGGGGTGGATACCGAAGGGCTTGAAAAATATTACGATGAGCGTCTGAAAGAAGCGCTTGACGAAACACTCTCGATTAATTTCTACCGCACCTATGATACGCTTAAACTCTTGAAGAGAAACTATATCAATATCCATACTCCGTTGGATAACGTCTCCGTGCGCTTTATCCAGGAGTCACTGCAAAAGTCGGGCGCGGAAACGCTCGGTGATTGCGTTGAGGCGCTTGCCGGCATTCCGGAATACAAGACGCTGACTGACGATTGTGGGATTCGGCCGGCGATACAGTTGGGGAAGCCGTCCGATAAGTTGGGTAAGGCGCTATTTACGGAATTTACCGGCGGAGAGGAAGGCCCAATCGAGGTGTATAGGCACATGAAGCGTTCCGGCGTTGATACCTTGGTTGTTATGCACATGACAGCCGATGCGCTTGATGAGATCAAGAAACTTGGGATGAATGTTGTTGCCGCCGGGCATATTGCATCGGACTCAATCGGCATGAACCTTTTTTGCGATATCCTAGAGGACAAGGGTATTGAGGTTGTGCCGCTTGGGGGGCTCGTGCGCTGCCATCATTAGAGGAATATAAATTTTCCGGTTATGAGCAATGAAGATCAGTCGGAGGGGAAAAACGGGCAAATCGGCCCGGCGGAGGAGGAGCTTAGGGTTCCTGATTTGCAGAAAACTCTTGCTGAAGTCGGCGAATTGGATAGCAGGTTAAGGGAACTCGAAGAAAAGCTGGATGTTCGGAAAAGTGAGTTGCCCGAAGGGCATCCGGATCTTGAGGAATTGGAGTCGGAAGTAGATCGATTACGGAGGGATTTATCGGATAAGAATCGCCTGCTCCGCTCCATTCAGGAAGAGGGTCCTAATCGGCAGCATATCAGCGGCAAGTAGAATCGGTCGGCCGCACTTTTTAGGTTAGATGCGCACTTCCGCCCCAGCAAAACCGAAAGCCTATGCCAACAGGGCGAGAAGTAAGGCAGCATCAAAAAGCTCAAAGGCCTCATCCTTGGGGCTGGTTGTAACGGGGTTCACAAGAGTATAAAGGTCGAAGCGAGCAATAAATCAACTCTATATTTTTATGAAAGGACTACACTTCATCGCCTGGATCCTGCTTGTCGTTGGTGGTCTCAACTGGTTGCTAGAAGCATTCGGGTACGGCATTGGCCAGTATGTTGGCTCACAGGTCGCACAGATTATCTATGTTTTGGTAGGCCTGTCGGCGATCGTTGAGATCGCGACTCACAAGAAAAACTGCAAGCTCTGCGGCTCCGGCGGGGCGGCGATGTAATCGGTCTCTGCGAGGCCTCATCAAACACGGGCCGCTTTTGATTTTGTCGCGGAATGGCTAATATGGAAGCAATGCTAGTTGGTCATTTGCGCGCCACGCATTATTTAGAGGCGATTCTTAAGAAAAAAACGTGGGCGCACGGGTACCTTTTCTACGGTCCGGCGAGGGTTGGCAAGGAGACGTTCGCACTTGCTTTCGGGCGTTCATTGGTCTGCGAAAAGGCGAGAGGCGTTCTCGGCGGATGCGGGCGCTGCGAAACGTGCCAAATCAGCGATCTTCGTCTCGCCAATCGCTTCTTCTGCCTTCGGCCGGGAGCCGCTGCGGTTGGTGACCAGGAAAAAGAGCCCAAAAAGACCATTACCATCGGACAGGTGCGCGAGCTCCGCCGCTGGCTCTTTCTGGCCAGCGAAAAAATTCGGGTGGTGTTAATCGATTGGGCGGAGGCGCTCGGCGGAGACGCCGCGAACGCGCTTTTGAAAATACTGGAAGAGCCGAGCGGAGGCACGGTATTCATCTTGATTTCCGCATCGCCCGAATATATTCTGCCAACGGTTCTATCGCGCGTGGCTCCCATTCGCTTCGGGCTCGTCGCGGATAAAGAGATGCAGAAGATCGAAGGCGCGACGGATGAGGCAATTTTTCTTTCGCGCGGACGGCCCGGCATCCTTTTTTCCATCTTGGAAAATCGCGAGCTTCTGGCTGAAAAGAAAAAACTGCAGAAAATCGCCGAGATGGCGTATGGCGGATCAATCGCTGACGCGTTTCTAGCCGCAAAAATTCTGGCTGATGATGCGGAAGACCGCGAGGTGGCGCTGGGGCACATTCTGGCGCATTTCCGGAAGGATTTTATTTCTCTCGAGGGGGCGCCGCTTGCCGGCGCGATCGGGCGAGCGAAGCTCGGCCTTCGGGCGTTTGCGGCGCTTCAGGCAACAAATGTTAACCCGCGCCTTGCGGCGGATGTAATGTTTCTTAACTTCCGCCAGCCGATATCGATGTTAAAAGATAAGAGTAAAATAACAATATGAGCTTGAAGGTCGTGCTTATCACCATCGGAGTCCTGCTTTTTGGTTTGCTGGTTTTTCTGCCGTTTATATTCAGCGAGCGTCTCGTTAGTCCCGCAGCACCAGATCAAAATGGCGTTGGGGTGTATAAGTCGGTTGACGGCGGCATGACGTGGGCATTGAAGAGCCGAGTTGATGAGCGCGGCGTCGTTTTCCCCTCCGCGGTTTTATCCTTCGTTTTCCATCCCAAGGAAAGAAATATTATTTTTCTCGGAACCAAGGGCGCCGGGCTTTGGGTATCGCAAAACGGCGGGGAGTCGTGGGCGCGCGCGATTGATATAAAAGGCGCATTAAAAATTTCAGCCGAAGTTTATGATATCGCCGTTAATCGCTTGCGCCCGGATGAGATGTATCTCGCGGTATTTCAGGAAAATCTTGGCAGAGTGTTAAAAAGCGCTGACGGCGGCAGGAGCTTTGCGGAGGTGTATGCGGTACCCGTGAATCGGTTCGGAGTTTTTGACGTGGAGGTGGACGCGTTGGCTGGCCACGTTTATGTTGCCACGGGACAGGGCGGATTTTTGGAATCGAGCGACGGCGGCAAATCGTGGCGCGTACAAAAATGGTTTCCGGACGGCATCATTAAACTAATCGGGAATCCGGCGGACGGCGCGAATTATTTCGCGCTAACTTCTCACGGCGAGATGTTCCGCACCTATGATCGCGGAGTTTCTTGGGCGCGGCTCTCTGAAGGGTATCGAAAGTATCCGAAGGCCGACAAGATCACCGATTTTTCCATTGACAAATTACAGCCCTCGGTGATTTATACCGCTTCTCAATATGGTCTGCTTAGGTCGGAAAACGCCGGGGGCGTCTGGAATCCGGTGGATATTATCGTCCCGCCGCAAGCGTCTGGTGTCGGCGCTATCGAGGTTAGCCCCAAAGATTCGCAGAAACTCCTGGCCGGCGCCGGATCTAAGGTTTACAAATCGGATGATTTCGGCGAGCATTGGCAGGTTATCAGTCTGCCGACGGCTAACAATGTTCGTTTACTGCGCGCGCATCCGGTAGATCAGAATATTATTTATGCGGTAGTGGGGAGGTAAGTTGTTAGGCGGCGGGTTATAGAGGTGGAGAAACGCTTATGATACAAAAAATCATTGAGGCGATAAAACCAAGCTTAGCGGGATCGCTTGAGCATCTTAAAGGCGAGATTGCCGGACTGCGGACGGGGCGCGCCACGCCGGCCTTGGTGGAGAATTTAGAAGTCGAGTACTACGGCGCCAAGCAGCCCTTAAAAGCGCTTGCCGCCATCAGCGTTCCCGAGCCGCGCCAGATCATGATTGCCCCGTGGGATAAAGGAGCGATGGAACCGATTCAAAAAGCCATCCAGCAATCAAACTTGGGCATGAATCCGATAGCTGACCAGAACGGCATTCGTCTGACGCTTCCCCTCTTGACGGAAGAACGACGCAAGGATTTGTTGAAATTGCTCGGCCAGAAACTGGAGGAGGGCAAGATTTCAATTCGCAAAATCCGCGAAGAGGCGATGAGGGAATTGGATCGAGTCGAAAAAGACAGGACGATCTCCAAAGATGAGCACTTTCGTGGCAAGGCCGAGATCCAGAAACTGATTGACGAAACCAGCAAGAAAATCGATGAACTTGGTGAACGAAAAGAGCGGGAAATTGTAACGGTCTAAAATGAAAAAAAAGCGGCTCGATGAAATTTTGATCGAGCGGGGGATTGTAAAAGATAAAGAGGAAGCCTTCATCACGGTGACTGAAGGCAGTATTTTTGTTGGGGGTCAAAAAGCGGTTTCGCCGGCTCAAATGTACTTGGCCGATGCGCCGCTTCGCTTGAAAGAGCGTTTTCCCTACGTCGGCCGCGGCGGGTTGAAGCTCGCGGCCGCATTCAGGCATTCCGGTATCTCTGTCGAGGGCAAGGTTTGCGCAGATATCGGCGCCGCCACGGGGGGATTCACCGATGTAATGCTCCAAAATGGCGCAAGAAAAGTCTATGCCATTGATACGGGAATGGGGAAATTGGCGCTAAAACTTCGCGAGGACCCGCGGGTTGTCGTGATGGAGCAAACCAATATTCTTTATCTTGAAGCGCTTCCGGAACCGATTGAATTTGCCAGTATTGATGTCTCATTTACTTCGCTTCGCTTGGTGCTTCCCGCACTGAAAAAATTCCTTACCTCAAAAGCCGAAGTCGTCGCGCTTTTCAAGCCTCAATACGAAGTCCATGACGCCAATTTGCACCACGGCATAGTGGAAAGCGATTCAGTACGCGAGGGAGCGCTTACGGAGTTTGTTGCTTGGGCGGCGTCAGGCGGTTGGGATGTAAATGGCTCAGTTGAATCTCCCATACCCGGCGCAAAAGGAAACATGGAATATTTAGTATATCTTAGTTCTATTAAGTAAGCTCTTTAGCGCTTAGGGTAAGTTCGCGATCGTATTATAACAATATGCTCCTGTACCAATAGACTAGTCTATTGGTACAGAGGAGGTTATACTTTATCTATATGCCAAAACTTTCTCAAAATCAATTATCTGCCTCGATGCAGAATGAAATTACTTCAGCGCTGTTTCGTACCTTATCAAAAGCGGGTAGCGACGAATTATTGCGGGAGTTTTTAAATGATCTTCTGACTCCCACAGAAAAACTGATGCTCTCTAAACGCTTGATGGCGGCAATCATGCTGCAGCGCGGGTACAGCTATGGCGCAGTAAGTCAAGTGTTGAAAATGAGCAAGGCGACTATTAGCGTTCTTCAACGCGATTTAAAGAAAGGCGGGGAGGGGTATCGCAAAGTATTTGAAAAATATTTTAAGCAATCGAAATCTTCTAAGATATTTGATACTATAGAGCGGATACTTGATGCATTGAAATTGCCGGTCAATGGATCGCCGTCAAGTATGCGTCGCTGGAAACACGCCCTACATCGTCTATAATGGGCCTGTACCAATAGACTAGTCTATTGGTACAGGGGGGGATTTTTGGGAAAAAATATGTCCTTGCTGATTTTTATTTTAGTGCTTGGGGTTTTGGTCCTTGTTCACGAGTGGGGGCATTTTTTTGCGGCGCGGAGGTTCGGCATCCGGGTGGATGAATTTGGGTTCGGGTTTCCGCCTCGGGTTTGGGGCAAGAAATTCGGCGAAACGCTTTATTCGCTTAATATGTTTCCGATCGGCGGATTTGTGCGGATATTCGGCGAACAAGGCGAGGGCGATGGCGATAAAACAAGCTTTGCCTCGCATCCGATTTGGCATCGGGTGTTGGTTATCGCCGCGGGGGTTTTGATGAATGTGGCGCTTGCTTGGGTGTTATTTTCCTTCGGGCATATAGTCGGTATTCCTTCTATCGCGGATGGCGATCCGGAAGTTTCAGACGCCCAAGTCACGATTATTAGCGTTGCTGATGGCAGTCCCGCGGCGGAAGCAAAGCTGGCATTTGGCAACGTGGTTAAACGCGTGGTTTCCGAATATAAGTCCATTGAGCCCAAAACCAGCAGAGAGTTAATCGAATTTGTGAATAGCCACCGCGGTGAAGTATTGAAGCTCGAGGTTAAAGAGAGTGCTGCGGTTAAGACTGATAAAATGGTGACCGTAACTATCAAGAGCAGAGACACTCCGCCGGCGGGGCAGGGGCCGATAGGCATCGCGCTTGCCGATATTGGGATCGCGCAGTCGCCTTGGTATCTAGCGCCGTGGAGAGGGCTAGAGACCCTTTGGTTTTCGGTTCGCGCCACCGGTGAGGCATTTTGGGGTCTCGCACGAGGCGTAGTAACCAAAGGAGCTATCCCTGAAGGCGTCTCCGGGCCGCTCGGACTCTTTGTTCTTACCGGGCAGGCCCAGCGTTTGGGATTTTCATATTTTTTGCAGTTCATGGCGATACTCTCAATCAACCTCGCGATTCTAAATATCATTCCCTTCCCGGCTCTCGATGGGGGACGATTACTTTTTTTGGGGATCGAGAAAATTCGCGGAAAGCCGGTGCGCATCAGCTACGAACGGGCGGCGCACGCAATCGGATTTGTCTTGCTTCTGGCGCTGATTCTTGTTATCAGCTATCGCGACCTGTATCGATTTTTCCTCTAGCAGAGCTTGACCCCGTTAGAAGTTTAAGATTAACTTGTGTAAAACTAGCGATAAGGCGTTAGCCGCTTTCGCTTTATATTCTCATGAAAGCTGTTGATAATTTTTCACTTCTAACGGAGTTGACAGAAACTCCCTATATGCTACCCTTTAAGAACGCTCAGATAAGAGACAACGATTAACGTACGGAGTTTAAATTCATATTTGAATTCGCAGTTGTTGATACGGGCTCCCAAAGAGTGGGTTCGAAAACAATAACCACAGGGCTTTGAGAAAAGAATTAAAGCCCGTATCAACGTGGACGAAATGAATCAAAATGGCGGCGGTTTCAACCGCCCCCAGGGCGGATTCGGCGACCGGCCGAAGTTTCCTGCGACCTGCACCAAGTGCGGCAAGGACACAACGGTTCCGTTCGAGCCGACCCCGGGCAAGCCGGTTTACTGCATCGACTGCTTCCGAGAAGTACGCGGTGACAGGCCGCGCCGCAACTTCGGCGGACCCCGCCGCGAGTTCTAACTCAAACGAAAAAGCCCATCTGGGCTTTTTCGTTTGAGTTCATTGGCCCGAGAAGTCGATGATTTGCGCGAGCTAGATCTTTCATGTAGCATAATGGAGTTCAAAACACTATGGAGACTGAAGCATCAGGAGCTAAAGAAAATTCCAGCAGCAATAGTTTGCTTGTGCCGGGTGCAATTATTGCGGCGGGGGCGCTTGTGGCGCTTGCCGTGATTTATTCTGGAGGAGGAACCAGCCGTCCGCCTAAAGGCGCTGGAGATTTGGCAGCGCCTGCCGTCAATAATCAAACCGCCAATGAAAATATAGCTGATGATGACCCCTTTCTGGGAAATCCCGAGGCGCCCGTGACCGTTGTCGAGTTTAGCGACTTCCAGTGCCCGTTTTGCGGACGGTTCTACAAAAATGTGGAGCCGCGGCTCTTGGATGAATATGTGAAGACCGGCAAGGTTAGATTTGTCTATCGCGACTTTGCATTTCTTGGCGATGAATCAACTTGGGCGGCAGAGGCAGCCGAGTGCGCCGATGAACAAGGGAAATTCTGGGAGTACCACAATTATCTTTTCGAGCGCCAAAATGGCGAAAATCAGGGAGCTTTTTCCAAAGTAAATCTCAAGTCATTTGCAAAAGCCGTGGGGCTTGAGGGTTCTAAATTTGATCAGTGTTTCGATGGCGGAAAGTACACTGCCGAAGTCGAGAAAGACTTGGCTGACGCGAGGGCGCTTGGCGTAAACGCAACGCCCACCAGCTTCATAAACGGCGTTAAGGTTACGGGCGCTGTGCCTTATGAGAGTTTCAAAGTATCAATTGAAGAGGCGCTTGCAAATGCCGCCAAGGAATAGATTGGGGACCCCGACTGGCCTGTCGGATAATTTGCTAACGGGGTTGACCCCGTTAGAGGTTTTAAGATAATCTTTCTAAGTCCTCTAGAATAAGAGCAAAAGCGGCTTCGCCTTACATTCTTTCACCAAAAAAGACCTGGCCGAACCTCTAACGGGGTTGACGCGTTTGTTATAATAATATCGGCACTAAAAATAATTAATTCTTTACCCTATGCCCGAAGTAAAAATATACACCACGCCGCCATGCGTCTACTGCAAGATGGCCAAAGCCTTTTTTCAGGAGAACGAGGTTAAGTATCAAGAAGTTGACGTGGCGTCCGATACTAAGGCCAGGGCCGAAATGATTCAAAAATCGGGACAGATCGGCGTCCCCGTGATAGACGTGGGGGGTAAAATTGTCGTCGGTTTCGACAAGGGGCGTCTCGCGGACCTCCTCGGCATTAAATAGAGTCTTGCCTTCAATATTGTGCTGTAACTCTCCAGCATTGGTTAAGTGACGTTGGATCGAAGATAAATAGAGCACTGAACAATTCCATGGAATTGTTCAGTGGATATTTATAAGAATGTACTTCGTGATGACCAGGAAATTTTGGTTAATTTTTGATATAGTAGACGTATGCATGATGTTGTCATAGTAGGAGGCGGACCGGCGGCGATTGGCGCGGCGGTGTACGCGGCGCGCAAAAAATTAAAAACTGTTTTAGTTGCGAAAGAATTCGGCGGCCAATCTGCGGTTTCTTCATCAATCGAAAATTGGATAGGCGAAGAATCAATTTCGGGGTTCGATTTGGCGCAAAAGCTGGAGCGCCATCTTCGAGCGCAAAAAAGCATCGAAATTATTTCGGGAGAGCTTGCGAACAAAGTGTCAGAAATTTCCGGCGGTTTCCAGGTCGAGACCGATCAAGGCAAGACGCTTGAGACTAAAACCGTTGTTTTGGCGTCCGGCAGCCGTCGCCGCAGACTCGGGATTCCTGGAGAGGCAAAGTTTGAGGGCAAGGGGGTGGTGTTCTGCGCCACTTGCGATGCGCCGCTGTTTCAAGATAAAACCGTGGCGGTTGTGGGCGGAGGAAACGCCGGGCTTGAATCGGTGGTAGATCTGTCTTCGTACGCAGAAAAAATTTATCTGGTAGTTCGCGGCGACACCCTAAGAGGCGATCAAATCACGCAGGACGAAGTTAAAGGCAACGCCAAAGTCGAAATAATTTATGGCGCTCTGCCGGAAGAAGTTCTAGGAGACCAATTTGTCACGGGGCTTCGCTACAAAGACAAAAATACCAATGAAGTTAGAAGCTTGGCGGTTGACGGCATTTTTGTCGAGATCGGCGCGGTGCCTAACTCGGAGATCATGGGAGGATTGGTTAAATTGAATCAGTTCAACGAGGTGGTGATTGACCATAAGACCGGCGCGACCTCAAAGCCCGGGATTTATGCGGCAGGGGACGTCACCGACGAAATTTACAAACAGAACAACATCTCGGTGGGGGACGCGGTCAAGGCCGCGCTTTCGGCGTATAACTATATTTTGGGGATGCATCGGCGCAGTCCAGCTGAAGAAATTTCCGTTTAAAAAAATAGAGGAGCCCCGCGGGGGACTCCTACCTCTTGCTTCTGACAGATGTCGGGGTTATCGCTTGAAGGCATGGCGGATGCCGTTTGCCATGCGGCTTACCGCCCGTCTCCAATTGAACTGGCTTGATCGTTCCGAAATCAGGCTGGATGGCGATATCGGTATCGCTCCGGGGATCTCAACGCCGTAGAGCATGAGGCTGCCTAGCGGCATCTCGGAGATTTTCTCCTTCAACGCTACGCCGCCGATGTACTCCTCGCCTTCGAGCATGAAGGGTTCAAGCGCGATACCGCGGGATTCTCCGATCTCGCTGATGACTTCATTGATCTCCTTGAACGAGGGTCGCATCCATGACCGGGTGCGGTTCAACTCGCGTTGGATGGAGGGGAGGGAAATGAACTGATTCCTGGGCATCTGTTCCAGTATGGCAAGAACCAAATCTCGTAGCATAAGCGCCTCCTTGTCGGCTGGATTTGATGGAGAAGCACTCTTAGCTTAGAATTATACCAATATCACACTATGCCAAATATTGCAATCAACCCCGCACCGATGCCGAAGAGACTTACCTTAATAGTACCCGCGGTATCGCCTTCGGCTTACTCCTGCTTAATTTGCGGCTTTGGAGATTGCATAGGTGCGGGGCGAGCGGGTTTGGGTTGTAATTTCAAAATAACCTTATGACAAATATAGCTATCAATGGTTTTGGCAGGATTGGGCGGAGTTTTTTTCGAGCCGCTTTTGGCGATTCGGATTTTAATATCGTCGCGGTTAATGATTTAACCGACACCGCAACTCTCGCGTATCTTTTAAAATTTGACAGCGTTTACGGTCGTTATCAGAAAGATGTAAAAGTGGGAGATGAGGCGCTTATTGTTGACGGCAAGGAAATCAGGGTGCTTGCGGAAAAAGATCCGGCGAAGCTTCCCTGGGCTGATTTAAAAATTGACGTGGTTGTCGAGTCGTCCGGCTTTTTCACGGATGGTGCCAAGGCCAAAGCGCATCTGGACGCCGGAGCCAAGCGCGTGGTGATTACAGCGCCTGCCACTGGAGACGTTGCAACGGTGCTTGTGGGAGTTAATGATAATCTTTTTAAAGGCGCCGGGCCGATTACCTGCAACGCTTCCTGCACAACCAACGCGACCGCGCCGGTGATGCAGATTTTGAAAGAAACATTGGGAATCAAAAAAGCCGGTATGTCCACGGTGCACGGCTATACTGCGACGCAAAAGCTGGTGGACGGGCCGGATGCCAAAGACGTGAGGCGCGGCCGCGCAGCCGCTGTCAACATCGTGCCTTCGACTACGGGCGCGGCAGAGGCGGTGACCCAATCCATTCCGGATCTGGAGGGAAAGTTCGGCGCAATTGCCATGCGCGTTCCGGTAATAACAGGTTCTTTGACGGATATTACGGCATTGGTGGGACGCCCGACAACGATTGAAGAAGTGAACGAAATTTTCAAGAAAGCCGCAAAAGAGGAACGCTGGGCGAAGACGTTTGCCGTAACCGAAGAGCCGCTGGTTTCAACCGATATTATCGGGGAGCCGTATGGGGCCATAGTTGACTTGTCTCTTACGCGCGTGATAGATAGTGATTTAGTGAAGGTCTTTGGCTGGTATGACAACGAGGCGGGATATACCGCAACGCTTGTCGAGCACGTGAGGCGCGTTACAGCTAGTCTATAACTCTTGCACAAGGAGGCGCGGATGAAAATTAGGAGTGGAGTGCAATCTGGAGGCGTTGAGCGCCGCGCGGCAAGACGTAACTACTATCTCATACTGCTGGCGCTTGGCGAGTGCGCCCCCGGACAGGGAATCGGCAGATGCGAGTGGGCCTGGCGTTTTGGAACGGATGTATTTGTCGTCCGTCGCGGCGAGGTGTCGAGTTCATCCCGCGGCTGGCTGGCGCTGATTCGTCTCAAGAGTCCTGGGCCATCGGAGTATCGCCTTGCCCGTCGTTGGCGGGTGGTATCGAGTCTGAATCTCTGGGCGCGCCTCGGCTTGTCCACCAGTTGCGAGCTCCGCAGCTGGTCTAATAGTTCGCCGATGAGCTACAAGGAATGGAACATTTGGGTTCGGGCTCTCCGCGCCCGTCGTCACGAGCGGCGAGAAGTCTCTAGCGGCTTCACATTGGCGGGTGTTACGGAGTAGGCTCCGGCGCCCGTCTTCTTTTTTGCCGAGCGGGGTTAATTCAGCTAAACTGGGATTTATGAAACAGTCCGAGCTTTTCGGGAAGACCCTGCGCGAGGCGCCTAAAGACGAGGTGGCAAAAAACGCCGTGCTTCTTACGCGTGCCGGTTTTATTCACAAATTGATGGCGGGAGCCTACCAATTTTTGCCGCTAGGCGTGCGGGTGCTCCAAAAAATCGAGCAGATTATCCGAGAGGAGATGGATCAGGCCGGCGGGCAGGAGATTCTGATGCCGGCTTTGCACCCCAAAGAAAATTGGGAAAAAACCGGCAGGTTCCATGATTTTGAGGCGCTATTCAAAGTTATCTCGCATTTTGATCAGGAGTTCGCCTTGGCGCCGACGCATGAGGAATCTGTCGTGCCGTTGGTCCAGCGAAGCTCGCTTTCGTATAAGGATCTGCCTTTCGGCATTTACCAAATCCAAACCAAATTTCGCGATGAGCCGCGCGCCAAATCAGGCCTCTTGCGTGGCCGCGAGTTTCGCATGAAGGATCTTTACAGTTTTCATACGGACGAAAAATCGCTCGACGAGTATTATGAAAAGATGGCCGTGGCCTACGAAAAAGTTTTTCAGCGCTGCGGGTTGAAAGCCATTCGCGTCAAGGCCTCCGGCGGGACATTCTCCAAGTTTTCCGATGAGTTTCAGGTGCTTTGTGATGCCGGCGAGGATACGATTTTTGTGGCGGATGACGGCGAGGCGATGAATCGCGAGATTATGCCGGAGATGGCGGGAGTCGCAGAGCCAAGGACAACCATAGAGCATGACGGCAAGCATTGGAGAGTGGAGCGAGCGGCCGAGGTCGGTAATATTTTCAAGTTAGGCACCAAGTACTCAAAACCGTTCGGGCTTACTTTTACGGACGAGCACGGTAAAGACAGCGACGTTATTATGGGATGCTACGGCATTGGGAGTTCCCGCATCATGGGGACGGTTGTTGAGGTCTCGCACGATGATAAAGGAATTATCTGGCCGGAAACCATCGCGCCGTACAAGTATCATATTGTTCCGGTGGCTTCAAAAGACGAATCGAAAATGCGGCAGATTCTTGATACCGCCTTAAAACTATACAACCAAGCGGCGGGGCGGGGCGGCGCGCTGATGGATGATCGCGCGGATGTTTCAGTCGGCGAAAAGTTCGCCGATGCCGATCTCATCGGGCTTCCTATCCGCATCGTGATTTCCGAAAAATCGCTCGCCGAGGGCGGCGTCGAAATCAAAAAGCGCCATGAAGAAAAAACGGAGATTGTTAGTCTCGCGGAGGCTCTCAACTCATGAGATTTTATTCTAAGCTTTTGATTTTTCTTGCGTTGTTCGCCCTTTCTTTTGCTGTGGCGCCGTCTTTTGCTCGCGCGGATCACTGCGGCGCGCCATTTCAGACGAACGGCGGATATTTTTTCGATGAGTTTGAGAGCGTGGAATATATCAACGGCCTTCTTGCCGTCCATTTCAAGCTGAAGACGCCTTATAACGACGGCCGGGCGTGGTACAGCGATATGGCGTTTTCTTCCGATGAGTGCGGCAATGGGTCAACCCAGTATCTGCGCAAACAGGTCGCGATTCCTGCGGGTGTCCGGTATTTCAGCTTTCGGTTCACTTCCCCGACGCATTTTGAGATTTGGGATGATGAAGCTGGCGCGCCAATCCCGCTTGCCGCTTGCATTGATTGCGCCCAGGATGTTCCGGCATTGCCCGGATATTATGAAATCAGTTTCTACGGTTTAATCGATGGCGGGGCAAGCACGTTTTCTTCGAGCGCGAATAGGATTAGCCAAAACGCTCCAGATCCGCCGGTGAGAGACAATACGCTCCCTGCGCCGCCGAATTGCCAGCCGTTTCAAGCAACAGGCTTCTTTTTTGATTCTTACGAGCGCGCAGAATACGTAAACGGCCTCCTAAATTATCATTTCCGTTTGCAGACTCCGTATAATGACGGCCGAGCTTGGATTTCGGCGCTTCGTTTACACGACGAGAATTGTTTGGAAATATGGCGCATCACTCCCGGGGGCGATTTTAACACCTCTCTGACTCCCTTTATCCGCTACTACAGCGTCCGCTTTTCCAGCCCTACGCATTACGATATCTGGAATGATGAAACAAACATTATGGAAATTTGCCTGGCTTGCTCTGTAGATATTCCGGCGCTGCTCCCCGGCCCGACAGTCTATAAATATGTTTCTTTCGCGGGGTTGGAAGAGCGCGGTTTCGGACGCTTCCTTAACGCCACGCCGTTTCCGATTGTTGAAGAGGCCGCTCCCGCATGCTGTTCCAACGTCGCGTTTCTGCCGGGGCTCCAAGCGAGCCGGCTTTACAAAAAGCAGTTTTTTGAAAACCAGCTGTGGGAACCGAATCGGAACGCGGATGTGGAACAGTTATATCTTTCGAGCACAACTAGCGAGAGTTTGGACCAAGATATTTATACGAGGGATGTAATCGGCACGGCATACGGTCTCACAAATATCTACAGCTCTTTCACCGCATTCATGGATGACCTGAAAGCAAACGGCACCATTCATGATTGGGAAGCATTGCCTTA
>Ga0209211_10004660_pt1 | contig 21118 bp, 22 predicted proteins | sample RifGroA2_FD_183992 | JGI IMG/M metagenome (GOLD analysis project Ga0209211, IMG submission 183992) | Groundwater microbial communities from Rifle, Colorado, USA - Groundwater A2 (SPAdes) (version 2) | ecosystem: Environmental > Aquatic > Deep subsurface > Groundwater | place: Rifle, Colorado...
TAGGTGCATTCTGCTTGATGGAATTGCCCTTGGCGGCTTTAATATTATTGATATCAAAGAGCTAAACAAAAAAACAAAAATACCCGTTATGGTTGTGATAAGGCGCTATCCTGATTTTAAGAAAATAGAAGAAACATTAAAAAAAATCAACCAAGGCCATAAATATAAACTAATAGAGAAAGCAGGTGCTGTGCATAAAATAGGAGATATATTTGTACAGCTTAGTGGCTTAAATTTAGAGCAGGCAAAATCAATTTTAAAAATAACCTGCACAAGAAGCTTAATCCCTGAGCCAATTAGGGTAGCCCATTTAATAGCAGCAGGTGTTGTGACTGGGGAAAGCAAAGGAAAAGCGTAAATTTTAAATACTAACCTAAATACAAACAAATAAAGGGGTGGTAGTATGAGATACAAAATATTAACAGCAATAATTTGCCTGGTTCTGTTATTGGGTATTTTTGGTTGTAAGCAAACTGAAGAAACAACAACAGGCGGCGGAGAAGAAACCCCAGAAAAAACAATATCAGAAGAAAAGGCTGAAACACCGGAAACCCCAAAAACCCCAGTAGAAGAGCCTGAAGAAACAAAAGAAGAAGCAAAACCATCAGAAAAAGAAATGACAGCAGAAGTAAAAGAGTTATTAACAAAACATGAAAAACTAAAGAGCATGGCTTATAATTATAGGGGTCCAGACAAACCAGACGATGTATACAGATTTGCTATCAAAGGAAACAAGGTTAAATTGGTTTTACCGGGTAGCAAATACCTTCAAGAAGACGAGTATAATGCAATTTACTTTGACACACAACTAAAAACAGCAGAAGCTTATTGTGATGATAGTCTGCTTTGTAAAACTAAAGGAAAAAAGAAAGACCTTGATTATGATAAAAATTACATTGAAACATCAATAGACTGGATAAATAAAGTAACTTATGCAGAAAAATTAGAAGAGATACTAATTGAAGACAGGCCAACATGGAAGCTTAATACAACTACAGGCATAATATCAGTAGAGGCATATTATGGCGTGCCTTACGAAGTGAAATCAGAAGGAAAAACCTATACCTTCCGTGACGTGGTTTTTAACTCGGTGCAAGATTCAGAAGTGATACCAAGTTAACTATAATAATATTTATTTTTCTTTCTTTCATATTTTTGTCTAATACTAGTGACAAATTTCTCGTCGGTATTTTAGAAATGTTTAAATATGACTCTTCAATTTAGTCATACAATAATATATTTATCAAAATAAGTTGGGGGTCAAAAATGAGTAAAATTCAAATTGGGGTTATTGGTGGCGGAATTTCTGATAGGAGGATGATACCACAAGGAATAATTCCTTCCAAAAATGCTGAATTGTTTGCAATATGGGACATAGATAAAGCTACGACGGAAAGGTTAGCAGATAAATATAAGGTTAGCGCTGCAGAAAGTATTGAAGCTCTTCTTGGTACGGTAAATATGGATGCGGTTTATATAGCATCACCCAACCAATTTCACGCTGAACAAGCCATTCAAGCAGCAAAAGCAGGAATCCATGTTCTAGTTGAAAAGCCATTAGCACTGACAGTAGCAGAAGCTAGGAAGATGATTAGAACTGTCGAAAGGAAAGGGGTAAAAGCAATGGAAGATTATATGATGCCATTTCATACATTAAATATGGAAATTACGGAAATAGTTTTAAGAGGTAACATAGGTGATGTTGTCTCAGGTAGAGCGCAGCTGACGTGCTGGTACCCCCCTATACAAGGTGCATGGAGACAAAATCCTGCCCTAAGCGGCGGTGGAGCCCTAATGGACATGGCAACACACATGTATGATGCAATAGAGAAAATTACAGGCCAGAGGATTGTTGAAGTATTCGCTAATGCAAAAACTTTGACACATAGCTATAAATCAGATGACTCATCAACAACAATGTTAATACTTAAAAACGGCGCAACATTTACTGTAGATTGTTATTATAATATCCCAGACGCAGCAGCTAAAAACAGGCTGGAGATTTATGGGACAAAAGGAAGCATTTTAGCAGAAGGCACCCTTGGCCAATCTAATCTTGGTAAAGTAGAAGTAATTATCAGTGATCAGGGGGCTTATGATGCAAAACAAGATAGACCACTTGAAGTAGCAACAAAAAAGCTAGCTGCAAATACAAACTGACCTAGTTTAGTATGCTTAATCTTTTATGAAAAAATGTGTTCCATGTCAAAGGTTTGTTTTGCAAACCCTCCAGCATCGCTGGAGTTTTTCTTTTCTTTGCTTCAACAAAATTATGTTGTATGCTGAAAATTTCCAGCCTTTGCTCAATGCACAACTTTCTTTTTGCAAAACTTCTTGCTTTTCTTGTATAACAAGAAATTCTTTCTCTCAACTTGGAACAAAATCCATCAATTTGTGTAATTGAAATCTCATCTTTTGGAATATTCCCAAGAGTTATTTTGCTTATTATTCCAACAATCTTCTGATTTATTTTTATTTTCTTTCTGATTGCGTGGTTTATACAACCTTGTGGAAAATTATTTGGTATGCCTATAAGATTTTGCTTGTTGCCATCAGAAATAATTGTAATTCTTCTTTTTGCTGTTGGGAAGCGAACACGCTTCGAGAGCAATGAGTAAAACTCATTGCAGGTAAAATCATTCCATTTGCCGACGACAAAGCAAATGAAGAACTGAGTTTTTCTTTTAAGTGCTATGTAGGTATATGCATCGCCAATTTCTCTCTCTTTGCAATACGGAGCAACACAATTTTCTTCTTTTTTTTAACAAAGCTCCACATCTCATCAACTTCTATGGGTGTCAAATTTAATTCTGCAATAAAGTAGTCATTGAATTTTTTACAATGCTGTGCAATTGCTGAAGCAATTGACCTTACTGTGTCAAGATGGTGGTTAGTAATTCGAGCAATTGCTCGAAAGCTAGTTTTTTCTGCAAGCAATTTGCAAATGTGAATTATTTCTTTTTTGCTTAAATGCTTATGAAAAAAAGGCGTGTTGATTGTTCTGGCAAAAGTTCTTTTGCAATCCGTGCATTGATAACGTTGTGTTCCGTTTCTTTGTTGACCCTTGCGGATTATATTTCTGAGACCAATTTTATTGAACGTTCTGCATAGCTTATTTGGGCATGATATATCTAATCTTCTTGCTTTTCTCATTTAAATTCACCTCTGCAAATGCAGAGATGAACTAGAATATAAAGTTAACTAATATAGGTCAGTTTGCTGCAAATAGTAGATACAGAACACCATATACTAGAGTTATAGAATATTTTGCAGGTTGTATAATAAATGACGCACCCATAAAAACCAATTCACTGGAGCATGGACTGCATATTTTACAAGTAGCATTTGCAGCTTATAAATCCTCTGAGAAAGGAAAAGCGATAAATCCAGATTCAATTAAATAATTTTTATTTTTTTAGCTATAATAATATTTATTTTTACTTTTTTGCTCTCTGTCCTTGACAGAGTCCAGCTTGTTTGCCCTTGGTCTTTTGCTTTCCTCATCTCTTCTGAATGTAATTCCCAGCTCTTTCAAAAAGAAAGTCATCCCTTCCTCCATATCAAAAGTCCCGTTTACCTTGCCGTGCAATGCAGGCTCTCCGTCAAAAACAATCAAATTCTGGCTTAAATAGTCAATAAACAGTAAATCATGGTCAACAACCAAAGCTGATTTTCCTTTCAGCTCCATCAATTCCTTTACTACCTTGCTGACAACCAGCCTTTGCTCCACATCAAGATAGGCAGAAGGTTCATCTAATAGATATAAATCAGCATCCTGGCCCAGACACAATGCGATAGCAACCCTCTGCAGCTCCCCTCCAGATAACTCATTTATTTTTCTCATAAGCAAAGGCTTTATATTTAATGGATTTATCACCTCTGTGGAATATTTTTGCATTGCTTTCTGCAAAACATTAGCTACTAATTCATCAGAAGCCGCATCTAAATACTGCGGCTTATAGCTTACCTTGACCTTTTGCGTTATCTCTCCTTTATCCTGTTTTATATCCTCTGCCAAAATCCTTACAAAAGTTGTTTTTCCAATCCCATTTTCCCCCAAAACGCCGATAACCTCTTTTTTGTGGATAGAGCCCTCTTTTGCTTCAAGCTTGAACTTTCCAAGTTTTTTCTCAATATCTTTCCAGGAAGTTAATAAAAATTCACTCTTCTTTTTTATTGGCGGCTTTGCCTCAAACTTTATTTTATAGTCCCTGAACCTTATGTTTTGCTCTTTCAGGTAGCCTTCAAGGTAAACATTAATGCCTGCTTTTGTTGCCTTCGGCAGTGAAACAATGCCATAAACCCCTTCCTTCCCGTACATTAAATGCACTAGCTCAGCCATATAGTCAAGAATTATCAAGTCATGCTCAACAACCATTACAGCTGTCTTTTCATCAGCCAGCCCTTTAATGAACTTTGCTATCTTCAATCTTTGCTTTATATCCATATAGCTTGTTGGCTCGTCAAAAATATACAGATTGGCATCTTTCAGGACAGTAGCAGCTATCGCAACCCTCTGCAGTTCGCCGCCGGAAATCTTTGTTATATCATTGTCTAAAATTTCCTCAATTTCTAATTCTTTTGCTATTCTATTCAGTTGATTTTTCTCATCAACCTTTTTTAGCAAATCCTTAACCTTGCCTTTCGTTGTCCTCGGTATAAGGTCAACCTGCTGCGGCTTATACGCTATTTTAATCTTGTTATCCCTCACTTTCTCAAAAAATAATTGAGCCTCTGTTCCTTTGAAATACTTGATTAAATCGTTAAAGTTAAATGCCTCTTCTTCTATATTTCCCAAATTAGGCTTTAAGACAGTTGCCAGTACCTTTATAGCTGTTGATTTCCCAATTCCATTTTTTCCCAAAATGCCGACTACCTTGCCAAAAATAGGGGTTGGCAGGTTATAGAGATGAAACCCGTTTTTGCCGTATTGATGTATTGGCTTTTCTGTTAATTCCTCGGGCAAATTAATAACAGAAATAGCTTCATAAGGGCATCTGTGCACACATATGCCGCAACCCGTACACATATCTTCATTTATTACTGGCTTCCCCTCTTCGCCTTTGATTATGCATTCCTCTCCGCCCTTATTGATAGGGCACACCCTAATGCAAAGAAAATTCCCGCATCCCTCCGGGTTGCATTTTTCCTTTTCAATAACTGCTATACGCGTCATAGAACATTAGATTTAGAGGATTATTAATAAATATTATTGTTTTTAGGAGAAATTTGGACTGAACCTTAGTTTAAGTTATTTCTTTTCTTATCTTTACCCCTTTTGTTGTTAATTGATATAATCTTCCCAATTTATCTTTAGGATTCAAACATTTAGCTAGGTTTCTCTTACACATACTTCTTAATACATCACTTATATTGCTGACTTTTATGTTAGTTTCTTCCTTAATCAAAGTGGGAGTTTTTGGTTTGTCTAAAATTTTGATAATCTTTCTTCTTTGGCTACCTCTTAATATCCAAGCATAGTCGTTGATTAGTGATTTCTCCATTAAAACAACTAGAAGTTATATGGTAATAAAACAGTATTTCCGAATTATTACTGAAAAATTACCGAAAAGGTTAAATATATGGTATATCTCTTTGAGAATAAGGGTGGATAAATGAAGAAAAAATTGGACTTGTTAATAGATATAATTAAGGGTATTTTAATTGGGATTTTATTGGTATTTAGTACAATTCAATCTGTTAAAGAAACAGGGTGTAATAGTAAACTAATGGATTATTATGAAGCAAAAAAAGAGATATTTTTTAGTATGCTATTGAGGTACTTTTCTGTTCAAGATAAAAACTTTATGAAAGTAGAATGGTTTTATTAAAGGAGATAAAAATTATCAGCCAAAATAAAAAATTAACAAAAATGGATAAAAAAAAGATATTATTATTCAGACCAAGATATAGTGATAATGAATTAGAAGGCAAATCTATCCCATGGGGTTTATTATATCTAGGCTCTTATTTGGAAAAAAAGGGGTATATGGTTAAAATTATCGATGAGATAATAACATCTAATTGGGAAGATGTAGTTTTGAAAGAGTTAAAAGAAGCTATAGTTTGCGGTGTGACATCAATGACTGGAAAGCAAATAAAATATGCTTTATTATTTTCGCAATTTGTAAGGGATAATTCAAATGTTCCTATTGTATGGGGTGGAATACATCCCAGTATCTTACCAAAGCAAACATTAAAACATCCATTGATTGATTTTATAGTCATGTGGGAAGGAGAAGAAACATTTTTAGAACTTGTAAAAGCAATTGAGACAGACAATAAATTTAAGGATATACCAGGTATAGGATTTAAGGAAGAAAAAAAGATAATAATAACTCCAAACAGACAATTGGTCAATTTAGATATTATTTCTGATATTAATTATGATTTGATTGATATAGAAAAATATATTTATCCTAAATATGATATGAAAAGGTCTTTTGAGGTATGTACAAGTAGGGGATGTACTCACAAATGCTTTTTTTGTTATAATTCTTGTAATCCATTTAGAGATTGGCGAAGTATGAGTGTACATAAAATAATTGATAATTTTAAAAAAATAGTTATTAAATATAATATAGATGGAATAAACTGGAGGGAAGATAATTTTTTTATTAATAAAAAAAGAGTTGAAGCTATTGCCAAAGGAATAATAAAATCTAAACTAAATATAAAATGGGCGGCTAATAGTAGGATTGATTATACTTATAATTATGATGATGATTTTATTAGATTATTGAAAAAAAGTGGTTTGAGCACAATCCATTTTGGAGTTGAAAGTGGTTCAGACAAGATTTTAAAATCTATCAATAAAGGGATAACTGTTCAACAGGTATTAGCAGTTAAGGATAAACTTACCAAACATAAGGTTTATCAAGATTATAGTTTTATGGTTGGTTTTCCAAACGAAACTAAAGAAGATATAAAGAAAACTATAAGATTGATTGTTCAATTAGCTAATGATAATGATTATTTAGATGCTATCTATGGTCTTTCTATTTATACCCCCTACCCAAATACTATTTTGTATAAACAGGCAGTAAAAAGTGGATTTAAACCACCGACAAATTTGGAAGGGTGGGTAAAGATGGATTGGTGGGAAGTTAATTTGCCTTGGATAGAAAATAAGAAATGGATAGAGAATGTTTCTTGGAACATTAGAGCTTTGAATAAAAAGTTTGGTTCTTTAGTATATACATATTTTTTGTTCAAGTTATTTTTATTAGATAAATTAGATTTAAATATACCCTGTTTTGAAAAAGTAATATATAATATTTATAATAAAATTTTCAAATAAAATTAGTCGTTAGTTTTTTACTATAAGCTAATACGAGTTTAAAAACATTAAAATGATTTTTAAACTAGAAGCATTACGAGAAACACATACAAAATATGAATAATTGCATTCTGATGGGTTAATCTCCAACCGCTTCTCTAAATTTAATTATTGCCATTTTACAACATCAACAACACAGGAATAATTGACTGTTTTCCTGCTTCTTTGGTTATTTCCATTATCTTGTCATAACGATCCATATTGAGATAATACTTCCAGCCATGCTCTTTCTTCTTTCTTATACAAATCCTTTGTCTTGCCAGAGCATCCAAAACAATTTTACCTGCCCCCTTGTCAGGCAAGCCATTTAATACATTTTCTTCATACATCGAGCCTTTGCCATAGCAGCATGTTTTATGTAACTTTCTCACTATAAACCTGCTATACTTAATATATTCACTTCTGTATACTTTCATGGCTCTAGCTAAAATTGGGTTATTTAAATAGTTTTCTCTTATAGGTATATCTAAATATCCCTTATGGTATAAATAGAAAGCTTTATATACAACTTGATTTTACTAATTTATGCTATGAAAGAAAAATCTATCTTTTTGGAAAAGGAAGGTTATATGCCCAAGAACAAAGTACTTGATTTTTTAATAGTTGCGCAGGATTTTGATTACTCGCTTAAAGATATTGCTAAATTTTCTGGAATAAGTTATCCATGTATGAAGCAATTGAAAAAAGAATTAATTAAGGATAAATGGATAACTTTAACAAGAAAGGTTGGAAAGGCGCAAATGTGCAAATTAAACCTAAAAAGCAAAAAGGTTCAGAGATTTATAGACTTTTACTGGTCTGTTGTTAACGAAGAAGTTGATAAAAGGCTAAACATAAAAGAAAAAGATATTTCTGAGCATTTAAAATCACCTAGTTCAACTTCTTTCCCAATGTCTGCTAAAAATATCTAAAAAATGAAATGCTCAGTCTGCTCCAAGCCAATAGAAGAAACCTTTCTGAAGAAATTGATAGGCACCTACCTACAAAAGCCAGGCTCATCTAAGAAATACCCTATTTGCCAGGAATGCCAGAAAAAATACCCCAAAAAGGAAGAATTGTTAACGAAACTTTAAATATGTCAGAAATACTCCATATTTCTGAGCATGCTCAAAAATCACTTCATAATCAAAATGACTCAAAACATACTATCTTTATATTTAGTGATTTTTGACATTACATTATTTTCTTTACCCTTGTGCCTCAGTAGCTCAACCTGGTGGAGCGATGCTTTCGTAAAGCATAGGTTAGGGGTTCAAATCCCTTCTGAGGCTTTTGCGAAGAAAAAGCCGATGAAGGTTTTTTGATGTTTATTTTCTACCTAATAGTAGTTACAAAATAGAAAGATTTATAAATAGAAGCCGTATTAATTTTGGTTATGCTAACGGACAATGTGCTTTTAAAAAAAGCTAAAAGATTAAACGTGCCTAACTATGTTACAGCAGACCACATAAAGGCAATACTCTCAATAATTGACAAAGGCTTACAACATCCAGATAAACCAGCTTGTGACACAACTATTGAGATAGCAGTAGGTATCAGCCCAGGCAAAGCAATATCTCATCTCTATAATAAAAGAGACTGGTCTGTCTATCAACAGTTGTATGATACTGTATCAAACGTAACACATGTTAATGCAAGTTAACTAACCAAACTTTATTAAATTCTAATGTTTTTCCTTTCTATTATGCAAACAACACACTTCGAAAGAGCCATCTTCATCTCCTGGTACTGCTCCAAAAGAGACTGCGCTTTCTGTTACTTATCTTCAAAAAAATGCATCGCCCCAGACCCGGTTAAAGGCAGGCGTACAAGGGAATCAATCCTGGCAGAAGCTATCATTTGCAAAGCCTGTGGCTGGGAAATCGAGTTTATTTCAGGAGGCTGTGGCTCTTACAACAATGATGAATTGCTGTCTTTGCTAAAAGGCATAAAAAAGATATACAGAAAAAAGCTCTGGCTTAATGTTGGAATCCTAAATGAAAAGCAGCTAAAGCTGTTCAGGCCATATATAGAAGGAGTTTGCGGGACAGTTGAGTGCATAACTCCAAGGCTAAGAGACAAGCTATGCCCTTCAAAGCCATTAAATGAAATAGGGGATATGTTTAAGCTGTGCGATAAGCTAAAATTAAAAAAAGCAATAACAATAATCCTTGGCTTGGGGGAAACCTTAAAGGATTTTGAATTATTAAAAGAATTCATTAAAAAAAACAGTATAAGCCAGATAACATTCTACAGGCTAAAGCCGCAAAAAGGAACTGTTTTTGAGAACAAAAAGCCAATGGAAACAGGTTATTATACAACATGGGTTAAAAAAACAAGAAAATCATTCCCACAACTAAAAATTGTAGTTGGCTCCTGGCTTACACATCTGAGTGAGATCCATCTGCTCTTAAATGCAGGCGCAGACGCAATAACCAAATTTCCTTCAATAAAGCTTTTTAATACAAAATACGCTAAAAAGATAGAAAAAGAAGCAAAAAGGGCAGATAGGAAATTTATTGGAACATTAACAAAATTGCCGAGAATAGGTTTAAATAAGATAAAAGATGATAAAATTAAAGCACAGCTAGGGCGATATTTAAGAGTAATGAAAAAACAATCACCGTCGAGCTAAATCACTAAAGAAGCGCTATTGCGAGACTAATTAGACACCCTGTGAGCGAACTTCAGCTTTGCGAAGCAAAGGTGAAGGTTTACAAATCCGAAGGATTTGAAAAAGCGAACAGCCTGGTTATTAAAATTAAAAATTATTAATAACAAAAAAATCATTAATTAGAATATAACACCAAATAATAATACCCAATTCTTTTGCCTTTATAAGCTGTGTGTCCTAAGCCACAACTTCCGGAATCTCCTCTTTATGCAGGTGATGCGCTTTTTTCCATCTTCCTGTCCTGAACCACAAAAATGAAGAGACAGCTGAAATGAAAAGGGATATTGGGTAAGCCCACCATACTCCGATTATCCCTAAATTAAAAACAAAAGCAAGCAATAATGCCAGAGGAATTACTAAAATAATTACCCTAAGCAATGTAAAAAACAATGAAGTCAGTGCATTTCCTGTCCCTAAAAAAGCGCCGCTTATGCAGATATTAATCCCTATAAAAGCATACGCTAAAGGAACTATCCTCAGATAAGAAACGCCGTATTGGATGACCTCCTGATGCGTGTTAAATATAGAGACAAACATTGAAGGGAAAAGGAAAAACAACAGCCCGACAGAACCACTAAATAGCGCAGCAATAGTTGCTGCCCTGTAAGCAGATTTCTCTGCTCTCTCAATCTTCTTTGCTCCGATATTCTGGCCTATTATAGGAATCAAAGCCATCATCAGGCCAAGAGCAGGCAGCACAGCTATCCCATCCAGCCTAATCGCAATTCCAAAAGCAGCAATAGCATACGCCCCAAAATAAGCAACTATCCTCATCATGACAAACGCGCTTAAAGACATGCTTACCTGCGCAAGAGAGCTTGGAATTCCTATGGCAAAAATCTTCTTTAAAATATCAAAATTAAAATGAAAATTCCTTGGCCTTATTCTTATAGAAGATTTTCCCATCATAAATCCCGTAACAATTGAGACACAGCCAACTATATTAGAGATTACAGTAGCTATAGCAGCGCCTTTAACGCCCATGCCTAACAGGAAAATAAATATAGGATCCAGTATAATATTTGTAACAGTCGCAATAATCATAAACATCATTGGTGTTTTTGTATCTCCCTCGCCCCTAAATATGCTGTTTACGATAACAAAAACCATTACAAAAACAGTTCCAAGGAAAATAACCCCTAAATAATCCCACGAAAGGTCTAACAAAGAATCAGCTCCCATTAGCATTAAAATCTGTTTCCCAAACACCATGCCTAAAACAGTAAAAATAACACCTAATACCAATGCAGCTAACAAAGCATGCTCAGCTGCATTATCTGCTTTTTTAACCTCCTTTGCGCCAATATACCTTGCTATAACTGAAGTTGCGCCAACGCCAATGCCGCCAGCAATAGCGAAGATAAAAAACATTATCGGAAAAGCCAATGACACAGCAGCAATTGCCTCTGCGCTTATTCTGCCTACATAGATTGCATCAACCACATTAAAGCCAATCTGCACCAGTAAAGCAAGAACCATGGGCACAGCAGTAACTATTATTGTCTTTGTTATGTTGCCTGTTGTTAAGTCTTTTCTCATAGCAAAAAAGATTTTTAGCTGTTTTAAAAACGTTTCTATTCATACCTCAAAGCATCAACCGGATTCAGCTTAGAAGCCTGCCTTGCCGGCAACAAGCCGGAAAAAGCGCCAGTAAGGAAAGCAAATAATAAGCATCCTATCACCAGCCACAAAGGAAAAGCAGGCCTTAACATTGAAAGCCCATACATTTTTGCTATTAAACCCCCGGCCATAGCAATCCCATACCCTAAAACAACGCCAATAACCCCACCAGCCATCCCCAGCAATCCTGCTTCTATTATAAACACAGATAATATAAACCTATTCCTTGCGCCAATTGACTTCATTATGCCGATTTCCGGTGTTCTTTCAAGGATTGATGTATACATTGTGTTTACTATATTAACAGCTGCAACAACTATCGAAATCAGGGCTATTAAAACTAAAACCCCGTTGATTACAGTTATCACTGAAGTGAATGTTTCAATTGCCTGCTCAAAAGTTTGTATTGTAAAATCTTCCTCTCCTTTTTTCTGGCCTTTATACTTCCTGAATCTTTCTTTTATTTTGTCAGCTAATTGCGCAGGATTCTGGCCAGGAGCAGACCTTATAGCAACATATTCAAATGTGTCTTCCCCAAATATCTCTTTGAAGCCATCGTATGAAAGATAAACCTGGCTGTCATCCTGGGGGTTTCCTACTTCGCCATAAAAGCCAACTACCTCAACAGGAATATCATTTACCTCAATCTTATCGCCTATAGCAATAGCCTTCTTAAAAAGCTTGTTGGGGATAACATAATTATGCCCTAGAACAGCCTTTAAAACATCTCCATCTTTCAGATTTCTTCCTTTTTTGATTTCTATAGTAGATAGCTCTTCAACAAGCATTGCTTCTTCATTGTCTGTAGAAAAGCCAAATACGAGTGTGTATTTCTCCTTATAATCCTTGAACTTTACTTTGCCATTATTGCCCATCCACCCCGTTACCTCATCTACTCCTTTAATTTTTCTTATAAAATCTATATCCTCTTCTGTAAATTTGATATTACTTGTTCCTGGCGGCCCAAATCCGCCGGGCATCATCATCAATTTATCAGTCCCTTGTTTCTGCGCAAAGTCATCAACAAATTTCCCAATTCCCTGGCCAAAGCTTACCAAAACAAAAATTGCAGTTATTCCTATTAGAATTGACAGGATTGACAAAAAGCTTCTAAGCTTCCTCCTCCATAAATTTGAAATTGAATATGTCAAGAACCACCAATCAAAGATAGGTGGAATGTTGCTACCATTCCCTTTATCAGGGTGGTTCTTGAGCATGAACTGAGAAATCTGCGAAGCAGATTTCTGGTTTGTTAGAAAGCTTTGCTTTCCAACACTCAGAAATTTTCTTAAAGAAAATTTCTGACATTTTAATAGTTCTGTTATCATTTTATGTGTCTCAAAGCATCCACTGGATTAAGTTTTGAAGCCTGTACAGCAGGAAGCGTTCCGAAAAAAGAGCCCAGCACAAAAGCAAATAAGATTGCGCCAAAAATCAGCCAGAAGCTGAATTGCGCTGATATAAGCTCTGATTTTAGCACAAGCTTACCGACAAATGCAAGCCCAGTTGCTCCTGCAAACCCAACTATTGAGCCAACTATGCCCCCAACAACACCCAATAAGCCGGATTCAATAAAGAATAGGGTAAATATTGTAGAATTCCTTGCGCCAATTGATTTCATTATTCCTACCTCTTTTGTCCTCTCAACAACAGAAGTATACATCGTGTTCATTATACCAATTCCCCCGACTAAGATAGATATCCCTGCTATTATATAGACAAAAATCTGCACACCAAGCAATACAGAATTAACGCTTGCCAATATGGAAGCAGGGGTTTCTACTGAAAAATCCTCTTCTCCCTCTTCCACGTCCCTTATATTCCTTAGCCTTTTTTCAATATCCTGGCTGATATCCTTCACATCAGCATTTTCATTAAACCTTACACCTATAATGTCATAATCATCCCCTTCCCTGCCTACCAATTCCCTTAGGTCGTTTTCATTCATAAATACTGCCCCGTCTATCTGAAAATTGCCCTTTTTCTCAAGTATGCCTATAACCCTGAATTCCTTATCCTGCAGTTGGATTTTGGATGCTGGGCCGATTGCTTTTCCAAATGGGTTGTCTTCTTCAAGGAAATTTGAGCCTAAAACAACAGCGCCCTTATCACTGTCTTCTAAAATCCTGCCTTTTTGCGTTTTCATGTTTATAACATGCTCTATTACCTTCCTGTCTTCACCGTCAGGCATGCTTGCTGCGTATGCAAACGCAGCTTTTCTGTTAAAAGTTAATTTAACATTTTCTAATAACCTTCCACCGGCGCCTTCTACTCCCTTAACATTTTTAATTTCATCCAGCTCTTTCTCTGTTAAAGGGTTGACAACGCCAGTTCCTGGTGGTCCAAACCCGCCGGAAGCTGTAACAGCCAGAATATCTGTCCCAAGAAAGCCAAATTGGGAATTTATGGCAAATCTTAACCCCTCCCCCAAAGAAATCAAAGAGACAACAGCAGCTATCCCTATGAATATGCCTAGCATAGTGAGCCAGCTTCTCAATCTTCTGGATCTCAAATTGCTAAAAGAAAAAATAAGATAGTCCTTTATCAACTAAAAACACCCCTTATTTTTTAATTCTCCTCCTTTTTCTCCATTTCCTGTATCCAAAAAACCCTCCAGCTACAATCAATATCATTATAAAAATGCCGACAGCTGAGCTGCCTTTGGCCAAGCCAAATCGTTTTGCCTCTGCTGCAGAATACAGCTTTAGCTCAAGGGATATGTCCTCAGCATAGTCATTGTTATTTGCATCCTTGTATTCGATTGAAATAGGCAAAACAATTTCATTTGCTTTTGTTTTTCCGGCAAATATGGTAAACTCCGCTGTTTCATAGTTGTCTGAGTCTATATTCCCTATGTAAACCTCATCTGAGGATATTATTTTATAGTCATCCGTATGCCTTAATTTCACATTCACAAATTTTATGTCCGTAACCCCTTTATTGACAAATTTTATAACAATTTTTCCGCCGCTCTTGCTTCTATATATATCTGAGTTATCAATGGTAATGGACAAGTCCGGCTCATCGCCAACAACTAACCCAATAGTGTTGTTTTTAAAATATTTTTTCCCTAATTCGTCCATATAGTCTATATACAATGGAATCTTGTATAGCTTGGAATCTGCATCTGGCTCTGCCATTAAATAAAACTTTAAAGTTATTTCCTCGCCTGCCGCCAGCTTATTGATTGTCTTTTCATTTGTTGAGGCAATTGGGGCAATAGGGACAGCATCCAGGTTTAATTTAACTTTTATATCCTTTAGCACAGAGTCAGCCCTGTTTTTAAATTTAATATTGACTGTGCTTTTTTCCCCCGGCTTTATGGTGTCTGCTGTTGTTCTTACATCCTCAACAGCAAGTATGGCATCCTCTGTTTGTATGTCAATTTTAAAGGCGTCTAATTTTATCCATGGGCCATTGCCTATTTTATACCTCAATTCAAGCTCATTCTCGCCTTCAACAGCATTCTCATCAACCTTTAGCTTATATTTTACAATAACTCCTGTTTCACCTATCTGCCTGCTGTATATAGAGCCTATCTGCTTTGTAGAATTTTCATTGGTGTACAGCGAGAAAGGATAATCCGGCAATAACTCTGCTGTTATATCTTCTGCATTTTCCCCGCCCTTGTTTTCAAATTTAAACCTTACATCCACAATCTCTCCCGGCCCAGCAGGATCCGGTTCTTGGTTTACCAGCGTTGCTTTTATTCTGTAGCTGTCTGATATCTGGCTGCTGGTGGCATTCCCAAATGCATAAGCCATTCCTCCAAATAAAATTAATACTAACAAACTAACCCATATTATTTTTTTCATTTTATATCACCTTTAATCATTTTTTATCGTTTTGATTACTTTGCCATCTTTTAATAACTCAATTCTCTGGGCATGGCTTGCCACTAATTTATCATGAGTTACAACAATTATTGTCTTGCCTTCTTTCCTGTTAAAGCCCTGTAAAAAATCCATGAATTTATGGCCTGATTTTGAATCTAAATTGCCGGTAGGCTCATCTGCAAGAATAACTTCGGGGTCATTTGCCAAAGCCCTTGCTATTGCAACCCTTTGCTGCTGCCCGCCGCTTAATTCAGTTGGCTTGTGGTGTAAACGGTCGCTTAAATCAACCTGTGCCAATAACTCAGTTGCCCTCTTTACTCTCTCCTCTTTTGGCTTATTCTGGAATACCATTGGAAGCATCACATTTTCCAAAGCTGTTAAAGTAGGGATAAGGTTAAACTGCTGGAATATGAAGCCAATCCTTCTTCCCCTTATTTGCGCAAGGTCAGATTCTGAGAGATGGGCTATATTCTGCCCGTCAAGATAAATAGCCCCTTTTGTTGGGACATCCAGGCAGCCGATCATATTCATGGCTGTGCTTTTGCCTGATCCGGAAGGGCCCATAATTGCAACAAATTCATCCTCCCTTATCGTTAGATTTAAGCCTTGCAAAGCAGGCACTTCTACCTTGCCCATCTTGTAAATTTTCCATACATTCTCTAATTTTATAACAATATTTTCCTTCATTTTTTCTTTATAACAATATCTCCCTTATTGTCAATTACAAACTCCAGTATATCCCCTTGCTTCCATCCCTTAGCCAAAACAAGGCCTTTTGGTATAGTGATCATAAACTGTTTTCTGTTAGGAAATTGTAGAACAGACTTATTTGTCATTATATATAAAATTATATATAACTAATATATAAATCTTTTTATTTACTATACATATAGTTATATATACCAAAATAGGCGTTTCCAAAACTTTTAAATACTAAACCTTTTTGCTTTGTTAGCATGAGAAAGGAAAGAACCAATAGGTCAGCAAAATTCATAGTTATATTTATAGCAGCAATAATGATATTCTCTGTTTTTGGCGTTATATTTTTTGGCTTTGGGCAGTCAGGTGATGCAATAAAATATAATGATAAGCTTTTTACAAGAAAAGAGAATAATAAATGGAGCGCTTCAATCAATAAAAAAGAGGCTCTTTTTGACTATTTCCCAACAGAAGTGGAGGATATTAATATAAGCCAGGATATAGTGTCAAGATTATCAAGCACATTAGAGATTGATGCAACCTATAACTATAATGACACATATGCAAAAAGCATAGCTCTGTCCTTGTATGACCTAAGCCAGATGCTTAATTTTCATTTTGACACATACCTTAGGGCGGGGTTTACCGCAAATACCAGCTATAAGGTGCCTGTAATCACATGCAAAAATGCAACATCCTTTATTCCGGTTATCTATTTTAAGGAATCAAATAACACCCAAATTTACAAAGAAAATGATTGTATTATTGCAGAAGCAAAAAGCGGGCAGGATTTTATCAGAATTAAGGACAGGCTGCTTTACTCTATGTTCAGCATAATCTAGGTGGTTTCTTTGAAAGAAGAGGATTTAAAGGAAAAACTGGAAAACCTAAAGGATTCTTTTGATGCAGGATTTATCAAAAAAGCGGAATATGAATCAGAAAAAGAGGAAATAGAAAACGAATTAGCTAAATTAAAAAATGAAGAAGATAAAGAAAAAACAGGTGAAAATCCTGAAAAAGAAGAAAAAAAGATATCCGATAAAATTCTTATTGTCTCTGTGATCATAATTGCTGTCCTTTTTATCGCTGTTTTTAGCATTAAATTTTTAATCAAGCCGAAAATCAACACGATTGATGACCTGCATTTATTAAATGTTCAGGGAAAATTAAAGCCGGAGCAGGGCTATATGTACGGCGGTTTTTCTTTTATCAGGGCAAATGACCTTTGGTATACCCAAATACAGGTAGGAAATATTTTAATTGATATACCTCTGCACTATGGCCCTAAAGATATGGAAAATATGCCTGTAGAAGGCGCATTTAATACAACCTTGTTTGACACCAGCAATCATGTTTTTATGACTTTTAACCCATTAGGGGATTATTTGACTTATGTTGCCTTGGCAACAGGCGAAATAGACAATGCATTAATAAAGGCATTTGGCAAGGCTGTTATCGGCTCTTGCGACAGGAATGAAACAGAGATATGCAAAACAAGGAATATAATTACTTGCGATAACACGAAAGATTCAGTCATTTACATAAAAGAAGCAAACGAGACTAAAGTAATATTTGACAACAATTGCTTAATAGCGCAGGGCTTTGGGCCAGATATAGTAAAAGCATCAGACAGGCTGTTATTAAGATTATACGGCATTATGGTCTAAACTTCTTTTATGCCGTCTGGCGTTAAAGCAACCAGCCTAATTCCTACTCCCAGCTTCAATAAAGCAGCAACTATTGCCATGTGCTCCTTTCCGGTTCCGGAAAACAGGTTAATGGCAACTTCTATTCCTTTTATCTTGTCCTTTAGCTGGTTTTTTATATCTTCAACCATCAAAGACAGGTACTTGCCAGAATCTATGATTATAATGTCTGCATTGCCCAGCTCAATCTTTTCTTTAAAAAACTTGTCTGCAATTATAAAAACCCTGTCCCAATCCTGCCCGCTTATCAATTTAGATACATGCCCCCAGCTTCCCTTTCCGCTGCCTAAGCAGGCAACTAACTCTGCCATAAAAATAAAAAGAATTATAAAGGATTTATAAACTTATTTGAAGTATGGCATTAATAACCCCTTTGGAGATATTTGATATAATAGTAATGGCTGTAGCAATTGGCTACATATTCTCCAGTTTTATCAAAAGGGAGCCTCTTGAGGGCTATGACCCCTTGAAATTCTATAAAAAAAGCCCGCTTATAGAAAATATAAAATCTGCAGCTTTGATAGCAGCCCCTGCCGTTATATTGCACGAGCTTGCCCATAAGTTTGTTGCCATAGCTTTTGGCGCGCAGGCAACATTGCATGCCCCTTACACAATGTACGCAATAGTTATCATGCTTAAGCTGATCAATTTTCCCATTATGTTCTTTGTTGGAGGCTATGTAACCCATACGCCACTGCCTGCTTTGCAGTCATCAATAGTTTCAATAGCAGGCCCCCTGACAAACCTGTTTCTCTGGATTGCTTTAATTCTTGTAACACATTTAAAACTAGTCAATAAGAAATATTATAAAATAATAGTGCCGATGGGAAAATTAAATATACTCCTTTTCATATTCAATATGCTGCCGATTCCGGGCTTTGACGGATACTGGTTTTTTAGGAGCTTATTTTCTTATTTGTTTTAAGCTAATTTATTTTCCTTGGTATATCTTCCTCACAGGCCAGGATATTTCTATCCCTTCCTTGTCATACCTCTCTTTAAGCGCTTTTATAAATTCATGCGTAACAAGGTATTTGTCTACAAACTTTTCTACTCTTAAAATTACTGTAAAGTTGATATTAGAGTCGCCAAAAGTATGGTATCTTATGAATGGCTCGAAGCTTTTAACTGCTCCGGGAACTGTTTTCTGGATTTTTCTTGCAACATCTATTGTGGCTTTTTCAACCTTCTCCAAATCTGATTTATATGAGACACCACATTGAACTAAAGCTGCCATCTCATTTTCTGGAAGGGAGTTATTGGTAATCACGCTTTCAGCAAGTTTTGAATTCGGGATTATTACAATAGTATTCGGCAATGTCCTTATTCTTGTTGAGCGCCATCCAACATCTTCTACATAGCCAGAGATATCCCCCTCTAGCTTTATATAATCGCCAATTGCAACTGGCCTGTCTGAAAGCAGATACAAGCCTGAAAAGAAGTTTGAAAATGTGCTTTGAAGGGCAAGGCCAACAGCTAACCCTCCTAAACCCAAAGTAGCTACTATTGGCGTTATTTCAATTTTAAGGTAGCTCAGAATCATTAAAACTGCTATGAGGTATACCACAACAGTAACTATTTTATTAAGCAATTGCGGGGTTTTTTCGAATCTTTTTTGAACCTTAAGCCAGCGGCTTGTTAAAAAAGACAGGATTCTTGAAGCTAATAAGGAAATTGCTAATACAAAAATTACAAAAAACATTCTGTCCATCCACAAAGAATAAGGAATAAGAATGGATAATGATTTTAAACTGAAGTATAATCCTATAACAAAAATTAAAATAGATACTGGCTTAGTAATAATTTTTAAAAGTGCATCATCAATATCGCTTTTTGTCCTCTCTGTAAGTTTTTTAATATATGTCTTCAAAATAAAATTAAAAATTCCGGCAAATATAATCGAGCCTAATAAAATCAGGAGGGATTGAAAATACTCGTTTTGGACTAAAGTTTTGATTATAACCATATTTTTGTGTTTTTAACTTAAATTATGCTAAAATACAAACTATATTAAATCACCTGTTTTTATTTTATTTATAAGCTTTTCCTTTATCTTAAAAAGCAAGGACATTCTTGAATTAAGCCTGTTGAACAAATTGATATAATCCTCTAAATGCCTTGTTACCAAAAAATTCTTTTTTACATGCTCATGCCCTGCTTCACCCAACCTTTTTCTTAATTCCTCGTCTTTTAGTATACTTAATGCCATTTTTACCCCGTCTTCCCTATTTTTTATTAAAAAACCTGTTTTATTATTTATCACTTGCAAAGGAATTCCTCCTACAGGTGTTGCTAATACGGGTGTTCTTTTCCATAAAGCTTCTGAAACAGTTAGGGCAAAGCCCTCTTTAATTGAATTCTGAAAGACAAAACTAGATTCCTGCTGCAGAGCATTAACCAGCAAATCATTCCTTTCTGTTATGATGCGCATATCTTCAACTTTCTCACTTTTATTTTTTACTTGATGATATATTTGAGGGCCCTGCGGGTCATCTGCAGCCATATCCCCCATCAACACAAGTTGGCAATCTTCTTTTTCTTTTATTTTCTGGTACATATATATAACGCCAAAATGGTCCTTCCAAGGATCAAACCTGGAAACCTGGGATATTATTGGCTTGTTTAAATCAATGCCCTTCTTAGATAACAATCTTTTTGCTTCGTTATGGCTAATCTTTTTATTTTTCTGTGACAATGGGTCAATGCTTGGGGGTATAACAAATTGCGGTTTTCTAAGGTATTTTATCCTAAACTTATTATTTGATACTATAACTCCATCATACCTTTTTATAAATGGAATTAAAAAACGCAAAGTATCCATGTTGGGGTTTGAGATATCACTATGACAACGCCAAAGCCATATTGCCTTTTTTTCATAATCCTTTATCATTCCTAATGGCTGTGGGTCATGAATAACAATAATATCATGCTTTACAATATGGGTTATTATTGAATTTCTCTTGCAATATTCAAGATATATATTCTTTCTAGTTTCTGTCATCTTCCATTTTTGCCCTTGTAGTGAGTTATGAATGCCTTTTGTAACTTTAAAGAAAGAGTGGCTTCCTAAGAGTACACGCCAGCCTGTGTCTATGCCCACATCATCCATAAGAAAAACAAGCGTATTAAGGATTTCTGCAACTCCTCCACCAACAGCTGTAGAATTAATGTGTACTACATGCTTACCTTCTAAAGGCTCTGCACTCTTCCTTATTCTTTCTATTGCATCCTTTCCAACAATTCTGCTATAATTATTAAGTTTAGG
>Ga0209211_10004661_pt1 | contig 21118 bp, 17 predicted proteins | sample RifGroA2_FD_183992 | JGI IMG/M metagenome (GOLD analysis project Ga0209211, IMG submission 183992) | Groundwater microbial communities from Rifle, Colorado, USA - Groundwater A2 (SPAdes) (version 2) | ecosystem: Environmental > Aquatic > Deep subsurface > Groundwater | place: Rifle, Colorado...
TATTTGACACCGTGTCCACGATATGCCCCATTTCCGTGGTGTCGGTTTTAAGAAATTTGCGGCGCGCGGGCGTGTTAAAAAAAAGGTCCCGCACTTCCAGGAGCGTCCCCTTGCGCGAGGCGCTTCCTTTCACATAATCCAGCTTGCCGCCTTCCATGCTGATTTCCGTGCCGGCAATATCGCCTTCCAGGCAAGTCACAAGCCGGGTCCGCGAAACCGCGGCAATGCTGGGCAAGGCCTCGCCCCTGAACCCGAAGGAGCCGATGCGTTCCAAATCATCGGCGTTTGAAATTTTGCTGGTGGCGTGCCGCACAAAAGCAAGCTTGGCGTCTTCCTCGCCCATGCCGCTCCCGTTGTCCGAAACGCGGATAAGGCTTTTGCCTCCATTCTTGATAGAGATTTCAATGGAAGCGGCGCCCGCGTCGAGCGAATTCTCGATCAACTCTTTGACTATGGAAGCCGGCCTTTCAATGACTTCACCGGCCGCGATTTTATTGGCCACATGCTCGGGAAGGACATGAATCACACCCATCAGGAAGCCTCCTTGTCGGGACCGGGCCTTCCCGCGCCATCCGCGCGGGGCTGGTTATCTAGGCGGCCATCCGCCGCCTGGTCAGGCCGCAAACGGTCTTTCCATTCATTGATTTTATTGAGCGCCTGAAGCGGCGTCAATCCATCCAGCCCCAATTCACGTATTTCATCCAGCACGGGATGATTGCTTTGGGCCCAGTCACCGGGCCGATCGCCCGGTGCCGGAGACCCGGGCGGCCAGCCGCCGCCTGAACCACCGGCGAAAAGATCAGGCTGCATGTCCCGTCTTCTGGCAGTCTTGGGTTCCTTTTTCCCCTCGATGATTTGCGTGGCTTCCGTGCTTTCGCTTTCCAAAATCTGAAGAATTTGGGCCGCGCGTTCGGTGACGGATTTGGGAATTCCCGCCAGGCGGGCCACGTGAATGCCGTAACTTCTCTCCGAGCCTCCGCCCACCACTTTGCGCAAGAAGACAATACCGTCCTTGGTCTCACGCACCGTCAATTTGTAATTTTTAACGCCCGCGAAATGTTTTTCAAGCTGGGTCAATTCATGATAATGCGTGGCGAACAGCGTGCGTGGTTTCGCGTTGGACTGCACCAAATGCTCGCAAATGGCCCAGGCAATGCTCACGCCGTCAAAAGTCGAAGTGCCCCGCCCCACCTCATCCAGAATCAAAAGACTTTTAGAAGTCGCGGCCTGAAGGATATGCGCGGTTTCCACCATTTCCACCATAAAGGTGCTTTCCCCGCCGGCCAGATTGTCGCTGGCGCCGATGCGCGTGAAAATCCTGTCCACCAGGCCTATTCTCGCCTGCCGGGCCGGCACGAAAGAGCCTATTTGCGCCAGCAAAACAATAAGGCCCACTTGCCGGATATAAGTCGATTTTCCGGCCATGTTCGGGCCGGTGAGCACAATGAGCTGATTTTCCGAACGGTCCAGGAAGGTGTCATTGGCCACAAATTGTCCCTGCGGCAGCATAGCCTCCACCACCGGATGGCGGCCCGCCTCTATCATCAATTCACCGGTTTCAACCACCGTGGGCTTTACCCAATTGCGCTGAAGGGCGGTCACGGCCAAAGACGCCATAGCGTCCAAGTGGCCCATGGCCTTGGCCATGGCCTGCAAGGGGACGAGCTCTTCCAGTATTTTTTCGCGGATTTGATTAAAAATTTCGTATTCAAGCATTTTGATTTTATCCTGCGCCCCTGAAATTTTCTCGTCCCAGTCTTTCAATTCAGGCAGGATGAATCTTTCCGCGTTGGCCAAAGTTTGCTTGCGGATATAATTCTCGGGCACCAGATACAAATTAGACTTGCTCACCTCCAGGGTGTAGCCGAAAACCTGCGAATATTTGACGCGCAATGACTTGATGCCCGTTCTTTCGATTTCCCGCTGCTGAAACTCGAGTATCCACGATTTTCCTTTTTGGGAAATCTGCCGGAGTTCGTCCAGTTCGCGGGAATAACCGTCGCGTATCATGCCGCCGTCTTTTAACGAAAGCGGAGGGACATCCACCAGGGCCTGTTCAATCATGTCTTTGAGGTTGGGAAAAGGAATCATGGTGCCCAAAACCGCTTTCAAGGCCTGGCTTTGAACCCGGGAAAGAAGGTTTCTGATTTCGGGCACGCGGCCGAGAAAAATTTTTAAATTAATGAGGTCGCGCGCGTTGGCCACGCCGTAATTGAGCCGGCTCGTGGTGCGTTCCAAATCCTTGAGTCCCTTCAGAAGCAGACGTACGGACTGCGTCCAGGAAGAATCTCTGACCAATTCCTCGATTCCCTCCTGGCGTTCCGTGATGGCTTCCAAAGCGAGCAAAGGATGCGTGACCCATTGATACAGCGTTCTTCCCCCCATGGAAGTAAGCGTCTGGTCAATAGCGCCGATAAGCGTCGCCGATCCTTTGCGCGCGCTCATGCTCGAAACCAGTTCGAGACTGCGCTGGGTTTGGCGGTCAAGCGTCATGTATTCCCGCGCGTCAAGATAAACCGGCGGCCGGATATGGCCCAGCGCGGAGTGAAGGTGGTCCCGTAAATAATAAAGCACGGCACCCGCGGCGCGCACGCACAAAGAATGCTCTGAGAAAGGAATACTCTTTTCCGAAGCCCATTTAAAACCTTCCTGCAGCATGCGGCTTCCCTCTTCCCGCTCAAAAACCCAATCTTCATAAAAAGTAAGCGCCGCGTTCAAATGGTCTTTGGCGAACGCGATAAAAGCCGTGTTGTCAGAAAATGATTTGGGGAGGATCAATTCGCGGGGCTGCAGAAGTGAAAGCTCGCCGAGCAATCTCGCGGCCGGGAATTCCCGCACAAAAAATTCGCCTGTGCCCAGGTCGAGGTAGGAAAAACCGCAGGCCTCTTTTTCGCGCACCACCACCACCATGTATTCCGGCTGTTTGCCTTCGACATCATCATCCAGGTAAGTGGCCGGCGATATGATACGGGTGATTTTGCGCTCAACCAAACCTTTGGCGAGCTTCGGGTCGCCGACTTGTTCGCAAATGGCCACTTTCAAATTGTGTTCCAGCAAAGTGCGCACGTATTCCTGGAACGCGTGGTACGGGATGCCGCACATGGGAACACGGCCCGATTCTCCCGCTTCACGGCCGGTGAGCGTGATATTCAGGATATCCGAAGCGCGTACCGCGTCCTCGAAAAACATTTCGTAAAAATCCCCTAAACGGAAAAAAAGAATGGTGTCGGAAGGAAGGGTCTTTTTGATGGAACGGTACTGTTCCATCATGGGCGTCAGTTTCTGTTCAGATTGAAGGCCTTCGGTCATAGACGTGGTTCCGGCAAGCTTGCCAAAACTAGCTACATATTATAAATAAATAAGTTGGAAACACAAAGGAGTAAATGTAAGATTTCCCTATGTCGAAACCCAGAATCCTTCTTGTCAATCCGCCCATTCACGATTTTTCGGCGCATGATTTCTGGCTAAAGCCTTATGGACTGCTGACCGTGGGCGGCTATGTCCGTGAATCCGCTGAATTGTCCCTGTTTGATTATCTGGACCGCCGGCACCCGCTGGCACCGCGAGATTCCCCCCTTAAAACCGACCGTTTCGGGAGAGGGCAATTCCACACCGAAATCATCCCTAAACCGCCCCTATTCTCATCCCTGCCGCGCTATTATCACCGCTATGGCCTTCCCAGGCCTCTGTTCCGGGAATTTTTATCGCAAGCCGGACCTTTTGACTACGCGCTTATCCAGACTGTCATGACTTACTGGTATCCCGGCGTTCAGGAAGTGATTGAAGACTTGCGGCAGCTCTCACCCGGCACCCCAATCATCCTTGGCGGCGTTTATGCGACCTTATGCCCCGGGCACGCGCGGAATTTAGGCGCTGACCTGGTGATAGAAGGTCAAAATCTGAACCCCCTATGGGACTATCTCGGCCTACAGCCGGACAGCGGCTCGCTGCCTTTCTGGGAGGGTTATCAGGATTTAGAAACCGGAATCTTGAAACTCGCGGATGGCTGCCCTTTCAAATGCACTTACTGCTCCGTTCCTCAGGTTTATCCCCGGTTCGAAGCCAGACCCTTGCGCCGTTCGATAGAAGAATTGCGGCAACTGGTGCGATTGGGTGCACGCCACGCGGCTTTTTACGACGACGCGCTTCTTTATAATCCGCAAAAAATTCTCTTACCTTTTTTGGAGGAGGTTTTGACCAAAAATATCCGCATCAACTTTCACACGCCCAATGCTCTGAACGCCAGGTTCATTGATAAAGATACTGCCTCTCTCATGGTGCGGGCCGGATTCAAGACTTTTTTTCTGGGGTTTGAAAGCAATGCCTACGAATGGCAGAAAAAAACAGGCGGTAAAGTCTATTCGGATGAATTTGCGGAAGCGGTCCGGAATCTCGAGGCCGCGGGCGCGGATTTAAGAAATGTGACGGCCTATTTGATCGTGGGCCACCCCCACAGCAGCCTTCAAAACGTGGAAGCATCCATGCGTTTCGCGCATGGTCTCGGCATACGCGTCATGCTTTCGGAGTTTTCACCCATCCTGGGGACTCCGGACGGCGAATCCTTACGGTCCCGGGTGGATTTGGATGAGCCCCTGTCGCACAACAAAACCTATTTCGCCCAAACCCTTCTGGGAGGCGAAGAACTCAACCGTCTAAAAGCCCTCTCAAAGCAGTTGAATCAGGCCAATGCCGGACGGGTGAAGGTGCCGCAATGAACGCCCTCATTGCCCTGCTGTCACTGGCGGGCCTTTGGATATCCGTGTATTTCACGGGTGTCTTTTATCACTGGTTCTCACCGCATGTTTTCTGGGTCCCGAAAGTTTGCCGGCTGAACGAAAAAAGCTGTCTTACCGTTTTACAGACCCCGCGCGCGAAAATCTTTGGCATTCCCAATTCAGCCATGGGGATAGGCATGTACCTCTATCTTCTCGTCGATATTTTTCTGTTTTCGCCCCACCCCGGGATGGTGCTGCTCACGCTGGCCCTGCTGCGCTCTCTCTATCTGGCCTATAGCCTGATTTTCGTGACCAAAATCCCCTGCCCCCTTTGTTTCACCAGTCATGCCATCAATCTGATTTTATTCGCTGTTTACCTGAAAACACTTTTTTTCTGAACCTTGCCCCTGTTCAGGACAAAAAAAAGGCGCTGCCCGCAAGACAGCGCCTTTTTTACAATTCGATTTTTTCTTAATTAAGCGACAGCATCACCCGCCACATTGGTAATTACCGGTGTCACGAAAAAACTGACCGGGGGGAAAATATACCACAATGCGGTTTTCTTGGATTGCACAATGCGTACCTTGCTCGCTCCCTCAGCCTTGGCCGCAGCCGTAAAATCCGCCACCGTTTTTTCCAGCGTGGCGTCTCCAGCAAGCGGGCTTGATGAGCCAAACAGTAAGTGCAAGGCAACATTGGATGTGCTCAGATGCGCGATCACTTTACCGTCCGGCGACGGAAGATCGTTAAAATTGGTTCCCTTGTCCGTAGAACCGCATCCTGAAACCAAAAACATTGCGCAAATCAACACCGAAGCAATTGCCATCAGCTTCTTATTCATGGGCGTCCTCCTTGGATATATGTCGGTGACATTAAACTAAATAAACGCTTCTTAGGAATATAATTGTAGCTATTTCTCGCGCGCGCCGCAAAAAAAAATCATCTCAAGACTAAATCGATTTCATTAAGACCCATTGTCTTCCAATCGCCCCAATAACCGAAGCAGCCCATCCAGGATGGTGAAAGGATGCGGAGGGCAGCCGGGCACATACAAATCCACGGGAATCAAACCATCTACACCATCTTTAACCTCCGGGCTGCCATAAAAAGGCCCACCGCTGATCGCACAAGCACCGACCGCTATTACGATCTTCGGTTCAGGTACCGCTTCATAGGTTTTCATAAGAGCCAATTCCATGTTTTTAGTCACAGGCCCTGTGATCATCAGTCCGTCCGCATGCCGGGGAGACGCCACAAACTGAATGCCGAATCTCGATAAATCAAAAACAACATTGCCCAAAGCCTGAATTTCCAAATCGCAGCCGTTGCAGCTTCCGGCGCACACTTCCCTTAACTTGAGGGAACGGCCGAACAGTTTCTTCATTTTTTGACCGAGCGCCGAGGCCAGCTTTATTTCATTTTCTTTAAGGATAAGGTCTTCGCGTTTAGAAACAGCCATCCGGTAATCGGTTGAATAAGCCAGCGAACCCGGGGGCATAGCGTGAAGGATATCCTCGTTGAACAACAATTTTCCAGCATCCACCTCGAGGGAATTTTTTAAAGATAACGCGTTGGTCGCGTCTTTCGATGGGTCCATCCCGTCCGGGCTTGCCTGGATGTTCTTAAGGACAGGTCTTCCGCGGAACCGCTCCGGTAAGACCGGTTTTTCTTCAGGATACCGGCACGTTCTGTACCCTTGTTTGAACCTATTTTTTAAAATTCCCCACATGCAAAGTCCCTCCTATAAATCATGGCCGGCATAAGATAAATTAAAACTCTTATTGCAAAGCGGAAAATCCGAGATCTGCCCGCCGCGGACAGCCTCCGATAACGCAAACCAATTATTAAAGGATGGGTCTTTGACTTTATAGCGTGCGATTTGAGAGTCGGGTCCCGTTATAACGGTATGGATAATCTCACCCCTCCACCCTTCCACCATAGAAACAGTCATATACCGTTCTTTGAGAGGCCCCAGGGCCGCCATGAGGTCCCCCTTGGGCATGCGTTCGAATAATTCCAGCAAAACGTCAATCGATCTTTGAGATTCAAGCCAGCGGATCATGGCTCTGGAATAAACATCCCCGCTATTTGCCAAAGATATCGGGACCTGATGGAAACGATACATTCCGTGCGCGTAATCCATGCGCACATCGCGCGCGCATCCGGAAGCACGGGCCGCAACCCCCACAAAGCCCAGTTCCCTTACGCTCTCAGCCGAAATGACGCCGACATTTTCAAGCCTGGAGAGCACCGAAGGTTGCTCAAAAAAAAGATTCGAAACATCCCGCATCTCTTCTTTGGCCTCCCGCAACCGATGTTTAAAGGCATCTATCATCTTTGCATCCATATCGAAGAGCACACCGCCGGGCCGCAGGAAACTCCTCCCGTACCGATTGCCTGTAAGCTCCATCAGCAAATTCAAAAATTCACCCCGCAGCCTTCCAAAATAGGCCGCTGTCGGCAAGAAACCGATATCCGCGCCGAGGCTGGCCAAATCACCGGCGTGATTGGCTAATCTCTCAAGTTCAAGCGCCACAAACCGTAAGGCCTCGGCCCGGGGCGATATGCGGCAGGCCGATAAAGATTCCATGGCACTGCAGTAGGCCATGGCGTGACCAATCACCGTATCGCCCGCTATCGATTCAGCCAAAAGGGCTCTTCGCACGGCCGGCACTTCCTGCATCATTTTCTCCACGCCGCGATGCTGATATCCCAGCTGTATTTCAAGGTTCAGAATTTTTTCCCCATGGCAAGAAAACCGAAAATGGCCGGGCTCGATAATACCGGCATGAACAGGGCCCACGGCGACCTCATGAATTTCCTCACCGCCGGCCTTAAAAAAATCATTTCTCCCGGGAGCTGTTTTTCCGTCACTTTCCGGCCAAAGTCCTGGTGCATTCCGGTAATTCTTATGATAGCGGATGGGTTTAAGCCAGGGATGCCCTTCCGGTTTGATTGAGTATTGCTCGGCAATCTCCCGCTCAAACCAGTGAGCTTGCGGCAATTCCGGGGTCAAAGACCGAAAAAAAGGTGCGCCTTGGGAAACTCTGAAAGAAAAAAGGCTCAGCTTGGATTGTTCATCCTGCCCTATCAAAGCAAAAATACGGACATCGCCGGTTTCTTCAAGAAGCCCGAAAAGATTGGCAATGCGCCCCCCGGAGCGGACTTCTTCTATCACCCTTTTTCTGAACGTTTCTTCGTCCAATACGGAAAGGCGATCCAATTCCCAACTCTGATTATTCCTTACCGATAATTTTCTTGTTGTCATGCTGTGCGTTACACTCCTAACAGAACGCTGGACTGCTTAAGCGCCTGATCTAGAAACGGAGGCATGTAAATTCCTAACAAAAGCGCCAACCCGGCTAAAAGAAGGGGCGGAATCGTTGTGCCCCAAGAGTCTTTAGCGGACCTCTCCACTAAAGCGGCGGGCGGAACGCCTCTCGCCATTCTCAAGAAAACCTCCACCAGCGCGATAAAAACAACCGACAAGAACACGAGGTAAAAAAACGCTATTCCATAATGGCGGCCGGTCAATGCTGCGCTTAAAATCATCCATTCGCTGAAAAAAGTACCGAAAGGAGGAATTCCCGTCACCGCCAAAAGGGCCACGATTAAAAGCCCTCCCGTCCACGGGAAAACTCTAACGACTCCGTGAATATGGTTTATCCGCTTGCTTTGGTATTTCTGGTATAGAGTCCCGGAAATTAAAAAAATCAATCCCTTTGAAAAAGCGTTATTCACCGAGTGAAACAGGCTGCCATAAAGGCCCAATCCTCCGAGACCCAGACCCAGAATAAGTATTCCCATGTGCTCGATGCTGGAATAGGCCAATAACCGGTTAAAATCAACCTGCCCCAGCATTGAAAGCGCGGCTAAAGCGATTGACAGCATACCCAGCGTCAACAATATCGGGCGCAGGAATTCCGTTTGACCGGCTGCGTGGCATATCTGGTAAATCCTTAAAAAAGCCAAAAAGGCGCAGTTCGTCAAACCGCCGGCCAAAAGAGCGCCCACAGGCCCGGGAGCTTCTCCGTAAGCGTCCGGTTTCCAGCTATGCATGGGCACCAACCCCATTTTTGTGCCGTACCCCACGGCAAGAAAAATCACGCCTAACTTTAACCACGGTGTCGAGAGCAAGGACGCCTGGCCCAGCACCTCATCCAAAACCAGGCTTTTGATTTGAATCGCGGAAATAGCGAGAAAAAAAGTGCCCAGAAGCGCCAGCGCAATGCCCACCGAACCAATCATAAGGTATTTCCAAGTGGCTTCAAGGCCCTGCGGGCGGCGGTGAAAGTTGATCAACGGCGCGCTCATCAAGGTCGTGAACTCGACCGCTACCCAAAAAAGTCCGAGATGCCGGCTCAGGGCTATCACCGTCATGGCAAAAAGAAGAAACAAGAGACATCCGGTGAAAACATGATTGGAACGCCCCTCCTCATTTCCAAGATAAGCCGGCACGTACAGCGAAACAGCGAAAAAAAGCACGCTAACAATAGAAAGGATGATTATCCCAAAGGAATCTAGCGCAAAAAATCCATTCAAAGCGCTGTGCGGAGGGTAAATCCAGAAACTTGCCACCAATAGTAAATGGCTGAGCGCAGTCCAAAACAAAACCCCATTTCTCTGCCCATTTCGGGGCAGGATAAACACCAAACCGCCGGCAGCCAGTGGCAGCCCCATAACCATAAAAATCATAAACTCATCCCTTTAGAGCCGTAAGTTGCGATATGTCCGTGTGATCAAACTCATTTTGAATATGATTGATAAAAATACCCATGATAAAAACACCGACAAAAATATCCAGAAAAATTCCGAGTTCCACCACAAGCGGTGTTGTCTCAAGCAATAGAAAGCCAAAAAGGACAATGCCGTTTTCCATGACCAAGTAGCCTACCACTTGGGTAATCGCCTTATTGCGGCTGATTAGAAGCAAAAATCCGATAAACAGGGTTGAAAACGCCGAAGGAATCAGCAAATCCGAAAAAGTTATTTTGACCAAGGGAAATTGCGCGGCCAGAAAAAAAGAAAGACCGACCAAAAACCCGGCCAGCAGAAGACTCAGGCTGACACCAAGAAGGCTTGGAGTGTCCCGGCGGATGGACACATGCCGGACCGCCCAGAAAAGCATACTGGGAATAAAGACCACTTTGAGCAAAAAAGTCCCCGCGGCAATGATAATCTTATGGATGCCAAGATCCCCGCCCAGCAAAAACGGAATAGCGGACACAACCAAGGATTGAAGCGCAAACAATTTAATGATCAACCCCAGCCGGCTCGAACCCAAAAGACATATGGCCAGTATCACAATCGCTGCCAACGCCGTATCCAGACCATTATTAATCATCATGCCCTCGACAATGCGATTATCAGCCCAAATAAGGCCAGAACAAAAGAACCAATGATGAAAGACGGCACCCGGTTTAGCCGCAAGCGTGCCATCGCAGATTCGACGACACCGATTGCCAGGGCCAATCCCGTCATCGCGGCACACAAAATAACCGTATTCAAAACAACATTGCGGGATTGAAACGGAATAAGGAAGGTGACCAGGACACCGCCCAAAACAAAAAGTTTTATGGCGCCGGCGTATAGGATAAAAGCAAAATCGGGACCGCTATGATCAAGCACCATGACCTCATGGATCATGGTCAATTCCAGATGGGTGGCGGGATCATCAATGGGAATACGCGCATTTTCGACCAGTAGAATGATGAAATAACTCACGATAATCAGGATAAAAGACGGCCCCAGCCTGACCCATGAGTCCCACGAGCATTCCGTTATCATCCGGGACAGCGAAATACTTTTCGACAAAACAACTAAAGTCGCGAAATTAAGAAAAAGAGCAGCTTCCGACAAGCAAGAAAACGCGGCTTCACGGCTGGCTCCCATCCCTTCGAAACTGGATCCGGTATCCATCGCGGCAAGAATCGTGAAAAACCTTGCCAGCGCTAGCAAATAAGCGAAAAGAATTACATCGCCCGCGAACTGAAGGGGTGCTTTCAATCCCCCCAATGGAATCAATAAGGAAGCTATTAAAACCGCTGCCCAAGACACCAAAGGCGCCGCTCTGAAAATCCAAGTTGTCGTACGGCTGTAAACGCTGCCTTTCTGAATCAGTTTGGATATATCGTAATAGAGCTGTAAGAGAGGGGGACCCTGTTTTCCCGCAAAAAAAGCTTTTGTTTTTCCTATCACTCCCAGGATAAAAGGTGAAAACAAAACACAGACGGCAAAACGCAATATGACAGGGAAAACCTCTACCATTCTTTTATGCCCTCCACGGAAACTTCCAGAGAAGCAGTGCGACCAAAGCGATAAAAATATAGAAAAGATACTGAGGGATATGCCCACTCTGGAACTTGAGCATCCATTTAGAAAATTTGCGCAAAATCACATAAATGGGACGAAAAATAAACCTATCAGGGACATCCACGACTTTTGAAAAAAGATCAAGCCTTACGGGAAAATAATGGCCGGCCCTTGCCGGATGGACTTCAAAATGCACCACAGACTTGAACAAGCGCAGAATCGGATCCGCAAACGATGCGGCGGAGTATTGCATGCGCGGCGAAGGCCACGAATAGCCGCAAGACCAGGTTTCTGATAGTCCCCGGGGATGCCGCCTGAGAAGAAAATTCCTGTATAAAGTCAGAAATCCCAAAACCACCAGAAACAGGAACAAAACCTTGTTGGCTGATAAAATGGGCTGAAGGATTGCCCCAGTTTCACCCGGGGCCAGCTCCAATGCGGTAATAAATTGAGCGTTTGTCAGAGAAAATCCCACAAGAGTTTTTGGGAATAATCCTATCCACACACACAGGGCGGCCAAAAAGGCCATCGGACACGTCATCATCCACGGATTTTCCTTATAGGCTTCCTGCCGGGGAGACCTGTTATGCCCCAAAAAAATAACACTGAAAGCCTTGGCAAAGCAAGCGGCCGCCAGTCCGCCGATCAGCGCCAAAGAAACAAGAGACGTAACAGCCAAAGTGATGCCCCATTTATTCAAATGAAGGATGCCCTCAAAAAAGGACCGGTAAACCAGCCATTCACTCACAAATCCGTTTAAAAGCGGCAAGCCGCATATGGCCAAAGAGCCTATTAAGAAAAAATGCCCCGTGAAAGGAAGGTATTTTAAAAGCCCTCCCATCTCGTCTATTTCTCCGGTCCCGGTTGAACGGATAACCGATCCGGCGCTTAAGAACAACAGGCATTTAAAAATCGCGTGATTCAACACATGCAAAAGCGCGCCACCATAGCCGGCTAACGCGATTGATTTCTGGTGATAAGCGCTTCCTAACAGTCCCATGCCTATCCCCAGGACAATAATCCCTATATTTTCAATGCTATGATACGCAAGCAGCCTTTTTATTTCGTGCTGCCCCAGCGCGTACAAAACGCCAAGAACCCCCGAAACCGCGCCGATACCAAGCATGGCGGGGCCGCACCATTCGGGAATATCCTTTAAAATAAAAATAATCCGCAAAAGACCGTAAATTCCGGTCTTTATCATGATCCCCGAAAACAAACCCGAAATATGGCTCGGAGCCGCAGGGTGCGCATAAGGCAGCCAAATATGAAGCGGAAAGAATCCCGCTTTGACACCAAAGCCTATCAGCCCCAAGGCGAAAAAGACGCCGGTCATAAGCGGGGAATAATGTGTGAGAGCCATTCGATCAAAATCCATCGATCCGGCGGCGTATCCCATGAGAATAAACATCACCATTAAACAGAAGGTGCCGCAATGCGTGGCAATGAGGTAAAGACCGCCCGCCTCTCGCACGGATTTTTTTTCGTCGTAAAACGTTAGCAAAAAGTAGGCAAAAAAAGTCATGAGTTCCCAGGCTGTCAAAAAGAGAAAAACGTTTTTTGCCGTTACCACAACAAAAAGAGAAACCATTAAAAATAGGTAAAAGGAATAATGGACGTTTGGATTCTTTTTTGTATTTTGCCCGTTCAGGTACCCGCACCCAAAAACACCTGATGCCAGCGACACGCAGGCAATGGTCAAAAGGAAAAAAGCGCTCAAAGGATCTAATCCAAGGCTGAGTTCATTGAAAGGAGGGGGACAAGGGATACGAAAGTCAGCGCGGTTGGCCGTACCGAAAAAAGGAAGCGCAGACAAAAAAACCAGCCCGGATACCGCTATGAGCGCCGTGGTAAATATCCTCGCGCATAGTTCTCGATATCGGCCTAAAAATAAAATTAAAAATCCTGAGACCGCAAGGATTCCTAAGCTTGAAAGGAAAAACGTCACGCTATGCTCTCTTTTTTTTTGTCATCGAGACATTTGGCTTTCTCTGTTGAGCCAGCCGAGATTCAATAACCATCACTTCGGCTAGAAGCTGCTCTTTTGAAGATTTGGCCCACAAATATTTCTGAAACACGGGGTCCTGCAAACAAAAGGAAAGACGCGACAAGAGCATAAGATGCATCTTGGTAGCCGGGCTCATGAAAACAAAAAGGATAGAAACCGGTTTACGGTCAAAGGCCTTAAAATCGACATCTTGCTTTAAGAAGCACAAAGCCATCAAAGGCTCTTCAATGTCCAGCACCACCGGGCTGCGCAAGTGGGGCAAGGCAATACCGTTGCCCACGGCAGTGGATTCCATGGCTTCCCGCGCTAAAAACATCTCAAGGAGTGATTTTTTGTCCACTTCAGCCGGCAAAGGCAAGAGCTGGGTCACATGATTCAGCACGTCTTCCCTGCTTTTGCCCGGAACATCGTAGTAAACGCCTCCCGTTCTAAGGGCATTGGCCAAAACGCCGGATTTGTTCGATTCACGCTCCCCGAGCGCCAAAATATCCGGCGTGAGCACAATCCTGTTTTCCAGAGCCCACTCCAAAAGCTCAATGTAATTAAACCTGTACTGCTCATTCATTTTCACGCAAGGCATTTGTTTTTTTGCGATCCAGAAATAGATCGTTTTCTCTTCGACTTGAAAAATTTTTACAATGTCACGGACGGAAATCTGCATACAAAACCTTTCCTGAAATAAAAATCAGTTCTTTTTCTTCCCAATAAGTTCACCGGCGCGATCGAGGGATTCACGCATGCTTGAAAAAACATTTTCTTCGCCAATCAAATCATAGAGATCCGATTTTACCATTTCATTGAGCGGCTGCACATGGAGACCGGTGATGATCAGATCAATATGGCTGCTTCTGCACCGGGAATAAAAACTCTTCAAAGCATGCATTCCCGTGGAATCAATGATGGGCACATCCCTGAATCTTAAAATTCTCACCTTGGGTTTCTCCCCCACAAACCTGTCCGTTTCGTCAAACTGGCTTGCCGCTCCGAAAAACAGGGGCCCGTCTATTTCGTAGACTTCGACGCCCGCGGGAACAACAAATTTATTGAGCGGACGATCTTCCGCCTTTTCATCCTCTTCCACCTCTTTGGCCAGAAGTTTAATACTGGTTACATTGGCCATACGCTTCATAAAAATAAACGCGGACAAGACGACGCCCAGTTCAATGGCCGCAGTAAGATCCACGAATACGGTTAGAACAAATGTGGCTAAAAGAACAATGACGCCCCCTCTGGATCCCTGCAAAAGGTCACGGAAAGAGCGCCATTCACTCATGTGATAAGCTACCACGACTAAAATTCCGGCCAAACACGCCAGAGGAACCAGCTTTATCCATTTCCCAAAAAACAGCATGATCAGAAGGACCACTGCGGAATGAATGATTCCGGCCACAGGCGTTCTTCCGCCATTCTTGATATTGGTCACGGTACGCGCGATCGCTCCGGTGGCGGGCATTCCGCCAAAAAAAGCGGACCCCAAATTAGCGATGCCCTGGCCCACAAGTTCCATATTCGACCGGTGTTTGCCGCCAATCATACCGTCGGAGACGACGGCTGACAAAAGCGACTCAACCGCACCCAGAAGAGCGATTGTAAAGGCAGGATGAAAAAGATTTCGAATGGTTCCTATATCAAGTTTAGGCAGTTGGGGGGCAGGCAGCATGTGAGGAAGTTCGCCAAAACGGCTTCCGATGGTTTCCACTGGGATATGAAAAAACGCCGCAAAAACAGAGCATAGGATAAGTGCCACGAGAGATCCCGGTATTTTTTTGGAAACCCTGGGCCAGAACGCAATGATCAAAACCGTTGAAACCGTCAAAGCCAAGGCAAAAAAATTGGCGGTGTTCATATGTTCAATAAAAATACGCCATTTTTCAATAAAATCGGCCGGCACTTTGTCCACTTGCAAACCCAGACAGTCTTTCACCTGAGACGAAAAGATAACAACGGCGATACCGCTCGTAAAACCAACCACAACAGAACGCGGAATAAATTTAATGATGGTGCCAAACTTCGCAAAACCCATAATCGTCAGAAAAATCCCCGCCAGAAAGGTGGATATAATGAGCCCGTCGATTCCGTATTTCTGTACAATCCCATAAACGATAACGACAAAAGCTCCTGTGGGGCCTCCGATCTGCACCCGGCTTCCGCCTAATGCCGAAACCAAAAAACCGGCCACAATGGCCGTGAAAAGCCCCTTTTCCGGTGAAACCCCCGATGCAATCGCAAACGCGATGGCAAGCGGGATAGCGACAATGCCTACGATAATTCCGGCTATTAAATCCGAGACAAACTGATCTTTCGAATAATCCTTCATCGTGGTCAACAACTTTGGAAGCAACACAACAATTCCCTCCCCTCGTAAATAAGTTTTCGCACCGCTAACGCGTAAGGCTTGCGGGGCAAGAGTTAAAATTCAGCTATTTGACTATCGTGCCTTACTTGACCACCAGAACCGGACAGATGGCCGCATCCACAACATCCTCAGAAAACGAGCGGAACCGGTGATCCTTCCAATGGTCTGTTTCGTTTGCCCCGAGGACCAGCAGGCTAGTTTCTTTGGATTCACAACTTCTCAAAATCGTTTTCTTCATGTGCCCCTGCTCTATCTTATAGGTGGCCTTCACGTTGTACTTGTCAAAAAAATATTTGGCCTTGTCGTGAACCATACGAAGAGCCGGCGATGAAGCCGGGCTTACCGTAAGGACCTCCACCTTGCAGCTACCGGATATTCCCAGCCTGACGGCGATTCCAAGCGCCCGGTCGCTCAGCCTCCCCCCTGCCGAAGCAAGAAGCACTCGGCGGAATGGTTGATCATAAGATTGAGGAATCACCAGCACAGGAACGCTTGACTGCTGTAGAAGCTCTGTTGTTAAATCCAAATCATCGTCTCTCAAAACCATCGCAAAATCTTCCGCCTGTACCAGGCGTTTAAGAAACACGGATGGCGCATCCTCATAAATGCGCAGGTCCCACTGAATATCGTGTTGCACGGCATATTCTTCAAGCAACTCCCTGTAAAAATCTATTTTTCGGGGCCTTTCAGAAACAAATTTGGCTGATGCGCAAAGAGTCAATGTGGCTGAAAAAAAATGCGCGAATCGAGCCGCGGCCTTAAAGTATTTCGGAAACGATCCGTTCTCGGGAACAAACACCGCCATTCTTCCGTCGCCCCGCCGCTTGGTATTTTTCTTCACCGCTCACCACCTGATATTTTCTATTTGGAGATTCCGGTTGCATTCACACACGCCTGTGTGCAAAAACGACTCCGGGTCCTATTCCATTCACGCCACCAACGTTATACGGTAGCTCATCACGCCGCAGATCAATATATGACTATATTTGCATATAGTCATGAATACATCAAAAAAAATGGGCTGTCAATAACCATTTTGACAGCCCCAACAAAACCGGTATTTCCGACTAAGTCTTTCTTACTCTTTTCCCAATCTTTCCAGAAGGCTTTCGCTTCTCATCAACTTCTTCCTCAGGACTTCGGCAATAGGCCGAAGGACTTTAAAAATATCGTGGTCATGAATGCTGTAAAAAACAGTCGTTTTTTCCTGCCGCGCCTGAAGAACTCCCAAATCCCTTAGCATAGCCAGGTGACGCGAAAGATTGGATTGTTCAACTCCCAACTCCTGAACGAGCTTCCCGACACTGGCATCTCCATCCTTCAGGTATTCGATGATTTGAAGCCGAATCGGATTGGCCAAGCCCTTCAAAAAATCAGCCTTGATTTTAAAAACAATATCATCCGTCATACCGTCTTTTTTATTTCTCATCTACATCATCCCAACCGGGTTTAAAGTTCAAAAATGGGGTCCTTACCTCATTCATGACGAACCAGAACGACAGCGATGCCCTTAATCGCATTTTCGCTTACGAACAACTATTTTATAGCATCTTCCAGCACCGGCGTCGACAAATTTTATTCGGAATGTCGTAAGCTAATGACTATAGTGAACCCGGTCTAATAACGCGGAAGTCGGCTTCAATTCACCGCCGAGCACGCACTTTATCCCGGCACAATTAAATATTTTCTCTTTTGTTCGGAAAGTGCAAAAAATGCGCTGTGAAGATCAAACAACGACACGCCCTCGAGGCATTCCCCCACAGACCACTAAGGGATCCCCCGATATGAACTGGGCTCATTTTCTGATAGAGTTCACAGTAAGCTTAGTGAGCAGCAATTAACAAAAATTTCTCATATTTTAATTAAGAGGAGAAGGCATGGCTAAAACAAAAAGGGCGGCTGACACGTCCGCTTTCGAACTTCCCAAATGCCCAAGCGGCATTCAAGGCTTTGATGAGATCACTTTCGGAGGATTGCCGAAGGGACGGCCGACGTTAGTGTGCGGAGGGGCAGGCTGCGGTAAAACGCTTTTCGCCATGGAATTTCTTTATAGAGGCGCCGTGGAATTTAACGAGCCCGGTGTTTTTATGGCCTTTGAGGAAAAAGAAAAAGATCTTACGGATAATTTTGCCTCGCTGGGATTTGAAATCCGCTCACTCATAAAACAAAAAAAACTCCTTGTCGATTATGTCTACATTGAACGAAGCGAGATCGAAGAAACGGGCGAATATGATCTTGAGGGCCTATTCGTGCGATTGGCGGGCGCTATCGAGTCGATCGGCGCTAAAAGGGTGGTGCTCGACACGATCGAAGCCCTGTTCTCAGGCTTTTCAAATGAGACCATTCTCCGCGCAGAATTAAGACGGCTTTTTCGCTGGCTGAAGGATAGAAAAGTAACGGCGATCATTACCGGTGAAAAGAGCGGACCGCTTCTTACAAAACACGGCCTTGAGGAGTACGTCGCGGATTGCGTCATATTCCTGGATCACAGGGTCAATGAGCAGATAGCAACCAGACGCCTTAAGATAATCAAGTACCGCGGGTCAAGGCACGGAACCAATGAGGTCCCGTTCCTAATAGGAGAAACAGGCTTCTCCGTATTCCCCATGACTTCCCTGCTCCTATCATGCGTCGCGAGTGACGAACGGATATCCTCGGGCATCAAGAGCCTCGATGCGATGTTAGACGGTAAAGGCTACTATCGGAGAAGTTCAATTCTGGTGTCGGGCTCCGCGGGAAGCGGAAAAACAAGTTTCGGCGCACAATTTATAAATTCTGTATGCCAACGCGGCGAGCGCGCTTTAATGTTCGCGTTTGAAGAATCCGAGGGGCAGCTCGTCAGAAACATGCTGAGTATAGGCATTGACCTTAAAAAGTGGGTGGATAAAGGGCTGCTCAAGATCGTCGCTAACAGGGCCACTCTGTGCGGTCTTGAGATGCACCTTGTCATGGCACATACCGTCGTCAAAAAATTCAACCCATTGGCCGTTGTCATAGACCCGATTACAACTTTGATAGGAGCTGGGATAGCAGACGAGGCAAAAGCGATGTTGGCACGTCTTCTTGATTTTTTAAAAAATGAAGGGGTCACCGTTCTGGCGACAGACCTCAACATATCAGCCGAGAAGGACGACGTGACAGAGATAGGCATCTCGTCTCTTTGCGATACATGGATAAGGCTTCTAATGGAGACGCAGGGACATCAAAGGATACGAAGGATTGCTATTATTAAGTCCAGAGGAATGAAACACGGCCTAGTGGAAAAGAATCTCGAGATCACAGACAAAGGGCTCGAGATTAAAGATATTCCCGGGGTGCGGGAGGATGCCCGATGAAAAAGACAACCTACAAACTCGTATTGTATGTCGCTGGCGCAACCCCTAAATCACTGGAGGCATTTGCTAATCTTAAAAAGATTTGTGACCAGTATCTTGAAGGACTCTATTCGATTAATACGGTAGATCTTCTCAAGAACCCCAGGCTCGCAAAAGGCGATCAGATCGTAGCGATCCCGACGCTCGTCAGAAAATTGCCCCCTCCTTTAAAGAAGATCATAGGCGATCTGTCCAACAAAGAGAAAGTTCTCGTGGGATTGAATATTGTTGGGAAAGGAAAATTTGATTAAGTCAAAAAGCAGTATTGAAAAACAGTTAGAAAAAGGGGGTAAGAAAAGCAAGCCGCAAAAATATATTTTACACCTTTATGTGGCAGGACTGTCGCCCAGGTCACAAACAGCGATAGAGAACATAAGAAAGATATGCGGTGAGTATTTGCAGGGTCGCTTTAAGCTTGTGATCCAGGATATCTATCAGAACCCTATCATTGCCAGAAACGGACAGATTCTTGCGGCGCCTACGTTAGTCAAAAAATTGCCGCTGCCACTGCGCAAATTCGTGGGGGATATGTCGGATAACAAAAAATTACTCGTTGGTTTGGATCTGCGGTCAAAAGACTGAAGGACTAAATGAACAAGCTGGCGAATCTCTCAGAAGAAAACCGTCGACTTAAAATCAGATTGGCCGAGGCGGAAGACCTATTGAGTGCGATCAAGAGCGAATCGGTCGATGCGTTCGTGACCGACGATCAGAAGGTATTTACCCTTAAAAGTGCCGATCAGGCCTATAGAATTCTTGTTGAGACGATCAACGAAGGGATGGCAACTCTTAAACTTGACGGAACCATGATGTATTGCAACCGTCGTCTAGCGGCCATGTTCGACCGGCCAATGGAAAAGTGCGTCGGCAGTTCCCTATTTGATTTCTTCGGATCGGATGAGATTCAACGGCTCAGATATATTTTTAGCCAAAGCAATAAAAAAATACGACGAGCTGAATTTCGGCTTAAGCAAAGAAAAGGAATACTCCTCCCCGTCCTTGTATCATGTAATTTCTTGCAAAGCGACAATGCCAACCTCTGTGTGGTCATCACGGACCTGACCGAACCAAAGAAAGCCGCACTTGAGCTTGAAGTCAAGAACCGCCAGTTAAAGCACTTGGCAGACACGTTGTTCCGCGTGGAGGCTGAAGAACGAAAAAAATTCGCGGATCTTCTTCATGAAGACTTGCAACAGATCCTTGTGGCTTGCATGATGCGGTTGAGCATGCCTCACTATTCCCGCAAAGCTCGTTACGAAATCAACAATCTGCTCAGTAAAGCGATCGAAGCCTCAAGAACCCTGGGCGCCGAACTCAGACCGCCCGTTCTTTTTGAAAAAGGTCTGGTAGCTGGGGTGCGTTGGTTTATTGAGCGAAACGTCAAGCGGCTCGGACTAACCATTAATGTTCTAATAGATCGTTATGAGGAAATCGAGGATCAGAACATTAACATTATGCTCTATCAATGCGTGCGTGAATTAGTTTTTAATATCATCAAACATGCCCATGTCTCCAAGGCGACTCTCATTTTTGCGACAGTTAAAGGAGAGTCGAGCATTCAAGTGAATGACCTTGGCCGAGGGTTCATTCTATTTGATAATGGCGGCAAAAAGGGCGGCGAAACCGGCAGCAGCGGTTTTTTTAATATCAGAGAGAGGCTTTGCGCCATCGGAGGCAAATACAATATTGAATCTAATCCAGGCAGGGGAACGAGTGTCACATTAACCTTTCCCGGGCAAAAGAAGAAATCAGTTCTTTCTTCGGCTAGCAGCACGGCCAAAAACACACTAAGCCGAAAAGCGCGTATCAAAATTCTTGTGGTGGATGATCACAAATTGGTCCGGGAAGGGATCGTAAATGTGCTTTCAGCCGAAAATGATATCTCGGTAGTTGGGCAGGCGGAAAATGGTTTGGAGGCCATTTCCAAAACAAGTGCGCTTAAACCGGATGTCATCGTTATGGATCTTAATATGCCGATACTGAACGGATATGAAGCAATCCGCATGCTGCGTAAGAAAAAAATCAAAACAAAAATTATTATTATATCTGTCAATGCAGATGAGGAAACCAAAAGAACTGTCCTGGGGGCGGGTGCCCATGCCTACTTTTCAAAGTCATCTGACATTGCCGAGTTATTGAGGCTTATTAGGCGATTGGCATAAAAATAAGAGCATTCCAGTCCTCGAACCTGCGACAATGGGGGTATCCACCCCAAATTCACGGCACCGTGTGGCACGGATTGCCGTGGGTTCGCTGGCGAGAAATATATGGGGTGAGCGAGGGGATTTGAACCCCCAACAACCAGATCCACAATCTGGGGCTCTAACCAGGTTGAGCTACGCTCACCACGCAA
>Ga0209211_10004662_pt1 | contig 21117 bp, 20 predicted proteins | sample RifGroA2_FD_183992 | JGI IMG/M metagenome (GOLD analysis project Ga0209211, IMG submission 183992) | Groundwater microbial communities from Rifle, Colorado, USA - Groundwater A2 (SPAdes) (version 2) | ecosystem: Environmental > Aquatic > Deep subsurface > Groundwater | place: Rifle, Colorado...
GGCTCATGTTCTGAAGGAAGCAGGGCTTTGCGGCTTAAGCGGATCTGTCCCCTGTCGTTGATTTCCAAGACCTTGACTTCCATCTCATCTCCTTCTTTGCAGATCTTGCGGATGTCGCGGACATCGTTGAGCCTCTCATGGGAGAGCTGGGAGATGTGGCAGAGCCCTTCTTTGGAAAAGATGGCGACAAAGACGCCAAAGTCGACAATCGAGGTGACCTTTCCAACATAGGTTTTCCCGACCTCCACTTCTGCAGTGAGGTCGTGGATGATCTTTTTCGCCTTCTCCAAGGATTCCGCGTTGTTGGAGACGATGCTGACAAAGCCGCTGTCGTCGATCTCGATTTCAGCTCCGGTCTCTTCCGTAATGGCGCGGATCTGTTTTCCTCCGGGACCGATGATGATGGCGATCTTGCTGGGCTTGACTTGAATGGTCTGGATGCGGGGGGCATAGGGTGAAAGATGTTCCTTGGGACGGGGGCATGCCTCCATCATCTTCTTTAAAATATGGAGCCTGCCTTGTTTGGCCTGCGCAAGGGCGACTTTCATGATTTCTGCCGTGATTCCCTCGATCTTGATGTCAAGCTGAAAAGCAGTGATCCCAAAGGAGTTTCCCGCCACCTTAAAGTCCATGTCTCCTAGCGCATCTTCCGCTCCTAAGATATCCGAGAGGACGGCAAAATTCTCTCCCTCGAGGATGAGTCCCATGGCAATTCCCGCAATAGGGTGTTTGATGGGCACTCCGGCTTCCATGAGGGCAAGCGTCCCTCCGCAAACGGAGGCCATCGACGAAGAACCGTTGGATTCGGTGATGTTTGACTCAAGACGAATGGTGTAGGGAAACTGCTCTTTGGAAGGGATGGTGAGCGCCAAAGACCTCTCTGCCAGCTTTCCGTGGCCGATCTCTCGACGGCCCGGAGCTCCCATTCTGCCCACCTCTCCCACGGAGAAGGGGGGGAAGAAGTATTGCAGGTAGAAACGGCGGCTTCCTTCGATCTCAATTGTTTCATACCGTTGCGCCATGGCCTCTCCGCCCAGCGTGCAGACGGAGATAGATTGCGTCTCTCCGCGTGTAAAAAGGGCGCTGCCGTGGGTGCGGGGAAGGAGCTCTGTTTCGATTTGAATGGGCCGTACCTCATCGCATGTTCTTCCGTCGATACGGCGGTTCTCTTTGAGAGCCATCTCTCGAAGGAGGCGGGCTTCCAAGGTTTTAATGGCTCCCTTCACATCTCTTTTTTTATAAGATGTTTCCACGCCTCCGGGAATGTAGGTTTCCAAAATGGAGTCTGCAAAGGCATGAAGAACCTCTTCTCTCTTTTTCTTCTCCGGAGTCTGGAGCCTTTCATACACCTCTTTGGAATATGTTTTGTCTATTTCCGAGACGAGGCCGGCAGGAGGAAGAATAAGTTTTAGACTCTCTTTGGGTTTTCCAATCTCTTCTCTCCACTCTTTTAAAACCCGGCAGATCTGCCGGATGGCTCCATGACCTTCTTGCACCGCTTCTAAGATCTCTTCTTCAGTTAGAAAATCGGCGTAACCCTCAATCATCATGATCGCCTCTTCGGTCCCCGCCAGGATGAGATCGAGTCGGGACTTTTCCATTTCGGCAATTGTGGGATTGACGACAAAGCGGCCGTCGATCTGTCCCACACGCACTGCGGCGATGGGCTTCAAGAGCGGAATATCGGAGAGAGTAAGGGCTGCGGAAGCGGCGCAGATCGCAAGGGGATCCGGAGCATGGATGCCGTCATAGGAGAGGACATAGGCCAGGATTTGTACTTCCTTGTAATAGCCTTCCGGAAAGAGCGGTCGCAGAGGACGGTCGATTAAGCGAGAAAGAAGGATCTCTCTCTCTGTGGGCCTTCCTTCCCTTTTGATGAATCCTCCCAGAGTCTTTCCCGTGGAGGAAAACTTCTCTTGATAATCGACGCGTAAAGGAAAAAAATCAATCCCCTCATCGGCTTTTTCGGCTCTACAGGCAGTGGCGAGGAGGACGGTTTCTCCCGCTTGCAGCGTCACGGCGCCATGGGCCTGCCTGGCGATCTTTCCCGTTTCAAATTTGAGATCTCTTCCGTTAATCTCTACGCTCTTCGAATGGGTCTTAAACATGATGAACTCCTAGGTAGTGTGAAATTAGAGGGGGAAACAAACGCTTTTGAGTTTATTTGTATATCAAAAGCGGGCCTTTACCTCCTCAGGAAAAAAAAGAGAGTATAATTCCCGGATGAATAAAGGCAAAAGAAGAACTGCTTTACTTGCGTAGGTTAAGCCGGCCAATCAAATTCTGATAGCGCTTCGTATCTGTAGAATTGAGATAATCGAGCAGTTTTCTCCTCTGTCCCACGAGCTTGAGAAGGGCCAGGCGGGAGCTGTGATCTTTGGGAGCTTTTTTAAGATGCTCGGTGAGCTCCGTGATCCTCTCAGTTAAAATTGCAATTTGAACATCCGCCGAACCCGTGTCCTTCTCGTGAAGTTGAAATTTTTTTGTGATCTCTTCCTTGGTTCCTTTATCTAACGACATGGAAAACTTCTCCATCATTGACTGCGTGACAATTGGCAAAAGGGTACAGCATACAGGATTTAATTTCTAGTGGCTTCCTTAAAGAGGAGTGCGCTAAACTGCCCACAAAATCATTCTATCACAGCTTGGGAAAATTGAGAATACGAAGACATTATTTGGATCATGGCATTTGAAAAAGATATTTTTTTTATGAATGAAGCTTTAATTGAGGCAAAAAAAGCTTACGAATGCAAAGAAGTGCCCGTGGGCGCCGTGCTCGTCTTTGAAGAGAAGGTCATCGCCCGGGCGCACAATCTCGTAGAGGCAAAACAGGACGCCGCAGAGCATGCGGAGCTCGTCTGTTTAAAAAAAGGTTCTGTCTATTTTAACAATTGGCGCCTTCTCAAGACAACTCTTTACTGTACGCTTGAGCCGTGCGCCATGTGCGCGGGAGCCCTGCTCCTCCATCGCGTGGAGAGGCTGGTATGGGGAGCGCCGGATCCCCGTCAGGGAGCCCATGGGAGCTGGGTCGATCTTTTGGGCATCCCCCACCCCTTCCATACGCTCGCCGTTTCGAGCGGCATCCTTGAGCAGGAATCCAAAACATTGCTTAAAAGCTTCTTTCAATCAAGAAGGAGCTCTTCTTAATAAAAATGGAAGAACTCTCCCTTGTCCGGAATCGGCCCATGTGGTTTAATTCTTCTTCATACGATAAAAGTTAGGAGTTGTGTTCATGAAAAAAGAGATCCATCCCGCTTATCAAGAGATTCTGTTTGTCGATTCTTCGACGGGATTCAAATTTGTCTGCGGGAGCACGCTTAAGCCCAAAGAGAAAGAGGTGTTTGAAGGCAAAGAGTATCCCGCCTACCGTGTTCCGGTCTCCTCCTCCTCCCATCCCTTCTTTACCGGGAGCAAGCAGTTTATCGATACGGAAGGACGCGTCGATAAATTCCGCAAGCGCTATGCCCAAAAGAAGCAGGAGGCCGCGGCCGAAGAGGTGAAAAAAGCAGAGAAACCCGCTCCCAAAAAGCGTAGAAAGACGACAAAAAGTTAAGTTATGAAAGAGAAGATCCTCGGACTGCTGGGGCGTCTTGAGGTCGTCGAGGAGCTTCTCGGCCGGCCGGAAATTCTCTTAGATCAAGCGCAGTATCGCATCCTTTCTCAGGAACATGCCCGGCTGCAGGACATCAAGGAAGCGTGGGAAGAGTATGCCCGTGCGGAGGAGGATCTTTGTACAAACCGAAAACTCTTAAGAGAGGAGAAGGATCCTGAGCTCAGCGCCCTTGTCCAGGAAGAGATTGCCCTCTTAGAGCCCAGGCTCGAGGCGGCGCAATTTGCATTAGAGAGCCTGCTAGTTCCGCCCGACCCGCGCGATGATCGTCCCATCATTTTGGAGCTAAGAGCCGGAACGGGAGGGGAAGAGGCGGCGCTCTTTGTCGGGGACTGCGTTCGGATGTATATGCTTTTTGCCGATACGATGGGGTGGTCCTACGAGCTGCTCTCTTCCAATCCTTCCGATCTGGGCGGCTTTAAAGAGTATGTGATGGGCATGAGGGGGAAAAATGTCTTCCGCTTCATGCAGTATGAAGCGGGGACCCACCGCGTCCAAAGAGTACCCAAGACGGAGGCGCAAGGAAGGGTTCATACCTCAGCGGTCACGGTGGCCGTTTTGCTCGAGCCGGGAGAGGATGAAAAAGTGGTTTTAGATGAAAAGGATTTGAAGATCGACACCTATCGGTCGTCCGGGGCCGGGGGGCAGCACGTCAACACCACCGATTCCGCCGTGCGTATCACGCACCTTCCCACAGGAGTCGTCACCTATTGCCAGCAGGAGAGAAGCCAGCATAAAAATAAGGAGAAGGCGATGCGCCTGCTGGTTGCCAAGATAGCCGAAGAAAAGCAGCGCAAAGCTCATGAAGAGATCGCCGGCTTGCGCGCCTCGCAGATCGGCACGGGGGATCGCTCCGAGAGGATTCGCACCTACAATTTCCCCCAAAATCGCATCACCGACCACCGAATTGACCTCACCCTCTACTCGCTCGACCGCGTCATGGAGGGAGATCTGAAGGAGCTTTCGCAAGCGCTCGTGTCGCATTACTATCAGCAGCGCCTTTCGAAGTGACCCCGGGCCTGAAGGCAAGGGGATTTTGTATGGTTGGGCTTTGCTCCCTCGTCAATCTGAAACGCACGGTCTTTGAGGACCGGATTTCCGCCGGAGGACGGATGAAAACGGTACAAGAGGTTCTCACGCTCTCAGCCGCCTACTTAAAAAAGAGCGGACTTCCCTCGGCGCGGCGCGTCTGTGAAGAGCTGCTCTCTTCGGTCCTGAACTGCGACCGCATTGCCCTTTACATGCAATTTGACCGCCCTCTTGAAGAGGGAGAGCTTACGCTCTTTCGCCGGCACTTTTCAAGGGCTCTTCGCAAAGAGCCCTATGAATATATCTTGGGCGAGATCTCTTTTTTTCACTGCAGGATTGAAGTGAATCCCTCGGTCCTTATTCCGAGGCAGGAGACGGAAATTCTCTTAGAAAAGGTGTGCCAAAGGGTAGGGGCGGCAAGAAAAATAGCCTGGGATCTCTGTACGGGATCGGGTTGCTTGGGTATCGGACTTAAAAAAATAAGGCCCCAGCTTGAGGTGAGCCTCTCCGATATGTCGGAATGCGCCCTTGCAGTCGCTTCTTGCAATGCATTAAAAAATCAGGTTGAAGTAGAGATTTGTCAAGGAGATCTTTTAGAGCCCTTTTTAGGAAGGAGAGCCGATCTGATCCTCTGCAATCCTCCCTATGTCTCGGAAGCGGAATATCGCTTGCTTGCTCCTTCCGTGACGCTCTTTGAGCCTAAGATGGCCTTAGTTGGCGGCAAGACCGGCCTTGAGTTTTACGAGCGCTTAAGTCAAGACGCCTCTCGTTTCCTTAATCCCGGGGGACGCCTCTTTCTGGAAATGGGGGCGACGCAAAGAGAGCCTCTCTTAAAACTGTTTTCTTCCTCCTTTTGGAAGAGTAAGGAGATTTTTCAGGATTGGGCCGGAAAAGATCGGTTTTTTTTCCTTGAAGCTCACTCATAACTTGAAATATAATTGCCTCTGATGTTTGGAACGATAACAGAAAAATTTCAATCTCTATTTGCCTCTCTTTCCGGCACAAAAAAATTGAGTGAAGAGAACATTGCTCAGGCTGTCCGGGAGGTGCGTCTTGCACTTTTGGATGCGGACGTTCACTACGGCGTGGTCAGTCAATTTGTTAAACGAGTCAAAGAGAGGGCATTAGGGGTGGAGGTGCTTAAGGCGCTGAAGCCCTCCGAACACTTTATTGAGATCGTCCATCAGGAGCTCGTCTCCTTGATGGGAAGCGAGCCTCCTCTCCTGCATCTTTCCCGCACACCGGCCGTCATCGTGCTCTGCGGGCTTCAGGGGTCCGGAAAGACGACGCAATGCGCTAAACTTGCGCACTACTTTCAAGGAAATGAGCAGAAGAAGCGCGTTCTAGTGGCCGCCTGCGACTTGCAGCGCCCTGCGGCCATTGATCAGCTGAAAACGCTATGCGCGGCGATCTCCGTCCCCGTCTTCTCTCTTGGCGGGCAGAGCGATCCTTTGCTCGTCGCTACAGAGGCTCTGGAGCGTGCCAAAAAAGAGGCCTTTGATATCCTGATTGTGGATACGGCAGGGCGTCTCCATGCAGATGAAGCCTTGATGGCAGAGCTCAAAGAGATCAAAAGAGCGCTTAATCCCCAGGAGGTTTTCTTTGTTGCAAGCGCTGCCACGGGACAGGATGCCGTCAAGACGGCTCAAGAGTTTGATCAGAAAATTGGCATCAGCGGCTCCATCCTCACCATGCTGGACGGAAGCGCGCGCGCAGGAGCGGCCCTTTCCATCTCTCAAGTGACGAAAAAGCCCCTTTTCTTTGAAGGCGTCGGAGAGAAGATCGGGGATCTGCAGCCCTTCAATCCCCGGTCGATGGCGGACCGCATCTTAGGGATGGGAGATGTCATTAACCTCGTACGCAAAGCCAAAGAGCAGATGGACGAGGAAGAAGAGAAGAAGCTGGAGAAAAAACTTAAAAACGCCACGTTCACCTATCAGGATTATCTTCAGCAGATGAAAATGGTCAAAAAGATGGGCTCTTTTAAAAGCCTCTTTAAAATGCTTCCCGGAGCAAGCAAGTTTTCTGAGCTGGAGCACTCCGATCAGGAATTTGGAAAGATGGAGGCGATGATCCTCTCCATGACCCCCGAGGAGCGATCCGAGAGAGTCGATCTCATCTTTCCCCGTCGCTGGCGCGTGGCAAAGGGCAGCGGAACCTCTGTAGATGATGTCAACCGCATGGTCAAAGGGTTTAAAAATCTCAAGCAAATGATGAAGCAAATGAACAAAGGAAAATTTAATAAGGAGAAATTACTATGGCGGTGAAAATTCGCTTAAGACAGCTGGGAAAAAAGAATCGACAGACCTTCCGTCTCGTTGCAATCGACGGCAAGTGCCGGCGCGACGGAAAATATCTGGAAAATCTGGGTTGGTACCAGCCGTGTGAAAAGGAAAATAATCTTCATGTGGAGGAAGAGAGAGTCGGTTTCTGGCTGGGAAAAGGCGCAGAGCTCTCCGAAAAGGCAGAGACCTTGCTGAGTCGGGCCGCTCCCGCTTTGCTCAAAGAGCTCCGTGCCAAACGAGCGGCGAAGAGGGACAAAGTGCGCACTCAACGAAAGGGCAAAAAAGAGGGAGCCTCTGCTATAAAGGCTTGAGGATGCGCTACTCCATCCTCTCTCTTTTTCCCGATTACTTTACATCGCCTTTTAGCGTGAGCATCCTCAAGAAAGCCCAGGAGAGAGGGCTTTTGGAAATTGAGCTTGTGGATATCCGCGCCTTTGCTTTGGGCAAACACAAAAAAGTGGATGACCGCCCTTACGGGGGAGGGCCCGGAATGGTCCTCATGCCGGCTCCCGTCCTTGCTGCGATCCGCCATGTGAAACAAAAAGAGAGCCGGGTCATCTATCTTTCTCCGCAAGGGAAGCCGCTCACAGCGGCGCGCTCTGCGGAGCTTGCAAGGGAAAAGCACCTCATCTTGCTGTGCGGTCACTACGAGGGAATCGATGAGCGCATCCTGGAAGCGGAGGTGGATGAGGAGCTCAGTATCGGCGATTACGTCCTGACAAGCGGCGCTCCGGCCGCAATTGTCGTCGTGGACGCCGTCTCGCGTTTTCTTCCCGGCGTTTTGGGGCATGAAGAGGCCGCTTTTCAGGACTCCTTTCAAAATGGGTTTTTTGAGGCCCCGCACTACACTCATCCCGAGGAAATTGAAGGGATGCGCATTCCCGAAGTGTTGAAAAGCGGGCACCATGGGGAGATTGCTGCCTGGCGTCAAGAGAAGGCCAGAGAAAAAACCAGGCAGGTGCGGCCCGATCTTTCTGATTGAAAATTTCCTTCTCTTCCGCTATGCTTTTTTCCATATTAAAAGGAGACGGGTCATGCCGAAGACCAAACTCATTGAAGCGATTGAATCTTCCCAGCTCAAGAAGGAGATTCCCGATTTTCGCGTGGGAGACACCCTCAATATCTACTTTCGGATTGTTGAGGAAGAAGGAAGCAAGGAGCGCACGCAGCTCTTTACGGGAACGGTGATTGCCAGAAAAGGGCACGGCCTCTCTGAAACGGCGACTCTTTATCGCGTCTCGTACGGCTCCAGCATGGAGCGGATCATCCCGCTGCATAGCCCGAAAATATCCCGCATTGAAGTGGCCCGGCGCGGCAAGGCGCGGCGCGGAAAGCTCTACTATTTGCGGGGTAAAAAAGGAAAAAAGTCGCGAGTCCAGGAAGAGCTCTTTGGTGTCGACGAGAGAGCGCTGCCGCTTGAAGAGAGAGCATCGCCTGCAGCTGAATCTTTCCAAGAATAGTTTTTTTTTTGCAACCGCCTCTTTTTCTTTTACCAAAAATCCCGTCTTGCTAAGAATGCTCCTCTAAACTCGACTTTGCAACTTTTTGGACCCGCCTGCCTCGTCTATTTGCTCTCGGACGTTCGCCCTACGGTCGAACTGGGAGATTCTTTAAACCAGGAAGAGGTTTTTAACCCCTTCCTGGTTTAAATAACTCCCCCGAGAGCAAATATCTCGAGGCCTTCGGGCCCAAAAAGTTGCAAAGTCGAGCTAAAGAGAGGGGAGTAGTGTCCAAGCTATCCAAACCATCTTTTACCTTTGAGAAGCGGGCTCGATCGAATGGATTTTCTCTTATTGCAGGATTAGATGAAGCGGGACGCGGCCCTCTGGCAGGCCCTGTCGTTGCAGCTGCCTGCGTCCTGCCGCTGTGCAAACCCTTCAAAGGCCTTGCCGACAGCAAACGTCTCACATCCAAGGAGAGGGAGGCGTGTTTTAAAAAACTCGTCTCCCACTCTTCCGTCCACTATGGCATCGGCATTGTCGAAGCAGATCAGATTGACAGGATCAATATTTTGCAGGCGACTCTTCTTGCCATGCTGCGCGCCTTAGAGCAGCTTTCCGTTCTTCCCGATTATCTGTTGATAGACGGCATTCACGCCCCGAAGACAGAGCTTCCATTTGAAACCGTCATTGAGGGAGATGCCCGTTCCTATTCGATTGCTGCCGCCTCGATCCTCGCCAAGGTGACCCGCGACCGCCAAATGATTGCCTACCATGCGCTCTATCCCCGGTATGGCTTTGACCGGCATAAGGGCTATGCGACGGCAAAGCATCTTGAGGCCATCCAAAAGTGGGGCGCCTGCCCCCTCCATCGAAAGAGCTTCGATCCCATCCGCGAGCTTGCCCAACTCAAATTCCTTTAGAGAACCTCTTGTCCCGTTTTCCCAGCTCCCGCTTCCAGCGGGAGCTGCTGTTATCCCAGCGCCGGGCTTGCAATTTTGCAGTTTGGAGCGGTATATACACAAGTTGGGTCAAGAATCGATTTTGGGCCGCGCCAAAGCCGATTCTTGAGTCAGCTTGTGTATAAGACGCTTACTGGAGGTAATCGATGATTCCCCTTTTGATTCTTCTTTTTTTCTCTCCTTTCTCTCTTTTCTCATGTACAACCATGCTCTTTACCAAGGGAGCTACGGAAGACGGCTCTGTGATGGTCAGCCATTCCGACGATAATGAGGTGGGAGATCAACGCATCGTCTATGTCGGAGCAAAAACCTATCCAAAAGGAGCGAAGCGTCCTGTCTTCTTGGAGAAGCAAATGTTTCCCCGCTATGTGGGAACGGATCGCGGAGATGCGTACAATATCGAGGGATACCCGCCGAGTAAACCTGTGGGATTCATCGATCAGGTAGAAAAGACCTACGCCTATCTGGACGCCAATTACGGCGTCATCAATGAGCATCTCTTAGCCATCGGCGAGTGTACAAATTCAACCCATTTCTATTTTGCCGCTCCCGGACCGACGCGACTGTTTGGCATCGCAGAGCTCTCAAGGATCGCGTTAGAAAGATGCAAGAGAGCTAAAGAAGCCGTTCTTTTAATAGGCAAGCTCGCTGAACAAAGAGGCTACTATGGATGGGGAGAGACGCTGCTGTTGGCGGATCCCGATGAAGGATGGGTCTTTGAGATCAGCTGCGCTCCGGACGGGAAAAGCGCTCTTTGGGTCGCTAAAAGAGTGCCTGACGGAGAGATCTTTGTCGCGGCCAACCAGTTTCGCATCCAAGAGATCGATCCTCAGGATCCTACTCTTCTCTATTCCTCCAACCTCTTTCGCATCGCCCAAGAGCAAAACGTCCTTGAAAAGGGAAAGCCCTTAAACTGGCTTCGGCTCATTTGTCCGGGTGAATTTGATCATCCCTATTACAGTCTGCGCAGAGTGTGGCGCGTTCAAAGCCGCTTGAATCCCGACTTGAACCTCTCTCCTTGGGTTGAAGATGCTTTTACCTCCTATTATCCCTTCTCCGTAAAGCCTAAAAAGAGAGTCAGAGTCGAAGAGGTCTTTGCGCTCTATCGGGACCATTACGAGGGAACGGAATTTGATCTCACAAAGGGTGTTGCGGCAGGGCCGTATAGCTCTCCGGCGCGCTTTATCGGAAGCTATGATCGCACTGATTTTCCCAATAAAAGAAAAACTCCCTTGCCAGGGGCGTGGGAGAGGGCTATTTCGATCTACTATACAGGCTATACCTACGTCGCCCAGTTGCGAAAGGAGCTGCCCAAAGAGATAGGCGGCGTGGTCTGGGTCGGGTTTGATGAACCGTATACCAGCTGTTTTATGCCCATCTACTCCGGAGTGAGCGATCTTCCCCGCTCTTTTCAATACGGCAGTCCTAAGATCTATACCCCGGATTTTGCCTGGTGGCCTTTTAATTTCGTTGCCAATTGGATCCGCTCCATCTACTCCTATTCTGTGAAAGACGTGGTCAAAAAACAAAAAGAATTAGAAGACAAAGAGAGAGAAGAGGCGCTTAAGCTTGAAAAGGAGCTCGCGACACTTTGGAAGAAGCAGCCCGGGAGCGTCAAAGAGAGAGCGACACAATTTTGTTTAGAGAATGCTCAAACTATTCTCAAACAGTGGAACTCTCTTAGAACGGATCTCATTGAAAAATATAATGACGGCTATGATAACAAACCCGAGCCCGGCGGGATGATAGGCTACCCGCAAGAATGGCTTGATCGGGCGGGATATGCCAAAGGGCCCATCTCCTATCAAAAAGATGCAGGCGGAGACAAAGAAAAAGTTCAATGAACTCGGGCCTTAAGGCCCGGGAATTTTTTTTGGGCCGAGTTTCGAACTCGGCCCAACCCGCCTTTTGAAAATACCCGGCCCTTAAGGGCCGGGCAGCCCAACGGGGGAGGGATTCCCCTCTCGGGCAAGCAGTTTTGAATCTCTCTCTTTTCTCCTTGACATTCAGAGAGTTGTTAAGAGAAAATAGCTTACATTATGATTCGAAGCATGACGGGGTATGCCAAAGCCGCTGGGGTCGTTTGCGGCGGGCATGCCGTATTGGAAATCCATTCCATCAATAAGCGCAATCTGGAGATGCACATCCTGATGCCGCACGCCTGTTTGCAATATGATCTTCTCTTAAGAGAATGGATCCGCCGGGCAGTGACCCGCGGCCAGCTGACTGTGCGCCTGCGCGTGGAATCCCGCGAGGGGGCCCTACCTGAGAGCGAGCAGACGGAGACGTCTCTTAAACGCCTGAAGAGGCATTGGGAAAGAGCGGCTGCAGCGCTTGGCTACGATCCTCAGACGGAAGTGACTCTTGCTTTTTTACTCAAGCAAGAAGCTCTGTTTGCAAAAGAAGAGATCAAAGAGGCGGAGTTAGAGGCATTGACGAAGCGGGCGTTGGGCGCTCTTTTAAAGATGAAAGAGCGGGAAGGGGCGGCTTTGGCAAGAGATCTCAAAGGGCGCATCGAGGGGATGAAAACAACGCTCAATCAGATCGAAAAGAGAGCCCCCCGGGCGGCTTGCCGGTTTGAGGCTCGTTTGAAAGAGAGACTTCAGGGTTTTACTCTTCCCGATCAAGAAGAGAGGATTGCACGCGAGGTCGTGCTCTATGCAGACAAGGCGGATGTGACAGAGGAGATCGTCCGTCTTCGCTCCCATTTTGATCAGTTTCTTCTCTCTTTGAAGGCAAAAAAGACGCAAGTCGGCCGCACATTGGAATTTCTCGCTCAGGAGATCCTTCGCGAGCTTACGACCCTCTCTTCAAAGGCGTCCGACACAGAGATGGTACAACAAGCCGTTGAGATGAAGAGCGAGCTGGATAAAATTCGCGAGCAGGTCCAAAACATCGAATGAACCCGGGTTTTGAAGAGCCGGGTTTCTCCCGGAGGAGGGATGAAACAAAAACTCTTAGGTAATTTAAAAGAAGGGCTTCTTTTTGTCGTGAGTGCGCCTTCCGGTGCGGGCAAGACGACCCTCGTGCACATGATTTGCGAGGAGTTTGACGCTGTTGTAAGGTGTACGACCTGTACCACCCGCCCTCCGCGCTCTGGAGAAGTAGAGGGCAAGGATTACCATTTCATTACTGCCGAGGAGTTTCAACAAAAAGAGAGGGCGAAAGAATTTCTGGAGTCTGCCCAAGTCTTCAATGATCGCTACGGGACGCTGAAAGAAGAGGTGTACCGAGAGCAAAAAAGAGGCAAGCACGTCATCTTGGTCATCGATACGCAGGGCGCTTTTCAATTGAGAGGCAAGATCCCCGCGGTCTTTATCTTTGTGGCCCCTCCCTCGCTTGGAGAGCTTAAGAGGAGGTTGATTGTGCGCAAGACTGAGAACGAAAAGAGCATTGAAGAGCGGCTCTCCTGGGCGGAGCGAGAGATAGAAGAAGGGAAAAAATTTGATTATTTTATTTTTAATGAAGATTTGAACTTGGCGTATCAGGTTCTTCGTAGTATTTTTATTGCCGAAGAGAGACATATAAGGAGATCGCTATGCCCATCAATAAAGAACTGACAACGGAGCACGTCCGCTCCCTCTTTCCCAACACCTTTAAACTGACCAATTATGCCATTCGCCTGGCCCAGTTTTATATCCGCTCCGGCCAGGAAGTGAGCTCATCCTCTCTGGTCAAGGAGGTGGCGAAGCATCCTGACGAATCTTATCTTGAGACCTTAAAGAGTTTGGAGGAAGAAGAGAGTGAAACATATCCTGAAGAGCTGCCCTCGGAGTCTTGAGTGAAAGAAAAGATTCTCGTGACCGCCGCGCTTCCCTATGCCAACGGAGCGCTTCACTTTGGACACATCGCCGGCGCTTACCTTCCCGCCGACTGCTATGCGCGCTTTCAGAGGCAGAACGGCAAGGATCTTCTCTTCATCTGCGGCTCGGACGAGTACGGGATTGCCATCACCTTAAGTGCGCAATTGGCCGGCCGCACTCCCAAGGAACAGGTCGACCATTTCCATGCGATCAACAAAGCCCTCTTTGCTCGCCTGCAGATCTCCTTTGACCACTACTCCAGGACCACCTGGAGCGGCCACGTCGAGACTACGCAGGCCTTCTTCAACGATCTTTTGGCCAATGGCTACATTGAAGAGAGAGAGAGCGATCAGCTCTATTCAGAAAAAGAGCAGATGTTTATGGCGGACCGCTATGTCCTGGGGATCTGCCCAAAATGCAGCTTTGAAAAGGCCCGCGGAGATGAGTGCACGCGCTGCGGGGCGAGCCTGGAGGCGACCGATCTCAAAGAGCCCAGGAGCGCGGTGACCGGCTCACCCCTTCTTCTCAAAAGAGCCCACCACTGGTACTTGCGCTTTGACCTCTTTAAAGGGAAGCTCAAAGAGTGGATTTTCACGCGAATGTGGAAGGCCAACGTCCTCAACTTTGCCAAAAACTACATCGACGACCTGCGACCCCGCGCCATCACGCGCGACTCCTCCTGGGGCGTTCCCGTTCCGCTCAAGGAAGCCAAAGGCAAGGTCTTCTATGTCTGGTTTGACGCGCCCATCGGCTACATCTCCGCGACAAGAGAATGGGCTGAACTCCAAAAAGAGAGCGAGGCCTGGAAGAGATACTGGTGCGATCCCAAAACCAAGCTGATCAACTTCGTCGGCAAAGACAACATCCCCTTCCATGCCGTCTTTTTCCCTGCCATGATCCTGGGGCAAAATCAGCCCTACAAAATCGTTGACGAGCTTCCTGCCAACGAATTCCTCAATTATGAGGGAAGGCCCTTTAGCAAATCCGAAGGCTGGACGGTGGATCTTGATGCCTTTTTCAAAAAGTTCACCGTGGATCAGATCCGCTACGCTTTGGCTGCCAACGCTCCTGAAACGCAGGACTCCGAGTTTACCTGGAAGGATTTTCAGATGCGCTGCAACAGCGAGCTTTTGGGAAAGTGGGGAAATTTTGTCCATCGCACCTTAGTCTTTGTCAAGAACCACGCTTTTGGAGAGGTCCCCGACCCCGGCCTTCTTGCCCCTGAAGACGACGCCTTCCTGCACAAGATCGACGCTCTTGTCCAAGAAACTAAGGCTGCCTATGAGGGTTTTCACTTGAGAAAAGCCTCCCAGCTTGTAATGGAGCTGGCGACGGCCGGAAACGTCTATTTCGATGCCAAACAGCCCTGGAAATGCGTCAAGGACGAAGCTCTGCGTCCCTTCCTCCATCATGCCCTTTATTGTAGCCTGCAATGCATCCGCTGCCTTGCCTGCATCTCCTTTCCCATCATCCCCGCAGCCTCCGAGCGCGTCTGGATGATGCTCGGCGAAAAGAAGCGCCTGTCTCAGCTCTCGTGGGACGCTCTATTAAAAGAGAGAATCCGGCCGGGGCAAAAGATCTTGTCTCCTCAGATTCTCTTTGAAAAGGTTGAAGATGCCGCCATTGAGGAAGAGATGACTAAATTAAGCGGCTTGACCCAAAAAAAGAGTTGCATCTATGCTCCTCTCAAAGAAGAGATTTCTTTCGACACGGTGCAAAGCCTCGATCTGCGCGTTGCTCAAATCCTTACGGTAGAGCGCATCCCCAAGAGCAAAAAGCTCTTGAAGATTGCTGTCGATTTAGGCTTTGAGAAGAGAGTGATCGTGGCGGGGATCGGAGAGAAGATTGAGGATCTCTCCTCTCTTCTTGGAAAAAAGATCATCGTGGCGGCCAACTTAAAAAGCGCCACCCTGATGGGAGTCGAGAGCCGGGGGATGCTGTTTGCAGCCTCTCTGCCTGATGGCCTGGAGGTGCCCTTTTTGCAGGATGCAGAGCCCGGAGCTGTCGTGCGGTAAGAGAGAGTTTGAATGGGAGGTCGTTTGACTGTGTTGCGTGTGGCCGGGCAAAAGCGGTTTTTTCTCTTTTTCCTTTTTTTAACTCTTTCCTTGCAGCTGCATGGGACAATCATGTGGCTGTCGCAGGCCACAAACCTCGCACCGAACGTCGCCTCCTCAGTCATTAAAAAGCCCGGAGAGTTGGCTGATGTCTCCGTCAACGACAGCGGACAGGCGATTGTGGTCTGGGTGGAAAAACCCTCTGCAATTATCTGGACCGTCAATTACGCCGCCTTTACCCCTCAGGGAGGGTGGTCGGAGAGTCGTGTGATAGCGACCCAAACTCTAGACGTGGTAACCGACTTCTTGAATCTCCCTCGAGCCTTTCTCAATAACTCCGGACAGATCCTTGTGGTATGGAGACGCTTTATTGATGGAGACAGCAGGTTGTTTTTTTCGATTAATCGCTTTGGTCTTTTAAACGCCGCTTCTTGGAGTGATGCGGCCCTGGTAACCCCGGATCGGCTAAACCAAGCGACATACGGCCTAGACATGAACAATCTGGGTCAAGCGGTGGTTTGTTATGATTATCACACTGGTAGTGGTCCAGCCTCAGAAGCTCACTCTCGCTTTTATTCTTTTGGGGAAAGCAGCTGGAGCCCAGTGACTCCTTTAGTGTTAGATTCTCTTGGACAAGTCTCTCTCTTGATCAAGACAGCAATCAATGACAGAGGGACGGTGCTCGCGACGTTTGATTCAAATCAAGTAGGCGATGAATCACTCAGCGGCCCCGATGTCTTTGGATACGCCTCTACGTTTTCCGCATTAAGCACGACGGGATGGGGTACCCGTCAGCAGTTAGAGACCCTAAATAATGGAATCAACATTCCCTCTCAGCTGGGACTCAATGCCAATAGTCAGGGGGTCTCTGTAGGAGCTTTGTCTACCTATGCCCTTGCAGCGACGCCGTTTACGGGAGGAAGCTGGCAGTCTGCAGTGACTGTCAAGGCTGCAGGAGGGGTTCCCAATACGAGTTTGCAAGGGACAATTGATGATACGGGGCGCATGGTGGTGGCTTGGTCGGAAGGGACGGGCTCTTCTTATGCCGTAAAAGTGGCAACCGCTATGGTAACCGATCCTTCCAACTGGACAACCACTACGCTTGCGACCTCTTCCAATGTTTTGGAAGACGTTGTCCTGGCCGTCATGCCCAACGGATCTCGCGCTTTTGTGCTTTGGGAAGAAATTGTCGGAGGAAACGGCGTCATCAAAGCCACGGATTTTGTTCCGAGCGCTCCTTTTCCCTCAGTTGTCACGCTCTCCTCTCCTGCAAGTTCTGACTGGGAGGGACAGGCGAATGCCATCAATGCGCAAGGCCTTTTTGTCGGAGTGTGGAGCAACTCGCTCTATGCCCAGGCGGGGCTGACGACGGGAATCCAGCTGAGCGGCAAACAGAAAACCAACCGTTTTCTCACCCAAATCGAATATTACAACCACCTCTTTTGGAACTCCGTCCTTTACGCCTCCTACCGCCTCTATGCCAACGGTTCGCTTGTCGAGGGAACCACGAATACCCGCCTAGACCACCGCGGGCAAAAGAAGGGACGCCCCGTTTCCTACTCGCTCTCCCTGGTGGGTCCGTCCGGGATAGAGAGCGAAAGAAGCGCTCCCGTGAACGTCCCTTAAAAGGTGTGATCCGAAACGTCCGCTTTACGCGTTTGCCGCACGTGATTAACCCGAGCCTAAAAACAGGCGGCAATCTGCTTGTTGCGGCTTTGCCCTATCGATTCTCGCTCGGATTCCTTCCGTATTCAAGAAGGTGATTCCTTGCAAGAATCGATCCGGCTTTGCCGCGCAGCGCATCTTGCAGCCTCTTTAGCCCGTATTTCTTCCCATAGCTCCAAGAGGCGTTCTTTAAGCCCCGTGTGGCGCTCTTTTACGTCTGCATTGCGGGTGGCGATGGCGACGGCTCTTTTACTTCCGATGAGAACGACCAGTTTTTTACCGCGCGTGATGCCCGTGTAGAGGAGATTTCGGCTGAGCAGCTTGAAATGGCTCAAGTGAAGCGGAAGGATGATGCAGGGGCACTCGCTTCCCTGAAACTTATGGATCGAGGCGGCGTAGGCAAGAACGATCTCATCGAGGTCGGAAAAGTCATAGGTCACGCTCATGCCGTCGAAGCTGACCTTGAGTTCCTGCTCTGTAAGATCGATGGCGGTGACGCGCCCCACGTCGCCGTTGAAGACCTTTTTTTTGTAGTTGTTCCGGATCTGCATCACCTTGTCGCTCACTCGAAAGCTTCTTCCCATGCGGCTCAAGGATGTAGGCGAGGGGTTCAGGGCATTTTGGAGCTCCAAGTTGAGATTTTCAATGCCGACGACTCCTCGTTTCATGGGAGAGAGCACTTGGATCTCATCGAAGCAATGAAAGCCGTAGGAGCGCGGCAGGCGCAAAGTAGTAAGTTCTATGATCTCTTTAACGATCTCTTCCTGATTCTCTTTTTCGATGAAGAGAAAGTCGCTTTTGGCCCTTGGAGCAAGGTCGGGGAAGATACCCTGATTGATGCGGTGGGCGTTGGTGACGATGCGCGAGCCCTTAGCTTGGCGGAAGATCTCTTTGAGACAAGTGGCAGGAAGGAGGTTTGAGGAAAGGAGATCCTTTAAGACATTGCCGGGGCCGACGCTCGGAAGCTGGTCGCTGTCTCCAATCAGGATGAGGCGCGCTGCAGAGGGGATCGCTTTCAGAAGATGGTAGAGGAGTTGGGTGTCGATCATCGACGCTTCGTCGACGATGATCAGATCGCAGAGGAGCGGGTTGCTTCTGTTTTTCTTAAAGCCGCCCTTAGAGAAGTCCATCTCGAGCAGGCTGTGGATCGTCGATGAGCGGCGCGAGGTGATTTGAGAGAGGCGCTTTGCGGCCCTTCCGGTGGGAGCTGCGAGCAAGATGCGCGAGGTGAGCTTCTCCGCGATGGCGAGGATGGCCCGTGTGATGGTGCTCTTTCCCGTTCCGGGCCCTCCCGTCACAATGAGACACTTATTTTGCATCCCCGAGGAGACGGCTTTTTGTTGTTCCGGAGCCAGGGCGAGCCTGAGTTTTTCTTGAACCCAGTTGAGAGCTTGTTGCGCTTTTACCGGACGCAAGGCGCAAGGGGCAGTGCTCAGGCGGAAGAGCTCGCGTGCAATCCCTTGTTCGCTCAAGAAAAGAGGCTTGACCCAGAGTGTTTGTTCCTTCTGGACGATGACTTGAGCTTGTGCAAGGGCAAGAATGCGCGCCTCGATGCCCTCCTTTGGGACGTTTAGGATCGAAGAGGCCTCGTCCAAAAAAGGAGAGAGCGGATAGCAGACGTGGCCTTCTGTGCTCAGCTCCCACAGGACGTGTTCAATCCCCGAGTCGATCCGGATGGGAGAGGATGGAGGAATGCCGAGGTTGGTTGCGATCTGATCGGCTGATTTAAAGCCGATGCCGTAGATCTCCTTGGCAAGGGCATAGGGGTTGTGTTTTACGCGTTCAATGCTTTCATCTCCATACGCCTTGTAGATCTTATGGGCAAAGGCGGGGCTCACTCCATGCCCGCGCAAAAAGATCATCACTTCGCGGATCGAGCGCTGCTCCTCCCAACACTTTTTGATCTGCGCTGCACGCTTTTCTCCAATTCCCTTAACTTCGATCAGCCGCTCCGGATTTTCATCGATGATCTTGAGCGTCCCGGTTCCAAACTTCTTTACGATCCATTCGGCAGCGCCTTTTCCGATTCCCTTGATCATTCCCGAGGCGAGATATTTGTGGATGCCGACAAGATCGGAGGGGGGTCGCGCCTCAAGCTCTTTGACTTCAAACTGCCGGCCGAATTTGGGGTGGTGTTTGAAAAGCCCCTTGCAGCGCACGGTTTCGCCTCTTTGGAGATGGGGCATGACGCCGACTAAGGTGATCAAATCGCTTTTTTTCGGTTCCTTGAGGCGCGCAACGGTAAAGCCGCTCTCATCGGTTGCAAAGACAATCGTTTCAATGTATCCGAAGAGTTCCTCTTCCATATCCTCCAAATGGTATACTACGAGCAGAGGATTTTGTGAACTTCATGTTGTCCTCGAGGTTGTCTAGAAACGGCAGTTCGAGATGACAAAGTCGAGGTTGTGTAAACTCTCTATCTGTTTGAGGAGGGGAGCTCTTTTCTTGTGAAGAGTTGAGAAAAGGCTTCCTGAAGAGAGTGGAGTAGAGCGTGTAGTGAAGGGAGACGGAAGCGAAATTGAAAGAAAGATGAGAGAGTTCTTTGCACTTTGGATGGTTCTGAAGGGATGTTGGAGCAGTCGCTCTCTTGAATGCTCTTGTTTGTTATGGATCTTCTTGTAAGGAAGTTGCTGCGATCAATCGTTAGAAAGCCACCGTCTTTTTGTTGGATAATTTCGATCTGCACATTGGATGGTTCTGAAGGGATGTTGGAGCGGTCGCTCTCTTGAATGCTATTGTTTGTTATGGATCTTCTTGTAAAAAGGTTGCTGCGATCAATCGTTAGAAAGCCACCGTCTTTTTGTTGGATCATTTCGAATTGCGGACCCTTTTTGAAAAAGTCTAAGACCCCTTGTAAAAAAATTTTCATAAACCCTCGCAATAACGTTATTTTTATTTATTACTTGTATTTTATACATTATTACAATTGATGTACAATATTAAAATATTAACTAACAGTTGTTGATTGTATTTCTTGTTTGCTTTATAATTTCAACTAAATAAAAAGCAAGGCAATATGTCGATCGTTACTTGTCAAAGTTGTTATAGAAATACGAGCTCAAATGCTGCTGGTATTTTTGAGATTGTTGGAACTGTTATTCGCTACTTTACCGGAGCGCCCAATCCGAATGTTGTTAACACAGCTTCTCGGCTTGCTGAAGAGATGCGTTGCCAATCTGAGCTGAACTGGAGCTCGCTCAGTGAAGATGATCTACAAATTTTTTATATATTCGAAGTAATTGAACGAGATAAAGGATGGTATGATCAAGCTGTCGAAAAAGTTAACTCGCTATTTTTTAGACAACCTGAGAAGCGTTTCTTTACCGTCATAAGTGAAGAAGAGGAGGCGATTCGTGACGCAAGAGCTAAGCGAAGAAGCGAGCTGGAAGCTAAAGAAGAGGAGATCTATGATAGTCTTAGAGGTCTCTTTTCCGTTGCTGAGAACATAAGTTCTCCGCCTCCGACCGAGAACGGTAATTGGAAAGAATTTATTTGCATAAAAACCAAAGACAACGCCTCTCGGGCCTCTTGGGGAGATAAACGGATTTGTCCACCTCAATATCTTTTTGGAAGCATTGTGGAAAGCTCTTTAAAATATTCAAGCTTACTCAGTGACCGTTTTGCAAACAAGGAGTCTGATATACGATTATTGCTTGATCCTAATCATATGTCAGTTTTATTAGATCTTGCATCTGTGGGATTTTGTTGTGAGAAATCTACATTACAATCAGATCAATCTTTATCAAAAGATGTATGTCAATGTCTCTGTACTGGACAAAAAAGAAATTCATAGCACGCAACCATCTGGTTCTAAACACGTAAAACACGAAAGTAATCGCCTGAATTTTCTCAGAACCCACCTTCCCAAAATCGCCCTGCGGATCAGATTTAGTCCTTCCCTAAAGAGGCTCCTTGCCTTTCTCCCATGAGTTTTGACCTCTATCGCCCGGATCTGATCCTGGATATCCCCCATTCGATATGCCCAGCAGAAAGCGATCGCCAGGACGAACACCACCTTCTCAATCTTGTCTGGATCGGTGATGTGAGTGTCCTCCATTCGGAACCCACGGGTCTTCAAACAACCGAACATGGTTTCGATTTCCCAACGCCTCCTATACATCCCCAGAGGATCCTCGAATTTGAAGTTGGAGACCACGATCATTTGCTCCTTGGCGCTTTTTCTCTTTTCGATCGAAACGTAGAGGGAAAGACCCCAGAGGTTAATGGGGTGGTTCACAACTTTTTTCCGTGAGAGCCATTTCCGTAGGCG
>Ga0209211_10004663_pt1 | contig 21113 bp, 23 predicted proteins | sample RifGroA2_FD_183992 | JGI IMG/M metagenome (GOLD analysis project Ga0209211, IMG submission 183992) | Groundwater microbial communities from Rifle, Colorado, USA - Groundwater A2 (SPAdes) (version 2) | ecosystem: Environmental > Aquatic > Deep subsurface > Groundwater | place: Rifle, Colorado...
TTTTTTCGCCGCCCCTCGCCCTTGTGTCTTTTCAGGCCTCCCCTACCCCAGTGCGGTGCCGCGAGCTCTCGCTTCGGCGGCCAACACGGCGATCCCGGCCCTGCGGCAGGCTTCCCCGATGCGGAGGTTGGGCAATGCGGGTTCGTTGCCGCACCTGCTGCACAGCCTCTCCTCCTTCGGGGCGTTGACATCACCAAGAACACGAATGCCGTTGCGCGTCTTGTCCGGACGCCGCCTGCTTCCGTTCCTCCTGGGCCATCTGCCTTCGTCGCTCACGGGTACTCCCTGAAAACTGCCTACGGTGGAATTACCCAAACCGACCCCATGCCGGTATGGGAAGAAAAGACTGGGGTATTGTAAATGGTAATTGAAAAAAAAGAAAGAACGTGTCAATGGATAAAAAACCCCGCACCAGTCCGCCAGTCGGCGGAGGTACAGGGTTGGAGTTGAAATATTGGTTTAACGCTTGCTCCACTGCGGGGCGCGGCGGGCTTTTTTGAGACCCGGCTTCTTGCGCTCTTTAACGCGCGCGTCGCGTTTTAGAAAACCGAGAGTTTTTAGAGTTTTACGAAATTCTTCGTTCCACTTCAAAAGGGCGCGGGCGATACCGAGCTGGACAGCCACGGCTTGGCCGCGTTTGCCGCCTCCGGCCACCTTTACGGAAAAATCAAGATCTTTTTCTTTGGCCAGGGCTTTGAGCGGAGCGAGGACGATTTCTTGCATTTCAAAATAGGGAAAATACGCCGCGAGCGGCTGGCCATTCACGGTAATTTTCCCATCGCCCTTATCAATATGAACGCGGGCGGAGGCGGATTTTCGGCGGCCCACGGAACGCGTCACTGGGCTTTTTTGGTTGAGTTTAGTCATAGTCAACGGGTTACTTAATTGCCAATCGTTTCAAACGATTCGTGCGGAATTTATTTTTGGGAAGCATTTTGGCCACGGCGTGAAGCAAAACTTCCTCCGGCTTCTCTTGCAACACTTTCTTCGCCGGAATTTCTTTCAAACCGCCCGGATACATGGTGTGGTGGCGATAGAGCTTCTGGTCAATTTTTTTACCGGAAAAAACCATCTGACTGATATTGTTCACTACCACTTTTCCGCCGCGGTCAACGCTCAATTCATAATCCGGCTTGTTTTTACCCATAAGGAGCGTGGCGATGGTTGTCGCCATGCGGCCCGGGCGCTGTCCGGCGGCATCAATGTTATATTTCCCGTGTGTGCTGACTGCCATATATTTCAATATTAAACTAATTCAACCAACGCCTCCTCGGCTCCGTCGCCGACGCGATTTTTAACCATAGTAATACGCGTGTAGCCGCCATGGCGATCTTTATAACGGGGGCCGAGCTTGGTCATGAGTTTGTTTGTCGCATTCTTGGTATAGAGCGCAGTTTGAATATTCCGGCGATCGGACAACGCGCCGTGTTTGGCTTTAGTGATTAGGCGCTCCACAAACGAACGGACAGCTTTGGCTTTGGCTTTGGTCGTATTAATTTTCTCAAACAGCACTAAACTCTCGGCTAAATTAGCGAGGAGCGCTCGACGGCCGGCAGTTTTTCGATCAAGGGTGATTTTATTTTTTTGGTGACGCATAAAACTAAATTACTCTTTCTTTTTTGATTTCTTTTTTGATTTCTTTTCGGCTACAGCCTCTTGAACTGCTGCCACCTCTTCTGTCACTACTGGAGCAACCGGTTCAGCGGCACTTTCCGCGCCGTTTAACACAATATTAAAATGATCCATCAAAATTTTAGTGCTCTGATCAATGGCTTCGCGCGGAGTGATGGTACCGTTAGTTTCAACGGATAAAGTCAATTTTTCAAAATTAGTGATATCGCCGACGCGGGTGTATTCCACATGATAACCGACGTCTTTCACCGGAGTGTAGACCGAATCCATGACGATCGTTCCCAAATCATAGTTCTGGCGGTTTTTCTCTTCCACCGGTTTGTAGCCGCGGCCGCGGCCGACGGTGATCTCTATTTCCAACGTCTTATTTTTAGTTAGATTGCAAATGACTAAATCCTTATTCTTTACTTCCACGCTGGAATTGGCTTCAATGTCACCGGCGGTTACCGGACCCAACCCCTTCTTCGCCAAATTAAGCATTACTGGCTCATCGGAAAATACTTTGACCGCGAGTTGTTTTAAATTCAACATGATTTCCACGACATCTTCCTTCACGCCGTCAATCGTAGAAAATTCGTGCTGAACGCCTTTTACTTTGAAATATTCCACAGCCGAACCAGGAAGCGAAGAAAGCAAAACTCGGCGCAAAGCGTTACCGAGCGTGGTGCCGTAGCCATGATAACACGGCGTGACTACCATTTTTCCGGTATGTTCGCTCTCACCGGGCTGAAATTCCACCTTAGACGGGAGAAGAAAATTTTCCATACGTTTGTAATATTTTTATCCCAACTTAGTCGGGATTAAAATTAACGTGAATAGAAACCAATGATCGCGTTCGCGTCAAAATTAGGGTTGGCAACGGTCGGACTATTTAAAACTTTAGCCGTCAACATTTTTGGGTCAACGCCCAACCAGCTCGGCATTTCTTTCTTCGCAATAGTTTCTGCACTATTTTCAAACAATTTGCTCTGACGAATTTTGTCTTTAATGGTAATGGTTTCTCCGACCCGCACACGGTATGATGGAATATCCAATTTTTTTCCATTCACCACCACATGGCCGTGGCTCACCAACTGACGAGCGGCGGCGCGGGAAGAAACAAAACCGCTACGATAAACTACATTGTCCAAACGAGCCTCTAGATAATGGAGTAAAAATTTGCTGGTGTCACCGGTCTTCTTGGAAGCTTCGGCAACATAATTGGAAAACTGACGCTCCAAAATGCCGTAAATACGCTTCACTTTCTGCTTTTCACGAAGCTGCTTGCCATAACCAGAGAGTTTCGTATGTTTCTGATTCGGTCCGTGCATTCCCGGCGGATAACTCCGGCGCATCAAAGGACACTTCGGGGAGTCGCAGAGTTTTTCACCGAATTTTCGACAAAGTTTGTGTTTTGGTCTTAAATCGCGAGCCATACAAGTAAGTACTTTCTAAAAATATAATATTAAACGCGGCGGCGTTTTGACGGACGGCAACCATTGTGCGGAATCGGAGTCAAATCGGTGATATTAAGCACGTTCAAACCGTTGGCGTGCAAAGCCCGAATAGCAGATTCACGGCCGCCCCCGATACCTTTGATAAAAACATTTACTTCTTTCACGGCATAATCGGCCAGCTTAGCCATTAAATCTTTTACCACCACGCTGGCGGCATAAGGCGTCGCTTTTTTCGGTCCTTTAAATCCATTAGTGCCTGAAGACGACCAGCCTAAAACAGCGCCGTTGGGATCAGTAATGCTGATAATGGTGTTGTTGTAGGTGGCTTGGATATAGGCATTGCCGCGCGGCACGATCTTAACGACTTTCTTTTTCTTTGGAGCAACCTTGACTTCCGCTTTTGGAGCGGCCGCCGAAGCGTTTGGTTTGGTAATTTGATCTGTCATAGAGAGTTTTACAAAGTGGTGGGAAGAAATTAAGTCTTTTGACCGGCGTCTTTACGGCCGCTACCCATGGTTTTACGAGTGTTGCCGCGCACTGTGCGAGAGTTAGTTTTAGTGCGCTGACCGCGTACCGGCAAATGCTTCATATGACGGACGCCGCGATAGCATTTAATGTCTTTCAAAGACTTAACATTGCCTTGAACTTCACGACGCAAATCGCCTTCAGTGCGATAGCTCTTTTCAACTATAGCGCGCAACTTGTCTTCTTGTTCGTTAGTCAAATTCTTCACGCGAATATTGCCGTCAATACCGGCGACTTTTAAAATCCGACGAGCAAGAGTCGGACCAATGCCGTAGATATAGGGCAAGGAAAATTCAATTTTCTTTTCTTTAGGAATGTTGGTGCCGGCAATACGCATAGTAAAAAAACTAAATAGAATTTAGCCTTGACGCTGTTTGTGTTTTTTAGTAGAGCAAATCACGCGTAATTTTCCTTTACGACGGACTAATTTACATTTGATGCAAACCTTTTTTACCGAAGCGCGGACCTTCATAGATGTCGAATTGCTAATGGAATATCCGCCCGAGGCGGATTGATAGCTGACACAAAATCTTTTTCAAAGATTTCGGTCGCTATCAAAAAATACCAACCACTGCCGCGATATCATGGCCCCGCGAACGCCGGCTACGGACCTAATGTCTATGAGCCGGTTTGGCAGAGCTACACCGCACTGGTTGATATTCTTCCGTTAAAACGGAATCCCGACTCGCCGCCGGGATAAATAAATTGTCTAAAAGCGGAAAGTGACGCGCCCTTTAGTCAAGTCGTATGGCGTCATTTCCACTTTAACCTTGTCAGCCACGGACAAGCGGATTTTATTCAGACGCATTTTCCCCGACAAGTGGGCGATGATCATCTGGCCGCTTTCCAGCTTCACTCGGAACATGCCGGCAGGTAAAAGTTCTTCAACCGACCCGCGCAGTTCAATGGTGTCACTTTTAGGCATCGCAAAAAGTTAAGCTGTGAATAGTATAACGAAAATCTCAAAATCCGTCAAGGGCTAAACGATGATAGGTTTAATTTGGCTAATTTCAGCCTTTTCGTGGTATACCCAGTGCTTATAGAGCAAGAAGTTCCAAGCTACCGCCAAAGCGATGTTCGCTATTCTGATTAACAAATAGTTGTAGCCCAAGTGATCGTGAAAAAACCACATCCAGGTAATGGAGAATAAATAATTGGCTAAAGCCAGAAGATAATACCGGATCATTTGCTGTTGAGCGATCCCCTTTGATTTGAACGCCCAATATTTATTTAGTAAAAAACCGTAATTGATCAAAAATAATTGGTTCACCACCACCGCCATGACGGCGCTGAAATGAAAATATTCTTTGAGGGTAAACAGCGAACCAACATCAAGCGCCACGCCGCTGACGCCAATGATAAAATATTTGGCGAATTCACGCCGCGCGCCCCAAAGATGAAGAATAAATTTTTTTAACATAGTTACTCCACAATCGCTTTAATGCGCCGGACCCCGGCGCCGACCGCTTCTTCTTTCACGATTTTGAAATGGCCGATGGTGCCGGTGCGCAGAACGTGCGGCCCGCCGCAAACCTCGCGGCTGTAGGTGGGGCATGCTGGATCGGCAAAAGCTTTCTCATTCACATCGCCCACGGTATATACCTTTACTTTACTGCCATATTTATCTTCAAACAAGCCAATCGCTCCCTTGGCCTTGGCTTCCGCGAAAGTCATCTCGGCAAAACTCACCGGATAATCGCGGGCAATGGCGGCATTCACCAAATCTTCGGTCTGCTTAACCTGTTCGGAGGTCATTTTTTCCGGGTGCGAAAAATCAAAGCGCATACGCTCGTGCGTAATGTTGCTCCCCTTCTGCATGGCGTGCGGCCCCAAGACGCGTTGAAGGGTGGCGTGGAGCAAGTGGGTGGCGGTGTGATAGCGGGTGGAAATTTCACTGTGGTCGGCCAAACCGCCGGCAAACTTCTGCTCGGCGCCCACGCGCGAAAGCTCCTGGTGCTTTTTAAAAGCTTCTTCAAAGCCATTCACATCCACGGTAAGGCCATTCTCCAGGGCCAGCTCTTGGGTCATTTCCAAAGGGAAACCATAGGTGTCATAAAGCTTGAAAGCTTGCTTTCCGGAAATTTCTTTAGTAATCTGCCCAGTTTTTTGAAACCCAAGTTGAAATCCGCCGATGAGGCGGGCAAATTCTTTCAAACCCTGCTCCACGGTATTTCTAAATTTGCTTTCTTCGCCAGCCATTTCAGTGGTCACAAAATCTTTGTTCCGCACGAGCTCGGGGTATACCTCCGCGAAAATGGCGATGACTTCGGAAGCAATTTGGTCGCAAAAATTTTCTTTAATGCCGAGCAAGCGGCCATGGCGCACGGCGCGGCGAATGAGGCGACGCACAATATACCCTTGGTCAACATTGCTCGGAGCAATGCCCTTGTCGTCGCCAATAATCATGGTAGCGGTGCGGATATGATCCGCGATAATGCGCATGGAGCGAGTGACATCTTTATTCTCCACATACTCGTGGCCGGAAACCGCTTCTATTTTTTGAATAATTGGCCAAAAAGTGTCAATCTGGAAAATATCCGCGTAACTATTTAATACCCGGACAGTTCTGTCTAGCCCCATGCCGGTATCAACGTTCTTTTTGGCGAGCGTTTCAAAAGCATCGGCGGCGGTGCGGTTATATTGCATGAAGACATCATTCCAGATTTCCAGCCAATTATTTTTATCTGTCGCGACATTGCTGCCCTCTGGAGGAAATTCCGTAACCCCCACCCAATAAAACATTTCTGTAGAAGACCCGCACGGCCCAGTTTGCCCGGCCGGGCCCCACCAGTTATCCTCGCGCTCAAAAACACCGCCCGGCATATAGGCGATTTTGTCCGCGGGCACTCCCACCGACTGCCAAATTTCCGCGGCTTCGTCATCCTTGGGCACTTGGGGCACGCGTTTGTCGCCGCCAAAAACCGTCACAGACAATTTACGCTTATCAAGCCCCAGCCATTTATTGGAGGTCAAAAATTCCCAGCTCCACTCAATGGCTTCTTTTTTAAAATAATCGCCGAGCGACCAGTTGCCCAGCATTTCAAAAAATGTTAAGTGACTGCTGTCGCCCACTTCATCAATATCACCGGTGCGCACGCATTTTTGAACATCAGCGACGCGCGTTCCCATCGGGTGAGGTTGACCAAGCAAATACGGAATGAGCGGCTGCATGCCGGCCGTATTAAATAAAACGGTCGGGTCGTTATCAGGAATCAAAGAAGCCGAAGGGATGATGTTGTGCCCTTTGGAAGCGAAAAAATCTAGATATTTATGGCGGAGTTCTTTGGAGGTGAGCATGCGGACTTAGGAATAATATTCTACTACAAAGGCAAATTCTTTCTTAAATTGTTCGGGTGTTTTGCACACCCCCTCAAGGATAATCGGCACAGCGAGATCTTTGATGGCCTGCAAAATTGGTTCCTGCTGTGTTTCAAAAATCGGCGCGTGCCGATTGGCCGTTTCTTCTAGCTCGATAAACCCGCTTAAATGGACTTCCTTAATTAGATGGCCAAATGACTCGCAAAAATCTTTAGCAGATAGCATCGTCGGATCATTCGTAAAGGCATGGTTCACATCAAATACCATACCATACTCATTGCCTTGAAAGAAGGGCTTCATTCCAGCTGCTGTTCTCGCGGTTTTTTTACGCGCGTCCATATTTTCCAGACAGATCGGCAACTTGTATTTTTTAAATACATTCCAATCTTCTACCCGATCTGGGTGCACCACCAGTATCGAGGCTTGCACTGCTTCACATAGCCATTCAAGATTGTAAAGCAACGCGCGCGTTGCCTCATCATCACGGTAAGTGACTGGCTCGGCCCCAAATTTTACCGGCGCATGTACAGAGCGATGCGCGAAAGAATTAAAGTATTTATGTTCAACATGAGGTTTGATCAATGCAAATCGGTTATAATCTAGCAGGCTAACTTCGATGGCCTGGCATCCAAGATCAACAAAGAACTTCATCTTTCCAATAAACGAGGATTCATTTTCTAGACGACCGGTGGTAAAACCAATGATCATAGACTTTTTTTAAACAATTACCGCCAACCCCACTTTGAGAATATTTTAGCTAAAACATTACCGGAGGTAATAGGGCGATCAAACGATGTGTCGCAAACTGAACAAGCGCCAGCCACAACAAAAGGAATGCGGAAATACTACCAATAATGACAAGACTTTTTAGAAAGGTAATTCTGAATACCAAATAAAATATAAAAATGGAGAAAAAAATTGCCAGTAAAAAGAAAGATACAAAAATGTTCAAATGGTCTGGAAAAATTTTATTGATTCCCGGAAACCAAAGGAGGACGCTTAATATCAAGAGTTGCATGATCCCCGTTGCGAAAATAGTTTTTGGTACAGACGCTGTTAAAATCCCATACTTACGCAATCGGAGTACTATATATTGAGGCAACACTAAAACTAAAAATCCTGTAAAGATTACCAGTAATATGGCGGTTATTTTTATTACTAAAGGCATGTTCTAAATAATGACTCCCCCGCCTAAACATTCGCCCTTCAGATAGAAAACGGCGAACTGCCCAGGGGTGACGGCGCGCTCTGGGGTGGCGAACTTAATGGCCAACCCACCCCCGCCTGCCTCGCTAGCGAGAGCATTGCGGGCAGGCCTACCCCGCCCAAGCGGGGAATTGCTAACTATGGCCTTTTGGAGTGACTGGCGATGACGTAAACGTACTAGGCATTTTAGCGGAAGTTTTGGTATTTGTCCAACCCAATGGATATCACCCAACGCAACCTCCTTCTTATATAAGAGCGGGTCGTTTTCGTAACCGACAACGAGCTCGTTGGTTTTAGGGTGTTTGTCGACGACATACAACGGCTTACTGTCATTCTGAGGTGAAGCCGAAGAATCCCTTGCCTTTGAATTTAAGGGATCCTTCGTTTCACTCAGGATGACAGCGGTGCGCCCCCCAAAAGATAAACCGTGCCGCTGGCCAATGGTGTAGAAGGACAAACCTTCGTGCGTGCCAACGACCTCGCCCGTACTCAAAATAATTTTTCCTGGTTTGTGTTTAATCTTTTTCTCCAAAAATTCTTTCATCGGCACCTCACCCACAAAACAAATACCCATACTTTCTTCTTTCTTGGCCGTAGGCAGGCCAAACTTCAAAGCTAATTTTCTCACTTCTGGTTTGGTGTAACCGCCGATCGGGAATAAAGTGTGAGCAAGTTGATTCTGGTTTAATTGATGTAAAAAGTAAGTTTGGTCTTTGTTGGTGTCTTTGGAAGTTAATAACGCCAACCCACCCCCGCCTGCCTCGCTAGCGAGAGCATTGCGGGCAGGCCTACCCCGCCCAAGCGGGGATTTTCCAATTCGGGCATAATGCCCGGTGGCCAGATAATCAAAACCGAGCTCTTGGGCTTTCTCCAGCCAAGCGCCAAATTTAATGAATGTGTTACAGAGCACGTCGGGGTTGGGCGTGCGCCCGGCCTGGTACTCTTTAAACATGTAATCCAACACCATTTTTTTATACTCTTTGGTGAAATCAAACTTCAAAAGCTGAATGCCAAGATGTGCGGCCGCGCGCAAGGCATCACGGTAATCTGGCAGCCAACAACTTTCGCTTCCTGGCTGGTTGTTGTCGTAATTCAGCATGTAGGCACCCATGACTTCGTACTTTTTTGAAGCCCCCAAAAGCGCGGCAACAACGGAAGAGTCGACGCCTCCAGACATAGCGACCAATACTCGTAGTTTATTTTGCGGTGTCATACTAAACCCCACCCTTTATCCCTCCCCTTATAGGGGAGGGTAACGTAAAAAAATTATAACCGTACCGGCTTGGCTTTAGAGCGGAGAAGTTTGGCGTAAAATTTGTCGCTCCACTGGAGAAAGTTCTTGCCGCCCGCAATTTTCTTGGCAGTTTTGGTGCGCAACCAATACCAGCAATCATACACCAGCCTGAAATCGTGCTGAATTTTATTCCAACTATTGTCTAGGTGCTGTTTGGCTCGGGTAATAAAAATGGGGCCAAATAAATCCAGTTTGTCGGCATCACGAAGTATCACGGCTTCCCAACAACCATCGGCAAAATTATTCCAATGATTGCGCACCGCATATAAAATGATAAGTTTTTCGGCGCGAGATAACGTCTTCAGGACATGGTCGGCCCCAAACCATTTCCGGCACAGATCGTAAGACAATTCGTGATGCGTTTTTTGAGGAAACTCCTGCTCAATAGCTCGGCCAACATCGTGAAGCAAACCAGAGAGCGCGACTAAAAAAATGCTACCACCCTCGGCGCGCGCTAAACGAATGGAAAAACGAGTTACTCGTTCCGCGTGGCCAAAATCATGCCCCGGGGAAAGACGGCCTTTAAACCAGGCTTTTACTTTCTTATGGGTATAATCAAAAACCTCTTTTTCTCTTTTGTTCATATATATATTACAAACTCACACTATATTAGCGGAAAAAACAGCCTAAAGCAAGAGCACCACGCCAGCAATCTGGCTTGCGTGGCGGGCAGGAACTAAAAACCCCACACTATTACTAGCGTGGGGCTTAAGAATCTTGTAGATTAAGCGTTGCGGCGAGCCTGCATGCAGTCTCGGCAATATACTGGTTTGTCGCCCGAAGGTTGGAAAGGCAGCTGAGTTATAGCTGTTCCACAACTGGCACAGGTCAAATTGACGCTGTACATCTGGCGAGGGGGGCGGCTCATGCCGCTTCCACCCATACCACCAGTTCGAGTCTGACGGAACGCGCGATTGCATTCACTGCAATACACAGGTCGGTCACCAGACGGTTGAAAAGGCAACTGAGAAATGTGGGTCCCGCATTTAGCGCAGGTTAAGTCCACATCGTACATTTGCCGATCAGTACCAAAAGCCATAGGATTATGACGTTGTTGTTCCCAAAATGTGTTTTGAGATGTTAATTAAGTTTTTCGACCCTTACCCCGCGGAGCCCGAAGGCTTTTTGCGGGATCTATTTTGGGAACTTTGATAAACGCCGTTACCCAATTTATTGAAATAAGTATAGCACAAAAATCAGATTTTGTCAATGCCTGCAAAATTACCGCCAAATTTCGGCTCAAACAAGCGGTTTTAGGGTCGTAATCGGCCGGCTTTGAGTGATATAAAACTTGCCTTCCGTCATCGCCCACTCAATATCGCAGGGAAAGCCATAATGCTTTTCAATACCAACGCACACACCGGCCAACTCCATAATTTGCTTGCCCGACAGCTTTTGTTTTCCCCCTTCGCTCTCGCGCAACTCCACCCAAACGTTCGATCCTAACTCTTCATACCCCTCCCTTTGTCCCTCTCCTATTAGGGGATGGGTACGGGGTGGGGTTTTTATTTTTTTGTTTTGTCGTTTTGTTGCTCGTATTAATTTTCTCGTCTGGGTGCTCACGCTCACATCTAGCAGACTCATGGCCTTCTTGCTGATAACATAACTATCCGGCGTAATCAGGCCGCCCACAATGGCCTCGCCTAAACCAAACCCAGCTTCAATGATCATCTGGTCATAGTCTTCGGTCACCGGGTGCACGGTGAAAGCAATGCCGGAAACTTCCGCCTGCACCATTTTTTGAATTACTACCGCCACGGAAACATAATGATCAAGCAGCTTTTTTTCATGACGATAAAAAATGGCGCGCGGAGTGAAGAGCGATGACCAGCATTGCTTCACTTTGTCCAACACGTTTTTTCTCTCTGTGTTTAAATAGGTTTCCAACTCCCCCGCCCAGCTGGCGACGGATGAATCCTCGGCCGTCGCGCTACTGCGCACGGCCACATATTTAGCATCTAGCTTATCAAACGCCCCCAGAATTTCTTTCCCCAAATCTTTCGGCATCAGCCGATCGTGAATCATATCGCGAATCACCGCGCTGGCCTTGTCTACGGAATTAGTATCTTCGGGATTAACCTTTTTAAGTTGAGCTGGCATATCCTCTGCCAACCCCGTTTCATGTAAAAATCTGTCAAACGCATTCGCCAGCACGACAAAACCGGGCGGCACCGGAATCTTGGCCCTAGTCATTTCGCCGAGTGACGCGCCTTTGCCGCCGGCCTCGGCGACGCTGATTTTTGTGATGTCTTTGAAAAATTTGATGTGGGACATACCACGTTAGTATAGCTGAAAACTTTGACAAAAGCAACAAAACCGTTTAACATTCAGCTCACACCCTGTTCGCGAGCGGTAGTTTCGCTGGCAGTCCCGCCAGCCGACTCACGCGCGAACAAGTCTGCGGAGAAAAACAAATGGCGACTGCCGTGAAAGACATAGCAACCACCATGATGGATTTGGCGACTGCCACAAAAGATGTGGAGGAAGCGCTCAGAAAGGCCAAAGAGCATTGCGAGCGCGCGAGCAGGCTCGCCGCCTACTTCTCAAGGCTGGACAGGGAGAGCGACGTTGGCGCTCTCATCATGATCGCTATCGCGGCAGTGGCTTGCGTGCTCGCTCTCGTCTACAGGTAGGAAGCTTCGCGCGGACAGTCTCATGAGAGGCCTCGGGTGCCGCACCCGGGGCCTCTCATTGCAAACTTAATATAAGTTACTTTCTTTCTAAAATTTTCACCACTCCTCTATCTGCGTCCACTTCCACCACATCCCCGTCTTTGAACACATGCGTCCCGATCTTTGTGCCAACGACACAAGGCTTTTTTAATTCACGGCTGATTATCGCGGCATGGGAAATTATTCCGCCAGTATCCGTCACGAATGCCGCCGCTTTTTTCATGGCTACAATCAAATCCGGGTTGGTGGCGGATGAAACCAAAATATCGCCTTCCTTCACTTTGGCCACATCCGAAGCCCTCAAAACTATTTTAACCGTTCCCTGCACTCGCCCGCTATAAGCGATAAGCCCCTTTAATTCAGTGACATTTTTATTTTCCTCTGAAGAGGTTTCTTTCTGAACATTTTTCAATATTTTAGCAATCACTTTTTTCCCCTTTTCTCCTTCCCACACTTGAATGCGCCCCTTGCTCACCAAGTAACAGCATTTTTTCACACGCTGCGCGACCTTATCGTGAAACTCGTCGGCTTTATTTTTCAGCAAGGCTTCGCCTACTTCGTCATAAACCAAATATTTTACTTCTTTCAAAGTCCAGCCCAAACGGCGCGCGATTTCTTCCAGCACCGCGTCCATGGCTACATATGACTTTTGATAAATTCCTTTCCGAAAATCCTTGATAAACATCAGCTCCGCGGAAACACGCAACAAATATTCCAATTTGTGCGGCAAAACTAATTCACCGAGCAAAAATTTCTTCTCCTTCGCGATGGTGCGATAATGTAGCTCTATATCTTTCTTCTGCCGGGCGATATCCCCTTTTTTTAAATTGTCTTTCAACACCGACAACAAATATTCCACGTTCATAACGGGACCGCAATAAGCATAGGTTAACCAGCCGTATTGCCTGGCGTGCCGCTCAAGCATGCCAGCGACCAGAGGAAACGATGCTTTAATCTGGCCGTAAGAATTATTTTGTAAGGCTTTCAAAATATCCGCGCTATTAGCCATTTTCCCAATTTTTAACAACAGCTTAACCCGGGCCAACTCTTCTTGCTGTACCTCGCTTTGCTCTTCGCTGGAACTCAAAGTAGAATAATATTGGCCGGCCAAATGCGCGACACCTTTTTTATCTAAAAAAGAACGCAATTGTTCTAAAATATGCTCGCTCAAAAAACTTTTTTCCAACCCGTCAATAAATACCGGGAACCAGCCCCAGGCTCTTAAATTGCGCAGTTTGGTTATGTAGTTTAAATAAATCTTAACCAGCTCCTTGTCGCTCAGGCGCTTTAGACGAGCGGCGTTCGGTAAGTGACGACAAAACAACATCAAATCATTGCTCAATGAATAAATGCTTTTTAGAATTTTATGGAAAAACTTTTCATCACTGGAAACGCGAGCAAAAATCTTTGCCCCCAATTTTAGGGTGGACGCGTCATCCAAATAGACCGAAATGAAACCATTTTCATTGATAACAAAACACTCCTTCACGCTATAATTAAAAATTCTCTTCAAATCTTCCGTAATAGTCAGATCGGATATGTACCATGGGTATAGATACATGTTGTCCCGATCAAAAGTATAGCGCAGGGGCATACTAACTAGGTAATTTTAGCCATATTATTTTCTTATTTTTTCTTCGTTCTTTTTCAAATCATGCAGACTGCCGACATCCCAATACCACCCTTTACCGCGAAGACCGCCGCTATCGTTTAATATATGATAGACGCGAAAGCCTACGCCTGCCTTTTCTGCCGCTGTTTTAAACAGTCCGCAATTTTCTAATTTGTCATCGGTATAAACAATAGTATCATAACCGTCGCTCTTTTTTTGCGCAAGGTATTTTTCCAGCATCTCTTCGGTTTTGACATTGGTTTCTCCGTAATCAAAGGTGGAGCCCAGCTTTCTAAAAAAACTCAAGATATCAAAACCGACCTTGGAATTAAGATAAGAGGCGCGCCAGCGCAACTGCTCCTGAAAACCGGTGCTGAATGTTTCGTTATTTTTAGTCCAGCTTAAAACTTCGCGATATCCGGGCATAATGTCCAAGTTAAACATTTCGCCGTGCAAGTAAGGTTCTTGATAACACTCTTCAAAACCTCTAGCATCAGTAAAACTTACTCCTTTTGATTTGACATAACTCTCAAAACTATCAAAACCGGTTAATTCTTTATTCCATTTCTCATAGAACAAAGTGCCCGCAATGTCCCAAAGATATAAAGTTTCTTTATCCATATCAAACTTTTAATTTCCTCACGACTCCGCGCTCCGCGTCTACTTCCACCAAATCACCGTCTTTAAAAACTTTGGTGGCAATTTTGGTGCCAACAATACAGATTTTCTGGAGCTCGCGCGCGACAATCGCCGCGTGACACAAAAATCCGCCTTGGTCAGTCACTACGGCTTTGGCCTTGTGAATGGCCGGCATATAATCTGGGTCGGTCATAGGACACACCAAAATTTCTCCTGTCCGCATTTTCCCAATATCATCCGGTGAATGTAATACCCGCGCCACCCCTTGCTCCTTCCCTCGCCAAATGACCGTGCCGGTCAGATGGTCTAGCGACGGAACGTTTTGGGAAATAGATTCCACTAAGATTCTCGCCCGGCGTCCTGATTGAATTTCGGTTCGTTCGGCCGAACTAATAAACGCTACGCATTTCATCCTATCATTTAATTCATCAACGGTAACGGGAAGATTTTGACTGTTGAAAAAAAGTTTCATCTCTTGGGGAGAAAGCATCATCAGTTGATTATAAGAAAGCGCAACATTTTTACCAAACTCTTCAAACACCGCGCGCAGGCGCGCACCGACAATAGATACGACATCCCAGTTATCTTCTTTGACATCGGCTAGATCACGAATAATATCTAAATAAACCCAGGCGTCAGGGTAGGCTGTACGCAATGTCTCCAAAAGCTCCTCTCCCTGCCGAGACTGCTCGGCTCTCTTGGCCTTCATGTCCCAGAATTGCTCAACTGGATTACCCGATATCTCCTTGATTGCCTGACGATAATGGCCTGTCTCAAAAGGTTCATTCCACCAGCACAATGAATTCATCCAGCCGTAGCGCCGAGCGTGTCCAGAAAGATCTCCGTCAATCGGACGCCCTTTTTGCTCCTCAATTGCTATCTGCAATAGATCATACTGTTCTTGAATAATAGGAAAGATTTTTTTAGGCAAAGCGACTTGCGCGAACAATGCTTCGCGCGTCAGCTCTTGTCTGTTCAATGTAATCGTTTCGGGCAGGCATGCGGGAAAAATGTTCTGTAGAGCGCCATCGGCCAACATAATTTCATACCACTGACGGCCGTGCCATCCGACAAGATCCAGATAACTGCCGATAGTCTTGGCGTTAAGAGTATCAGGCTGAAACTGGAACAATAATTCTATTGAAGCCTTAATCTCCTTTATCAGCCGGTCGGCAAGCTCTCGCGGCCGGGCTTTCAATAACTGCTCTGTATCCTGAACATTCTGACGATAATCCTTTTCTGGCAACAACTGCGTGTTCCCAAGAGCCATATAATATCGCGGCTGAAATGGAATGACAGTAATGAGACTTGGGCTGACAATGGCCTCGGCAACAGCACATTCGGAAATACCAGTGTGCTTCCATTTTCCCATGACATGCCAATCTGTACCAGCGATAAATTCTTTTAGAGATTTGCTCATACTTCTACTTTTCTGATTATCCCTTTGTTAGCATCCACCTCCACCATCTCGCCATCCTTCAAAACCTGCGTCGCCACCCTGGTGCCAATGATGCACGGAATACCGAGCTCGCGCGACACAATGGCGGCGTGGCAGGTGATGCCGCCGTCATCCGTGACAATCGCCGCCGCTTTTCTCATCCCCGGCAAGTGCTCCGGTCTGGTCATAGGCGCGACTAAAATATCGCCGGAATTTACTCTGCCGATATCTTTCGCCGACATTATAATGCGCGCCCGACCCGCGGCTTTGCCAAGCGACGCCGTCACGCCGCTAAGCTCGCCGGCATTCACTGCGCCAATTCTGCTCACTTGCTGAAAAACTTTTCTCGCCTCGTTGCCGGTTAAAATTTCAGCCACTTCTCCTCCCTTATGCACGCACAAACATCCGTTCAATCTTCTCTCCAGTTCCTTGACATCAAACTGGTTCAGCAATATCCTCTGCAACTCGCCAGAAAGCGCGTACTTCAGCAATTTATAATCAACGCCCCACCGCCGGCTAACCTCCTTCACTACTTTATCGCGCAGAGAGACAAATGTCAGTGTGAACATTTTTCTTTGATCCTGCCATTTAACAAATAACTCCGTTAATTCGGCAATCGCTATAATTTCCTTAGTAAACTGATATTTTTTGATTAACTCGTCCTTGATGACTTTATTCTTTTTTCCCTGTCCGGCGCGTCTGGCTTCAGGTTCGTTTAACAGCCGGTCAATTTCGTCGCCAAACATTTCATTGGTATATTCCTTAAATCCCACATAACTGCTTTTGACCCAAGAGTACTTGAATAAATGCTTTCTTACTAAACGCGCCGTTTGGGGAAAATCATTCAAAAAATCCGGCAAGTTCGCCCCGACCTTATAGCCGCTGTCCGTCATCCGCGCCGCTATCTTCTTCAATCCCAGCTCTTCTTCATTAATAAACGACGGCTCTGTTTGCGCGGAGAGCGCCGCCATAATCTCCATGTGATTGGTAATTCCTCTTTTGTTACAAAAATTTCTTAGCAAATAATCCAGCCGCCGGTCGGCATAAAACATAAAACCATCAATAAAGCCAGGCATCTCGACCTCATTTTTATAAAAATTTATTAGGTCTCGTTCCCATTGGATCAACTCGCGATCGCTTAATTTACTCAAATCTTCAGGAAAAAATTTATAGTAGCGCGCCAGCATCTTTTGAAAATTTTTCTGCCACCGCTGGTGCAAGCCCAGCAACATTTTGGGTTCGCTAATAAATGATTTTATCAACCTGGAGCCAATCTTTTTTTGATCAGAAACTAAACTAAACCAGTCGCATTCGTCATCTTTATAAAAACAAAGATTAAGAGAATAAGCCGAAAACTTGCTCTTAAAAAGAGCGCTCGTAAAACCAGCCGCCGTCATCTCGGTATATGCCGGGCAGGCGTCAACATGTTCGCGATACCATTCTTTGCTTAAAAACGGCTCTAAATTCATATTAAATCAATTTTACGATGCCGGCCGTCACATCAATCTCAACCCGCGCGCCGTTTTTCAAAATTTTGGTCGCGAATTTAGTGCCGACCACGCAGGGGATATTCAATTCGCGCGAAACAATCGCGGCGTGCGAAGTCAGCCCGCCCTCATCGGTTATGATCGCCGCCGCCTTGCGCATGACAAAAATATACTCCGGACTGGTCATAGGAGCAACTAAAATTTCTCCTTTCTTAAACAAACCGGTTTTCAGAGGATCTAAAACTATACGGACATAACCGACAACATTTTCTCCACTCCCCCGACTCACCACCAGACCATTCAATTCTTTGAGTAACCGCGTCGGCTGCTCGGTGGCGAAAACTTTCCAAAAATATTTTACTTCTTGAGGCGATAAATTGCGAAAATACTTTTTATAAAAATGGACACCAAAATCTGTACGCCGCGTCCTCAATTTTTTATGTAAATTTTCTCCCTTCATTATTTTCTCAATTTCCCAAAACCAGCAATTCAACAGATCTTCCGGACTATAGCGGAAGCGGTGCGCCGCTTCCTTTAACATCAGATTCTGATAATACAAGGCGATAAAAATAAATTTTTTGCGCTCGTCCTGCCAAGCGATACAATCAGCAATCGCCCGTCCGCAGTCAGCCACGCTTTTGGGTAAATGGTATTTTTTAGCCACCGCCAGCTTGCGCTTTTTAATTTCATCCAATTTTTTGACTAGTTCTTCTTTTAGGTTTGGCGAGAGTTCTTTTTTTCTATCTCTAAAAAAACTAACGGCTAGTGATTTCACACCAGCATAACTATTTTTTAACCAAAAATATTTTTTAAAATGCTCCTCCGGGGACGATTGACTCAAATTAATCTCCTCTTCCTGATAAAAAGACAACTTCACCGGCGCGGCCAATGCCTCGCGCGCTTCGGTAATGTCGGCCTCACCAGAAATATAGTTTCTTAACATTTTTTCAAACAGCTGATCGGCGGAATAATTGCCTAATTCCGGGGCCGTTCCCAGTGTCCAAAATTCTAAATAAACACGATGAAATCTCTGCCATAACCGCAATAGCTCATGGCTAGAAAGCTGGTTTAATTTTGAACCGGCAATTTCTTTCTCAATTTTTTCCAATCTGGCTACAATTTTCTTCCAATTATTATATTCCCGCTTCCTCACCGCGGTCGGCAACATATATTTGAGAAAAACCTTTTCGCCCGACGCCCGCAAGGCCGAATATTCGTTCAGCCAAATCATTTGGCCGTCTTTAAAAAGAAATAATGTTTCGGCCCAGCTTTCACCCAGATATTTTTGACAAAAATAACGGTAGTTTACTTCAATGAAAGCCGAGGTATAAAAAAACCGTCCGGGTATCGGGCCCCATTTGAATAATTCTGTCCGAGGATTTAGCGGTAATTTAATATTCATAATTACTCCACGATTACCACGCCATGATTGGCGTTAACCAACACTTTATCTCCATCTTTAAGCATTCTGCTCGCGTTTTGCGTGCCGATGATGCACGGGATTTTAAGTTCGCGGCTTACCACCGCCGCGTGGCAAGTAACTCCGCCCTCGTCGGTGACAATCGCCGCCGCCATTTTCATGAGCGGCACGTACTCAGGCCGCGTCATCGGCGCCACTAGAATCGCGCCCGCTTTCATCTTGAAAAAATCATCAACCTTGCTGATGACAATCACTTCCCCCCTCACTTTGCCCGGACAAGCGATATTGCCCCTGATTTCCGTCACGGCGCTGGCGATGGTTCTTTCTGCCTCCGCGAATACTCGTTCGCTATCCCTTTTTGATAAATTTATCGGCTTATGCCCATCCCAGATAATCACATGTCTTTCGGCAAAGAATTTATTATATTTAGAAATCAGCCGCCGGCCAACCGGCAAATGACCAATTCCCAGCGGATCGCAAACTTTTATTTCATCCCAAGTCAATCCGCTCCGTTTGGCTATTTCCGTGCCGATTAATTCCAAATAATGATTCAGTTTTTGCATTTGCACTTTGCGCTCATCGCGCCAATAGGCCAGCAGTCCGAAAAAATTAAACATCCGCCGAAGCCAATCGGACATTCCATATTTTTTCGCGAGCGCTTTCTTCCGGCTTGCCAGTTTGGTTTCGTAATTGTCTAAAGACTCCAGTTCAGAAGCGATAGCGCGGCCGCCCACTAGAATATTTTTTATATTCTCCACAAAATCAAAAATTTGCAGAACCTTGGTATGGCCCCAGCTGTTTTGCAACCAAAAATATTGGCTTTGGTGCCGCTCCAAGGCCGACAGAATGGACGGATAAATTTTAAGCCGATGCAGATTAGCCGGCGCTTTAATATACAAAAAACAATTCAGCGCTCCGGGCGTTTCTTTAATTTCCCGCGCGATTTTCAAAAGAGCGCGCCCCTCGCGGCTATAAGCGATGATTTCCGGCGACGACATCAAGATATTTTTTTCTTCATTATTCAAAGTCAGGCGTTTCTCAACCAACTCGCTTTCCACCAGGCCCTCGGCATCCACATCAAAAATATCGGGATAAAATTCCAGCCACATGGCGTAGGAATAGCTGGCCAAAATTTTATTCAGCCGCAACAACTCGCCGCCAGTAATATTCGCGATTTCCAACGAATCTATTTTCTTAAACAATATTTCATGTTTCTGCTTGATTTTTTTATCCCATTGCCGGAACAAGGCCGCCAAAAAAGGCTGACTTTTCTCTTTTTGCAGATATTTCACCGAGAGCGCCCGCAACAAGTCTTTATCCAGCCAGCACCGGGCATCTTTCTGACGGCAACACCAGATAACATGACCCTGATTTTTGAACCAACCGACGCACCCGCGGCACGGGCCGTAAATAAAATAGGGCGCGCCTTCGGTTTCTTGGCGGTACCAATTAATTTTTTTTATTTTATCAAGATTCAGCATAAGCGCCGTCACAACGTTTAATTACTTCTCAATTTTCTTACTACGCCGCGCTCCGCGTCCACTTCCACTAAATCGTCGTCCTTCAGCACGTCGGTAGCCACTTGGGTGCCAATGACGCAGGGAATCCCAAGCTCGCGCGACATGATGGCGGCGTGGCAGGTCAGACCGCCTTCATCGGTGACAATCGCCGCCGCCATTCTCATGAGCGGCACGTACTCGGGCCGCGTCATCGGCGCGACCAGTACATCCCCAAATTTCATTTTACTAAAATCGCCCGGGACATTGACGATTTTGACTCTTCCCCGCACCCGACCCGCGACCGCGCCTTTGCCCTCAATAATACCGCTTCTGCTTAAAGCGGAGTCCAAAATCCGTTTTATGTTCTGATAAGCACGCCCGGTCAGTACCGTAAATTTCTTGTACTCGCGGGCGAAATGAATGCAACCTCTACGGCGGGACTCTAAAAGTTTTCCATAATTGGGAGAGAAATCCAGCCCGCTTTCCATAATCTCTTGCGGCAGGGCGTGTTTCAAAAGCTCGCGGTCCATTCCCGAACGGCGCGCAAACTCGGCCAAAAAAAAATCTTGCCTGAAATTATGTATTTGCGCTTCGCTTTTCCTCGCGTCGCGCCACTCCGCCATACGGCTGAAAAAATAAAAAACGTTTTGAAGTTCCCTGCCGATTTTATATTTTCTTATAATCCGCGATTTAGACCGACGCCGCTCGCGTGAATAAGCGGAAGATGCCGCGATTATTTCACTGGCATCGTGCTTATTCAGGTTTTTCAGCCGTTTGGCGAAATAGTCCTCTGGCAGAACAACCACATTCGCCCAATCGTTATTCACCCAATGATATTTACGGACGTGCCTTAAAATTTCTTTACGAGTAGCTCCTTTCAATTTAAGCTTGGCTAATTCAGCTTCTTCTTTCAGGTAAACCGACGGTCTGACGGG
>Ga0209211_10004664_pt1 | contig 21107 bp, 18 predicted proteins | sample RifGroA2_FD_183992 | JGI IMG/M metagenome (GOLD analysis project Ga0209211, IMG submission 183992) | Groundwater microbial communities from Rifle, Colorado, USA - Groundwater A2 (SPAdes) (version 2) | ecosystem: Environmental > Aquatic > Deep subsurface > Groundwater | place: Rifle, Colorado...
ACAAGCCATGCCGCAACCCCCACGGTAATAAGCATGCCAAAACGATCCGGCGAAGCGCGCGCAATGCGCATCATGCGGAAAAAAATGAAAAGCAAAAATATAACAAACGCGCCGGAGCCCGCAAACCCCAGCTCCTCGGCCATAATGGGAAATATCGCGTCAGCTTGCACCTGTGGCAGATACTGAAATTTTTGGCGCGACTTTCCCCACCCCGCTCCAAAAAATCCTCCGGACCCCACCGCGACATACGACTGATGAATCTGCCAACTTGCGCCAAGCGGGTCAACTTCCGGATACGCAAAAACTTTTAAACGCTGGACAATGTGGGATTGCGGCTTGAAAATAATCAAAATTAAAACCGCAATGACCGCTATGGCCACCATGCCAAGCATGTAACGCCACTGCCCTCCCCCTACAATAAAAAGAGACAACGCAATACAGCTTATCAAAAGCAATGAACCAACATCCGGCTGCGCAAACAATAATCCTCCAATGAGCCCAAGAGGCACAATAAAAGGCAAAAAACCGGTTTGCCAATTTTGCAAATCGCTTGGTTTAGTGCGTGAAAGCCAATGCGCCAAAAAAATAATCAACGCGACTTTTGCCAATTCCACCGGCTGGAATGAAAGCCCGAAAAGCTTAATCCAACTGCGCGCAAATGTATCTTGCGTGCTTCCAATGCCCGGAATGAGCACGAGCAACAGCAAAATTATGCTCCCCCCAAACACCCAGAAAGAAAGCGAACGCAAACGCGTGTAGGGGGTGCGCATCATAAACCAAAACGCCACCGAGCCGGGAATAATTCCCAGCATCACTTGGCGCTTCACAAAAAAATACGTATCATTGGGCACCAACAGCGAGGTTGCGCTCAAAAGCGCGAGCACTCCAAAAAATACCAAACCAATAATACTGCCTACAAAAATATAATCGGGGTGAGCGGTGCGCATGGAAGTAAACAATAAAATGTGCGCCGGAGACGCGTGTGCTATTACACGCGGTCAAGCAAAAATATAATCAAACCGATGAAGGCGGAGATGCCGGCAATGAGCCAGAAACGCATGGTCACCTGATATGCCGGCCAGCCCTTGGCTTCAAAATGATGATGCAGCGGCGCCACCAAAAAAATCTTTTTTTTCAAAAAACGCTTGGAGGCAAACTGTAATGAAACTGACGCTATCTCCACGCAAAGCACAAACGCAAATATGGGAAGCAGTAACACGGTATTAGTGAGAAACGCCACTACAGAAAGAGTGGTAGTGAGCCCCAAAATTCCGGTTTCTCCCATATAAAACTTTGCAGGCGGAATGTTATGCCACAGAAATGCCACCAGCGTTCCGGAAACCGCGCCGCAAAACGCCGCCAATTGATATTGTCCGCGGATAAACGCAATCGCGGCAAATGTGCCGAACAAAATGGCAAAAATTCCACCGGCAAGACCATCAAGGCCATCCACAATACTCCCGCTAAACAGCGTAATCATGACAAAAATAAAAAATGGAATATACCAGAACCCTAAAATCCAATCTCCCACAAACGGTACATGAATAGTATCCCAACCGAGTTTTGTGTAAAACCACCACGCACCCACAAGCCCTATGAGCGCAACCACAAGCAAGCGATGGCGAAATCGTATGCCGCCGCCTTTTTCCAACGGACCCAAGCCCGTTACCACCATCCAGTCGTCAATCAATCCCAAAAGCGACGCGGCGACCAAGGTGAAAAGAGGAATCCATGTTTGGGAACGATTGATAAAGTGCAAACCGCCCACCCATGAATTGGGAGCAAGCGTATGCACAATCCAAAATATAAATGCCAGCCCTGCCACGGTCACCCATATCAAAACACCCGCCATGCGCGGCGTGTTGATTTCTTTATTTTTATGCAATGCGTTAAAAATGGGAGTACCTGTTCCATCCGCGGAAACAGTACGCGCCTTTTTCTTCCAACATTTATAACGATATAAAAAGCGCGTCAAAAAAGGCGTCCACGCTGTTGCCACCAAAAACGAAATAGTGGTGAGAGCGAGTACGTAAACTGCTGATGGTATAAGATTCATTTGATTAATTGATGATAAACAAAGCCACTGCGCTCACGATAAGGAACCCGCAGAGCACCACCTGCGAAACAAGCACCAGCCGTGCCAATTCTTTAAATTGCCCATACAGCCAATACCCTAATCCCGTATGCACCACTATTATCAACAAGCCCAACGCGGGCAAAAGCAAAAGGCGCGTCCACGCGCCAATAAAGTCAACTCCAAAATGAATGGTATAATGCAAAAAAGCCAGATCGCCAAATGTGCGTGCGCGCAGAGGAATATATAACCACAAAAACACATCGGCGAGGATTGCGGCTATAATGCCACCCGCCGCGTAATAGTCCTTAAAAAATAGCTTGAGAGGATACCTCTGCATATCCCCTATGATACAAGACTATTTGACAAAATTCAAGCATTTGAGTATACTTATGAACACTATCTAACTTGAAATACACTTAATTTTTCTATGGCAACAAAAAAGGCTTCCGGCTCTACAGCCCTCGGGCGCGATTCCCAACCAAAACATCTTGGCGTTAAACGCCACGACGGTCAAGCCGTTCTTTCCGGCAATATTTTGGTTCGCCAGCGAGGCACCAAATTCCGCGCCGGTAAAAATGTCAAACGCACCGGTGACGACACCCTCATTGCACTCATCAAAGGCAAAGTCAAATTCACCACTCGCAAAGTTCGCCTCTTTAACGGTAAACTTTCAAGTCGCAAATTTGTGAACGTGGTACCGGCTTAAATCCTCAAAATCAAAATACGCCCCGTAAAAGGGCGTATTTTTTATATCTGCTTATTTCTTCTTCACGCACGCGCCGATAAAATCTTTGAAAAGCGGATGCGGACGCAGGGGGCGAGATTGAAATTCCGGATGGAATTGCACACCCACAAACCATGGGTGAACGCTTGTTGGCAGTTCAACTATCTCCACCAGATCGCGTTCTGTGTTGACCCCTGAAACAACCAGCCCTTTTTCTTTAAACAGATCGCGATATTGATTATTCACTTCATACCGGTGCCTGTGCCGCTCAGAAATTTCCGGCGTACCATACGCCTTAAGCGCCAAACTCTTGGGTGCAAGCGCGCACTGATACGCGCCCAACCGCATAGTGCCCCCGTATTTTTTGTGCGCGAGATTTTTCTTTTGTTCAGGCAAAATATGCACTACCGGATTGCTTGTCTTGGGGTTCACTTCCGCCGTGTTGGCGTCTTTGAGCCCGCACAAGTGTCGCGCGAATTCTATAACTGCCATCTGCAAACCATAGCATAAACCAAAATACGGAATACCATGCTCGCGCACATATTGTACTGCCATAATCTTGCCTTCAACACCACGTGTGCCAAACCCGCCCGGGATTACCACGCCATCGTATTTGCTTAATTCTTTAAGTTGTGCAGGTTCTTTTTCATAATCTTCAGAATTCAACCAATGCAATACAGGTTTGACCTTGTGCGCCCAAGAACCGTGCTTTAAAGCTTCTATGACTGAAATATATGAATCAGACAGCACAAAATTGCCTGTGGAAAAATATTTGCCCACCACCGCAATGTTGACCTCGCGTGTCGCATTTTGAATGGTGTTAAATAATGCGCGCCATTCCTGAAGGTCTTGTTTTTTAACGCGCAAACCCACCTTTTTTAAAATACGCTCCGCGATATGCTGGGATTCCAATAAAAGCGGCACTTCGTATACGGAAGAAACGTCCTGCGCGGCAATTATATCTTCCGGCGCCATGTTGCAAAATATAGCGAGCTTCTGTTTGCGAGGAACGTCTATGGGAACATCGCTTCTGCATACTACCAAATCCGGCTGAATGCCCGCGGAGTTGAGCGTGCGTACCGCGTACTGTGTTGGTTTTGTTTTCATTTCGCCTATTTTTGCGGGTACAGGCAAATAACTCACCAACACGAACAAAACGTTTTTGGGACGGCGGAGCTTCATCATGCGCGCCGCTTCCAAAAAGAGAATGTTTTGATACTCACCCACCGTGCCGCCAATTTCTATGAGCACAAAATCCGCTTTTGCTTTTTTGCCCGCGCGCTCTATGCGGCGGATAATTTCTTCCGGCACGTGCGGCACCACTTCCACACACTTGCCCTTATATTCCAAATTGCGCTCGCGGTCTATTACGCTCTGATATACCCTGCCCGTGGTCATGTAATTATCGGACAAAATGTTGATATCCAAAAAACGCTCATAGTTGCCCAAGTCTTGATCGGTTTCGTCGCCATCAACCGTTACAAAAACCTCCCCGTGCTCGGTTGGATTCATGGTTCCGGCATCTAAATTGATGTAGGGATCAATCTTGACCGCGGTTACCGTATATCCCTTTGACTTGAGTAAAAGCCCGATTGAAGCGGTTGTGGTGCCCTTTCCCACGCCGGACATGACCCCGCCTACAACAAAAATATAGCGCGCCATAGATTTTTGAGCGTTTTTGAAGAAGTAAAATGAAAATAACAAAATCAATGCACGCGCGCTTGTTTGCCGCTCCATGCTCTTTTGTTTTCCACAAGATAGTATACCATGATTGTGTATGCGCCTACAAATTCCTGTATTTCTTCAAAACTTCCCCAAATCAAGCTCACTCGTGAAAATAATTTCTTTTACAAAATCAGGCATATGGCTGATGAGAATAATCGCACCTTGAAACCCCTGTATTGCTTTGACAATAACCGGAATATGGCGAAAATTGATATGATTGGTAGGCTCGTCCAAAACCAAAAGGCCCGGTCTCATCAACACGAGCCGCGCAAAAGACAACAAACCTTTTTGGCCTTCTGACAAATGAGAAATTTTATGACCCATTAGCTCGCCGGTAATCAAAAAACCGGCGGCAACGGAACGCATACTTTGAATATCTTCTCCTTCCATGAGCGCGTTTTTTAAAGAATCAAAAACCGTCTGATCATAATCCAATGTGGCAAAATCCTGGCTGTAATACCCCACGCGCGTGTCTTTTAAAATTGTCGCGTCCTCGCTCGCACCGCTCACCAAAGAGCGCAACAATGTGCTTTTGCCAATTCCGTTTGGTCCGGAAATCAACAATCTATCTCTTTGTCGCAACACAATATCCACTTTTTTCACCACAGGTTCATGATTTTTTATTATTTTTATTGATGTTATGGTCACCACATTGCCCACTATTCCTTGCACTGGAATGGTGAACTCCCTAATAGTTTTGTCCTCTCGCCGTACGTCAACTTTGTTTTCTTCCAGTTCCTGAACTTCTTCTCTCAACTTACTCGCGAGTCTTCGCATCTTGCCGCCTTTGTTGGCAAAAAAATTTACCTTTTCTTTATTATCTAATATCTCCTTTTCCAATTGAGCGTTCTTTTTTATTTCTCGCTCAATACGCGCGGCAATTTCTTCCACCACGGAAAAATAATCACCAACATACGTTTCTATTTTCTTGGTAAACACATCAAGATACACTACGCCTTCCGTAAAACAATTTAAAAAATCCGCATCATGGGAAATGACTATCACTGTTTTGTCGTACATGACCAAAAATTCTATTAAATGGTCAATACCCGCTTTGTCCAAATTATTGGTAGGCTCATCCAAAAGTAAAATGTCCGGATTTTGAATAAGCGCGTACGCCAATAAAATCCGCGCCTGCTGGCCGCCGGACAAATCCCCCACTTTTCTCTCCAACGGGACGGCCAAATTGACCACGTTCATTACTTTATTGATCTGGCCTTTGATATTGCACGGAACATTCACAAACGCTTTTGAAAAATACTCCTCAAGCGTCAAATCCAAATCTTGTTTGTCAACCATTTGCGCCGCCGTGGCAATGGAAGCATTGTTGGTGATAAACACATCGCCCTTAACAGGTTTCAATTCCCCTTTTATCAATTTAAAAATAGTGCTTTTTCCGGCACCATTTTGCCCCATCAATGTTATTTTTGCGCCTTTACGTACACCAAAAGAGACCTCATCAAGCACCGGTCTTTTTTCTACGTACTCAAAGGTAACATTGTCAAATCTTAATAGTACATTTTCCGCCATACAAATTCCTTAAATGAATAACGAGCCCTCAAAAAGGTTCGTTATACATGAATAATCTCATATTTTCCACAAAACGTCAACATATTGACTTTTTCCGGCATTTCATGTATACTGTCCTTACAGAATTTTCCGTAGAAACCTCGTCGACTTTCTTCAACGGAATACAATATTTTGTAATTATTTACTAGTCATTCAGCTATGAAAGGTACCATTAAAACGGTAATCTACGAGAAGCACTTTGGCTTCATTACCCCTGAAGACGGCTCAAAAGATGTTTTCTTCCATGAAAGCAATCTCACAGGCGCTCAATTCTCTGAATTGAAATCCGGTGATGCTGTCACCTTTGAAGTAGAACAATCAGAAAAAGGCCCGCGCGCAATCAACGTTGCTCGCGCCTAACTTCATCAAAAAACATCCGGAGCAATCCGGATGTTTTTTTAAAAGACCTGTTACCATATAATGACATCATCACGTGGGCGGGACAGTTTCAGGTTCCACTTCTTGAAATCTATTTAAAAACGCTACAGACACGGTGCGTACATCTCCCCAGCTCCAACCGCGCACTTTCATAACCGCGGGAGAAGGCACATAGTGTCGTTTGCCATCTTCAATCCAATACACACGCAATTCTCCTTGCGCGCGGGCTAGCATTGGTTTTTGAAATTTCGTTTCTGCCACCAGTGGATTATATCCAGCCGCCACCTCTTTGCCATCATTGAATCCATCATCGTCTGTGTCCGCGAGATACAAATTGGTGCCGCGCGCGATTTCATCTTTTTTGGAAAGCCCATCATTATCCGCGTCGCTCTCTGCTGTCATGTCTGCCATGGGTGAAGTAAATATCATTACTTTTGAGCGTTCACCCTCAAGATCCGGCACCCAATCCATGTTAGCGCGCATCAATACATCCATTGCGTATCTAAAATTCTTTCCATGGCGCGTAGCAGGATCATTGGTGATAAATTCTTTGCGCGCGTCGTCATACCCCACAATCACCACTACATGATACAAAGGTCCCGGATTCCTAAAATACGGATTGGGTAGTAATCTGCCATTTGCCGGCACAAGCACCAACCGCATGGCATCTATTTCGCCCTTAATCATTGATATGGTAGGTTTGTCCACCACACGCGCTTCAAACGGAAAAAAATCATTGATTATTTTGACCATTACCTCCGTGTTGGTATCTTTGCTGAATCCAAATACTCTATCTTCCAAATCTACTAAAGATAAAATTTTCTTGATGGTGTCTTTTTTGTCTTTAAACCCGCTATGACGATAAAACGCGTCTACCATAAGAAGCGATGTCTCTTCACACGCGTCTTTAAACGGCTGAACCCACTTGCCATTGGGAATTTGTATAGAAAAAGGCACTTCTAAAAACGTACTCGCTTGAACAGGTGCCGGACGCGTTAATGTTATTATTAAAAATATGCTCAAAATGAGCACATATTTTCCATACGTACTGTTTAACTTTCTCTGTTTCATATAAAAAATTATACCACGACACGCTCAATAAAAAAAGACCCTGGTTTGAAGGTCTTTAAAATGAAAATTGGTTGGTAGTGAGTGGAACTTCAGCGCAATGCGGCGATCATTCCGATTACCGCCACCACCGGTATGATGAGGTTGTCATCAAGACCAATACGACGCGCGTTTGCTTCGGCCAAGGCGGCAAAGAAAGCCCCCACGCCAATGCAGAAAACCAATCGTAGCACGGAGATGTTGAATGTTGCTGGCGAGATTATCGCCAAAATACACATTCCGGCGCCAGCGCTCACAAAAAACGCGGCCAAGAATCCGCCTACGCTCTTATTGCCCCATTCCGGTATAGGCAATACCGGCCACCGCAAGCCAAAGGTGCGCGCAATAGGGTCCGCAATCCCTTGGAAAAGAATTGCAAACCCTGCGAGCCACGGTCTGCCAATCACGGAAGCGATCCCATAACTTACAATCATCCCAAGAAAGTACCAGACACCGGAAGAAATTTTCCCCATCTCACTTGGATGATACAGACGGGTCAGAAGCGGTTCATAGAACCTCTCAAAGTTCTTCAAGAACTGCTCGTCCCGCAAAAAGGTGTGCCGACGATTCTGTTTGGCTTGGCGAATGCTTGTAACCCGAGGCCAGACGTAGTAGGCGCGGAACAAATCCAAAACAATGATGGGTGTTCCAATGCCTAGACCAAGGTACCACATAAAGGGCACATCCACCCGAACCACCAAAATGAGCCACGCCCCTATAAGAGCTATGACCATATGGAGGATCATGCGGGCGGCAAGATCTCTATCACGTTCCATGTTTATTCTCCTGCCTCGCGGAAACTCCTCCCGCAGTTTGGCTATATATACATTATAAAAAATGATTTAAAAAAGCAACCCCCTCGCTTTAACAGGAGGGGTTTGCATACATATTTTAAAAAAATCTTTGAAACCACTTAAGAGCCCCTTGATCCCATGCCACGCGATGCGTAGTGCCGGTTGTGCCTTCTATATCTTGATAATGCTGAAGATACCACCGGTACGCGTTAATGAGTGCCTCGGCATTACTACGCGTCGCATGCCAGCCCAATTGTTGTTTGATTTTGTCTACGGACACAAATGAATCTCTATCAGCGGTTCCATACACCCATTTATACAAAGGAGATAATTTCAACATTTCCAAAATTTGCAATACGGGTTTGACCAGCCAGGAAGGAATCCCCATAGGTCGCGCATCATACCCCGCATACGCGCAAAGCGCGCCGACATCTTTATTGACGGTGTCAAATATTTCCGCGCCGACATTAAATGTATCGTTTGCCTTGTCGGAGGGAGCGGTGGCGGCTAATAAAATCGCTTCCACCAAATCTTCCACTTCCAATAATTGATAACGATTATTGCCGGATCCTATGACCGGAATTTTTTTGCCCTTGCGTACCCATTCAAACAAAATTTGAAATACCCCAAGCCGCTCAATGCCAATGAAAGTTTTTGGACGAACAATGGGGACGCAAAGCCCACGTGCGCGAAACTCCGCACATATCCCTTCTGCCGCTATTTTGCTCTCTCCATACGGCCCTACGCCAATCATTGGGTCAATTTCAAAAATCGGATGTTTTTCCGGAACGCCGTATACCGCGGTGGACGAAATGTAAACCATGCGTTTAATCCCCGCCTTTTCCACTTCTTCCAGCACTATCCGCGTACCATCTACAGTCACACTGCGAATTTCTTTTGCCGATTCAAGCGGCAATGCGGCCGCGGCGTGAATGACCACATCTATACCCTTAAGCGCATCCGCAAGCTTTGCGCGATCACGCACATCCCCTTGCACATACACAGTCCCGGGCGGATAGGTTGAAAGGTCTGCAGGCGCAATGTCATATAAAATCGCTTTGCCGCCTCGTTTGGCAACGCCGCGCGCAGTATGAAAACCTAAAAATCCGGCACCGCCGGTTATAAGATAGAGGCAAGAGGATTCAGACATAAGACTCTTTTAAGCGCGATAAAAATACAAAAATTACAAAGAAAATGGCCAAGGCATTGTAATCATAAGAGCCATTAAAGTAGCGCCTACGAGTGCCATATTTTTATTAAAATTAATCATATTCATCATTTTCATATTTGCGTCAGTATCTTTCCAAAACGCGTGCATCATAAATGACACCGGCACCAAAAATAACACGAGTGTCGCAACCGCCAACTGCACATACACGCCCAAAATAATTCCCAATCCCCCAATTAAAAGTAATAATCCGGTGAAAAGCACCGCAAACTTGCCCGATTTAACGCCTTTTGACACAGCGTATCCTGCCAGCATGTCTGTCTTAGAAAAATGTTTGAACGCACTCATGACAAAAAATCCGCCAAATAAAATGCGACCAAGTAAAAAGAGGAGCGAAATATATTCCATAGAACATTTTTAAAATTACTAATTAGTGGGAAACGTAATCAAAATAGATTAATAAAAACTGTTTGAATAAATTCTCTTGTCTGTGATTGTACCGGTACTCCACCTCTTTAAGATACATCGGAAAATGGTATTTGGAAACCCCTCGGTAGTTGTATAAGATATGTTTTGCATAACTCCAAAAGCGCATGTTTCTGAATTCCGCATGTCAGAACTCGCTGCTCAAGGACGGAAAAGCGCTAATCACAGCCAAAGAACCGTTCGAAACACTGCGCCGAGGTTCTAGGATTCCCTCGTGGTACCGCCACGGGGAATCGAACCCCGATTTAATGGCTGAGAACCATCCGTCCTAACCATTAGACGATGGCGGCATTTTTATGTCTGTAACGTATCATACGCACCGCGTATGCGTCAATCATCGCACCTTTATTACGGCACAATATACAGTCGCACACTGCCCTCCTCTGCGCTCGGTTCCCATCCGGGAATTTTGAACTCATGCGAGACCACGCGCGTACCCGGCCGCACCTCACGAAGCAACTTTTCCTTTAACTCTTGCATACGGCTGGCAAGCAAATAAACCAAAATCACATCCGCTTCTTTCAAGTCCGCCGCCCAATAACTTTTTGCCTCAACGCGCACCTGCGCACCAAAACCGCTCCACCATGCTTTCAAACGAGTGAGCCACACAAGCATAGGATGTGTTTCCCACCCGTGAGCCTGCGCCCCCACCCGCGCGGACGCAATCAAAATACGCCCATCCCCGGAACCAAGATCATATACATGCTCACCTTCTTGTATCCCCGCAAGCAAAATCATCTCCTTCACAACCTTGTGAGAACTTGGCACAAACGGCGCACCGCTCCAAAATCCAAAAATCATGCACACGTAAAACACAATAGCAAGCACTGAAAGCGATAAAAAAATTATATCTAAAATTACAACGAGGGTTGCCAGCATATTTTAATAATCATTAAGCCAATGGCCGTATTGGCGGCATAACAAATGCTCCGCATGCAAAGGCTCGGCCATGAGTTCACGCGTAATTTTTTCCATACGCATGCCCTGCGAACCCTTAATCAACAGAGTATCTCCTGTTTTTATTTTTTCCTGCAATACTTTCCCTGCGCTTGAAGCATCGGCAAATGTCAAAATTCTATCTTCTTTCATGCCTGCAAATGCGGCCGCTTGCGCAATAAACTTGGCACGCTCCCCAACCGTGTATAAATACTCAATACCAAGCTCGTCCACTTTTTTGCCCAATTCACGATGTTCAATTTCTGTATGCGGTCCCAATTCCAGCATGTCGCCCAAAACAGCAAATTTCCGCGCACGTGAGGCGCATGGCATTTCCGCCAATGTTTCCACTGCCGCAATCGCCGCCGTGGGAGATGAGTTGTATGTATCATCGATAAGCGTTGTATTTTTTATCCCCTCTATAATCTTCATTCTTCCCGGAGGGGCATCATAATAATGCATGCGCTCTGACACCTCTACCAGATTCATTCCAACCCCAACTCCCACAGCGGCGCCAGCGAGCGCGGCATACACATGCTGACGCCCCAAAACACCGGGTAAAAATACCGGCACAGTACTCCCTTTATATATAATTTTAAAAAACATACCTGTGAGTTTAACACGCCCTCCAACATCTTCATTACCTATAGAGAGCTCAATAGCGCGGAGCATTGCGCCATCGTTCAATCCAAACGTAAGCGGACGGGCGCGCGTTTTATTTTGCATTGCTATTACTTCCGAGTCATCAGCATTTAAAATTGCGAAGCCTTCCGCAGGCAAACATGTTACGAGTGTTTGCTTTTCTTGGGCAAGTTTTCGCACAGTCTTAAAAAATTCCAAATGCGCGCGCCCAACAGAAGTAACCAATCCAATCTGCGGCGGCGCGAGCTTTACCAAATACTCAAGATCTCCGGGCCGATCTGCCGCCATCTCCACCACCAACACTTCCGGATATCGTTTATCTTTTAACACAACCAAACGCATTGCGCGCACTACAATAAACAACCATTTTAAAAATAACCTCTCTCCGCCATCCACACCCAAAACGGTAAGCGGCACGCCCACCTCGTTATTATTGTTTTGAATTGTTTTGCCCACACGCAAACGTCCGCCGATAATGGCGGAAATTGCTTCTTTTGATGTTGTTTTGCCCACAGAACCTGTGATTCCGATAATGACCGGCTTATACCGTAAAATAACCAAACGTGCAAAGAGGCGCAGGATCATTTGTAATAATTTTCGCTTCATTTGATTTATTTTTTATCAACTTTAAACGATGGAGAAATCTGCAGGTAGTTTACCAGAAACTTGGCAATCTCTCCAAATACTGGCACGGCGGTGTACTCGGCAAAACGCCGTTCAGGTTCTTCATATTTTACCAACATGGCAAAAACAGGATCATCCGCGGGAGCAAATCCAATAAAAGTCTGATTGGTTTTTGTGCCATATCCGCCTGTATTGTCTGAAATCTGCGCAGTCCCAGTTTTACCGGCCACATAATATCCCGGAACTTGAGCTTTTTTACCATGACCATCTTTGACCACTACCACCATCATAGCGGTAAGCAATTTTGCAGCGCGCGAAGATATAACTTGACGTATGACTTCTGGTTGTTTTTTTTCCACCGTACCGTCAGACTTGATGATGCGGTCAACCACACGCGGCTTCATAAGCGTGCCCTGATTAGCCACGGCCGCGTACGCGCTCAACAGCTGTAAAGGCGTTGTGGTAATCCCCTGTCCAAATGACGCGGTTGCCAAACTCAAATCACTTAACTTGTTGAGTGCGCTCGTATTCCCCGCAACTTCAGTATCCATTTCAACGCCCGTCAACGCGCCAAAACCAAAATTATCCACATATTTTTTAAACGCGTCCTGTCCAACTTTTCCCGCCGCAAACACAGCGCCTGTATTAATTGATTCTCTCAAAACATCAGTCATGGTTTGCACGCCATATTTTTTATCTGCCGCGTTGCGTATGGTAAATTTTCCATAACGCAAGATACCCATATCCGTATACGTTGTGTTTGGCGTTACCTTGCCCATATCCAGCGCGGCGGCCATTGTCATTACTTTAAATACAGATCCCGGCTCATAGGGTGTAAAAATCGCGTCATTGTTAAACAAACTGATTTCCTTTGTTTCTTTATATTTATTTGGATCAAAATTGGGTGTATTGCAAATCGCCAAAATCGCGCCGGTTTTCACTTCCATAATCATTACGGTTGCGCTTTTTGCTTTGTATTCCTCCATGTGTTTTTGAATCGCACTGCATGCCATAAACTGTATGGTACGATCAATGGTGAGCACTATATCATAGCCATTGGACACTACGGAATTCATGTACCCCTCCACCCCATATTTACCGGTTGGTTTTTGAGCCGCGTCAAATCCGTAAAATCCAACCACCTGGCCAAACAGCTCTCCCTCCGGATAAAAACGAAATTGTTCGCGTTCAAAATTAATACCCTGCAAATTTTCCAGTTTCAATTCTTCAACCGTGGCAAGCGGCACCTGGCGCTTGAGCACTTGATACGCGCGGGTGGGGGCTGATAATTTTTGATAAACATTCTGCTCATCAATATCCAATTTTTTTGAAACAATTTCCGCGACGCGCTTAGGGTCTTTTACCAAAATTTTATTCACTCGGTTATTTGATTCTTCTCGCAATAAATACGAGTCTATAAATACGGTAAAAACATCTTGATCAACCGCAAGAGGATGGGTCTCGCCCGGCGTCTTTTTATCGCTTGCCAAAATGCGCCCACGCGGTTCTGCTGGTGTTGGCAATCCGGCGTCGCGCCGTGCTTGAATTTCCAAATAATCACTATGGCGCAACACTTGCAATACCCACAGACGCCCCAGAATAGCAACTCCAAAAAAAACAATACAAAGTATAAAAAAAAGAAGACGACCGTCTCGCGCGAAAAACGCGAATGAGCGCGTTATATTTTTCAGAAAATCCAATCGACCATATCTGTGCCGCATAATTTATTTTAATTATGCCAATTTCCGAGCACTCACCCCAATCGTGGCACGCTTATCAAATGTTTCTTGATCAATTAATCCCTGCTTCAACAAATCTTTGAGCGCGTTGACCATAGTTACCATACCCTCGCGCACGCCGGTTTGCATGGTGGATTGAATCTGACTGATGTTATTGCCGTGAATCAAGTTTGCCACCGCCGGCGTGTTGATGAGAATTTCCCGCGCCGCAACCAAACCGCCGCCTTTTTTTGGCACGAGCTCTTGCGCAACAACCGCGCGCAAAACCGCGCCTAATTGCACGAGCACCTGCCGCTGTTTGAATCCTTCAAACACATCTACAATGCGTTCCACTGCCTCCGCGGCGCTTGGCGTATGCAGTGTTGAAAAGACCAAATGTCCGGTCTCCGCCGCAGTGAGCGTCGCGCTGATGGTTTCCGGATCGCGCATCTCACCAACCAAAATCACATTTGGGTCTTGCCGAAGCGCGCGCTTGAGCGCTTCATGAAATGATTTGGTATCCACACCCACTTCACGCTGTTCAATAAGGCTTTTATCGTTTTTAAAAATAAATTCTATGGGATCTTCAATGGTAATAATATGCGCGTTGCGTGTTTTGTTTATTTCATTGATGAGCGCGGCAAGTGTGGTTGATTTTCCTGAACCGGTGGGGCCGGTTACCAATACCAAACCATCATACAATTTTGATAGATCGGTAATACTTTGCGGAAGACCAAGCGTATCTGGTGTTGGAATTTCATACGGAATCAAACGCGCCGCCAAACCAATCACGCCTTGCTGATAGTGCACATTGACACGGAACCGTCCACCTCCAATTTCCAATCCAAAATCCAATTCCAGCGTGCTTTTGAGCGTCTCTTGCTGGTCTTTGCTCAAAAGTTCAAAAATGCCTACTTCCAATTCTTTGGCGGGCAAGACATTTTCTTCAATCGCCTGCAACTCACCGTGTTTGCGTATAAATGGTTTGTCGTTGGACACCAAATGCACATCCGAGGCGTTGTTTTGCGCCGCGTATTCAAAATATGAAGTAATTTGTTTCATACGTATTTAATTGCCCATACTTCTCCGCGCGAAGCGGGGATGGGGTTATTTTTAATGAGGTGAGTATGCTAAACTCGTGAGCGCGTATTTTACGTCCGAGAAACCTAAAAAATGGGATGAGTATAAGAAATTGAGCTACCATAATAATAGTATAGCATAAAGCATGGCAAAGGCATAAAAATAAAATTTTTAAGAGTATCCGCTATCACGATTAGACATATAGGATGAAACATGCTATAGTTTAATGAGGTTTAAAATTATCAGTATTCTAGTGTAAAATGTTTAAAAAAAATTTGTCTACTTTTTAAAAAGTATCACTTAACTATATGAACAAATATAATCCTGAAAGAAAAATGTTGCCAGCAGAAGCAACATTGACAGATGGCTCTCTCTATGAAATTTTTCTAGATACAAGCCATGTTGTTTCTCTCAAAAAAGATGACGTCCAAGAGGCAAAAAGGCGTCTGTCTGTAGCCATTGAAGAATCGCCTGAAAAAATCCTCGCCTGCCACGGTAAAACCGTAGAAGAAGCACGCCAAATACTTTCAGTAGAACCAGCTGATATCCTTAAGGCGGTATAGATCTCTAAAACACTCAAAATCAATAAGAAACAATTCAAAAAGACAGTTTTAAGCTGTCTTTTTGAATTTAAACGAACTATTTTACAAGCTGAAACACCTTTGGATGGAGATCCTTATAATTCTACATCTTGCTTAAATGGACTTAATAAGATACCATATCATTGATACATCGGGCTGTAGCGCAGTTGGCTAGCGCGCATCGTTCGGGACGATGAGGTCGAGGGTTCGAGTCCCTCCAGCCCGACCAATTCAGACATTGGGAGTTTTCGGACGGCGGGGCCGAAAGAAAAAAATAGTCGCCCTTGCCCACCCTTCCCGTGCACGGGCGACAACAAGGAACTCCCTATAAACTCTTGGACAATTTCCATAAAATTCGCTATCAATTGTAATTGATGAAGGCTAAAGGATACTTTTTAACATATACAATAAAATGGTTTATCTTGTTGTGAGCTATGTCAAACAAAAATCCACAGTCAAAAATCGGTAAAAATCTGAAGAAGTTGCGCCAAGAAAAGGGCATCTCGCAAGATCGCCTGTCCAAGCTGGCGGATTTGTCGCTCAATACAGTTGTTACGGTAGAATCAGGAGCAAATCCGAACCCAACCATTGAAACGCTGACGAGAATCGCCAAAGCGTTGAATGTTGGCGTTGATGATATTTTGAAGTAATTTTATGGAAAAATTTAGACCAAATCCAGAAATACCTCGCGAGGAACCGACACCGGAGCCGGAGATGATTTATCATGCACTGGATCGCAAAAAGGAGAAGGATGTTTTAGCGGAATTCACTCCTGAACAACAGGTGGAGATAAGACAAAAACAGCAAATACTTTCGTCGCTGGCTTATTTCATTGGTAAAGATTTTCGTATTCCGGTAGAACTTAATCAACCCGGTGCTGGCTGGCATTGGGATTTTAAGGAGAACGTAATTCGCATTGACCCCAAAGACCTTTTGGAAAAACCCATGGATTATTTACGGTTTGTCATTTCCCACGAGGGCGGCCATAGAAGAATTAGCCGGACCGACTTTATTCCTCTAGAAGAGTGGAAACAGCCTGGATTCGCTTTTATGATGAATGCCATTGAAGATCCCAGAGACAACAATTTCGTAGCGGAAAGCTATCCAAAGTTCCGTGAGCAGATGGTTTTAGCTTACACGCAAGATTTAGATTTTGAAGGAAAGGCTAAAGAAAAAGCCGCGCAGAAGCTTGGGTATCAACCTCGCTTTATGCAAGCTGGTTTTGAATACATTAAGCAATGGTTCCGGGAAGTGCAGGGGCAGGAAATGGAAATGTCAGATGACTTGCCAGATGAAGTCAAGGCCGTGGTTCGGGCGACAATCGAACAAGCACAAGACTCTTGGTGGAGATACCCTTCACGAGAGGAGGCTGAAGAAAGTGAAGATTTAATTAAAAAATACGCTCAGGTTTCTTATGAGATAAACCGTGACAAAATTTGGCCGGAGTTCAAAAAGTTGATTGAGGCCGACATGGAAGATCAAAAAACACAAGAGCTTCTTAAGGATATGCAGAAAGATCAACAAGGCCAAGAAGGTAGCGAGGGGGGTCAGGGTTTACCTCAAGAGCTCAAAGACAAATTGACACCGGATGAACAAAAAGCTTTGGAAGAAGCTATTAAAAAAGCGATTGAAGATGCGAAAAAAGAACAGGAGGAAAAATCAAAGCAAGAAACAGGTGGTAAGGGTGGAGATAAAAAGGAGGAAGGATCACCATCCGACCAAACGGGTACGCCTGAGTCCGGTTCCGCTGAAGCTTTTACAGGCAAACCAATTGATCTTGGTTCACTACCCGAAGGACTTAAACAAAAAATAAAAGAATACATCGATTCTCTGCCCGAGGATCAACAAAAAGAAATAGCCGAAAAAGCGGAAGCCTCTATCAAGGAATTCGAAGAAGCACTGAATGAAGAGTTACAGGGCAAGTTGTCGGATGATCCTGAAAAGAAAGCACAGCGTGAAGAAATAGAACGCGAACAAAAAGAGAAAAATGGAAACCAACAATCTCAAGGTGGTGCGCCGGTTAGGACAGGAGTTTTACCAAAAGAACCTCTTGATACGGATAATTTACGAGCTTACCGAGAGCGTTTGCAACGAGAAATAAACAAAGATGAAAATACCTATGAACAGTATCGTAGTGAAGTTTTGCCGCTTATAGATGATCTGGAGGCGGATTTGCGTCAAATTTTTATTGATCGCTCGGTTACAAAATGGAAAGGTGGTTTTAAATCTGGCAAACGGATTGATATTAAAAAACGTATTCAGGAAAAAGCTAAGGATGTGCCTGTTATGGAAAGTCATTCTTGGCAAAGACGTGAACGCCCAGATGAAAAAGATTACGCCATCTCTTTACTTGTGGATTTGTCCGGATCAATGAGGGAAAAGGCTGGAAAAGATAGGAAAATAGATGAGACATTCAAATCTGTTATTGTGCTTGCTGAAGCATTAAATAGATTAGGAGTGAATCTGGAAGTGATTGGGTTTAATGATGATGTATACGAATATCAAAACTTTGGCCAACCAATATCAAAAGAAATTCGTGAACACATGGGCGGTATGTTCAAAGAGGTTGAGGATAGTTGTTGCAAGAGTTGTGGAAATGAACACAGCGAGACTGACTTGGGTTGGGCAACCAAAATAGCCGCTGAAAGACTGGCGATCCAAAAGGCAACCAAAAAATTGATGGTCGTTTTAACTGATTGGAAACTAGCCGAGTCATCAAAACATCCTCGGCAACAATTCAATCCGGATAAGATCAAAAAAGAAATACTTGAACAGACAGATGTTATACTTCTGGACATCGGAAGCATTGCGGGTAAGACCGTAGAACAGGTCATTGAAGAATTGAAAGTACTTATAGAGAAAAATCTTTAAGTTGCCAATTATGATAAATTTTAGTATTATTCAATCAATCATATGTCTAATACAAGCAACAAAGCATCCATTGAAGAATTCCTCTCTGTAATACTGGGAGGAAAAGAAGTAGGGCTCGTAATCGCCCAAAACGATGCGGAAATTTCAAGTTTCGCAAAAGCTATGGATAGGTTTGACTTTAAGCGATCGGAAAACATCGCCGATCTTTTCAAATCTCCCAAAACATATTTGGTGGCTGGTGGAAATTTAGACAAAAATGTTTACGATTTTATCGTTCAATACCCCACCGGACAGGTAGAGATTTTTGATAAAAAACTTATGCAATCACAGACACTTTCTCCGGATTATAAAAATTCTGCGATTGTACTGTTGGTCGACAAAGATAATTTAAATAAAATTCAAGAGAGGGGCTTCGATCTTTTATCGTCCACCGGCCCCGCTTTTCAATCTTAAATATATGTACTCACCAGAAAGACAATTTAGGGCCCTTACTCCGGATCAAGAAAAAAAAGACGAGCCCACCAATACTCCGGAGGTTGTAACCGAAAATACACCAATTGCTGAAACGGAAACCGGTATTTCGTACTTAGGGGTCGGTCTTGAAAAATCAAAAGCTGGCAACGGTCAATTCGTACCAAAGAGAGAGCAGTACGAAGACTTCATAAATGACAATGAAGTTGCCTTACCAATGCAACGAGACATCGCTGTTGCGTTTTTGAGTGGTGAGCCTTTACTCATTGATGGCGGAACGTCTTTGGGTAAAACTACGACCGTTAAAAAAATGGCAGCGGAACTTGGCTGGGAGATTCACTACGCGAACCTGAACGGTGCCACCGATGTTGAAGACTTAATGGGTAGATATATTCCTAATCCTCACAAAAATAAGCCAGAAGATCCGGAATATATTTTTGCCGATGGCAAGGTCACAAGCGGCCTTAGACAGGAAAAGGGCAAAATAAAAATCATCATATTGGATGAGTTCAACGCTTCCGCACCAAACATTCTTATTCGTCTGCACGAGGTTTTAGACTCTCTCGAACGTGGAGGCGATGTGATTCTCTCAGAAGATGCTTCTGAAGCTGTTTCCGTTGATAAGACGAAAACCAAGATAATCGCTTTAATGAACCCTCCGGGCAAAGGCTATTTCGGTCGTGAGCCGCTCGATCCAGCCCAGCTTCGTCGATGGGTTTATAAAAAACTGCCGACTGAATTGCCGGAAGGCACTTTCTCTTATTCCACCGATGCTCTGTTCGGTGCGGAGCCTGCATCGCAAAATGTTACTCCGGATATGTTTCTCAAGGCTCGCGAGGAAACCCTAACGCAGGAACAATTACAGGAAGTTCCCGGCATGAGAGAAGTTTTGGAAAAATATAAAGAATTCCACAAAGCGGCCAAGGAACTTTTAAAGAACAGAAAAGTTGCCGAGGATCAGCCCCAGCCGTTCACTTTTGACGATCGCATGGAACCGCGTCGCGTTCGGGATTTTGTTTTACGGTTCTATACCGGGGACATCAACGAAACTTTCCAACAAGCTTTGCAATATTACTATGCCAATAAACTCGAAAGTGAAGCGGACAGGAAAAAACTCGGTGAATTGATAAGACTAGTTGAATACAAACCAAAAGTCGCCGAATCTAAACGCAAAGGGACGGAGAGAGAAGAAAAGACTGCAGAAAAAGCAAATCCTGAAGCCAAGAAAACCGAAGCGATACCGGAAACAAAGCTGGAAGGACCCGTCGCAGAACAAATTGAGGTGGCTATTGAAAAACTTGGCAAAGAAAATGTTTTTGGACCCAAAGAAGTGGAAAAAACTTTTGGCGTTCGCTTAGCGGAAGTTCCGGGCATTCCATTCTCGGTTGAAGAGCTTGAACGAGCAGAAAAACTTGGCCAAATGCTAGTGTTACGTGTTGATAAAACCGCCGAAGGCAAGCCTATGTCTCTGGAGGCTATGATCGAAATTATGGCAAAGAGATGGAAAGATAAAGGAAAGGGTGACTTACTGAACTCGACTGATAGTTGGAAGAGTTGGTTCGGCGAAGACTTCTTCACCAAAGAATCGCCACGCAAAGGGTGGGCTTTGGTGTCAAAAGAGGTCTTGCCGGAAAGTTTAAGTAAAAATTATTTAGAGCAAACAGAAGTCATCATCGCAACGCTCAAAAACGAGGCATTCAAAGGAATGGAAGTTCCAGAAGAATACGTCAAAGCGATAGCCGAGTTTGAATCCAAAAAAGATAGGTTAGCTAAACTCATAGACGAAGATTGGGAGAAAGCGGCCAAAGAACTTTCTGAACTGAAAATCACTCAGATGACTCGACAAACATTTTCAGAAACGATATACGATCTGGCCGTATACCACGACGCCAATGGCGAGCGTTTACTTTCAGATAAACTCACTTGGTCATCGTCACTGAGCCCCGGCGGCCGCCTCGTGGCTCTCGGCAGTTTCGGCGCGAGGGGCGTGCGCGGCAACGGGTGGGGGCCTGGCCGCCGTGATGGCGGTCTCGGCGTTTCCCTTTCCCGCAGATTGTAACTTTGGTTTTTGTTATTTGATCCTTTGATGTTTTAAATCGACTCCCTTTAGGGAGTCGATTTTTCGCGCCAATTTTTTTAGGCACCCAGATATGTGC
>Ga0209211_10004665_pt1 | contig 21101 bp, 23 predicted proteins | sample RifGroA2_FD_183992 | JGI IMG/M metagenome (GOLD analysis project Ga0209211, IMG submission 183992) | Groundwater microbial communities from Rifle, Colorado, USA - Groundwater A2 (SPAdes) (version 2) | ecosystem: Environmental > Aquatic > Deep subsurface > Groundwater | place: Rifle, Colorado...
CGGGCCCGTCCAGTGACTGTAATTGACAGCGGCAATAAAATGGTTACCTTGACGGCCCAAAAAAGTGCTCGGGTGGTGGCTCAAAAAGCCGGCTTGAGCCTGCAACCGGAAGATGTCGCCAACTTCACTCCAGGCAGCTTGGCCGAAAATATTATCGGCGAAAAGGTAGTTGTTAGCCGAGCCACGGAGGTTAGATTAAATCTTTATGGGGCCGCGCTAACTACTTATACTCAAGCCAAGAATGTGGGCGATCTGCTTAAAGAAAAGAAAATTGATCTTGCCGAGGGTGAAACCGTGCAGCCGTCACAAGCCACCGCCATAACCCCGAACATGGAAGTCTTTGTGCTGCGTAAAGATGCCAAACTGGTGAACGTTGAGGAGACCATCCCAGTACCGGAAGAGATTGTAAATGATGGCACGTTGAGCTTTGGTACGACCGTTGTCCGTCAGAGCGGAGCCCCGGGCAAGAAGACTGTCACCTACCTAATTCAGGCCGATTCGGCCGGTAATGAACTTGCTCGCACCGCTATCCACGAGACTGTCACCACCGCCGCTGTGCCACAAATTACGGCCCGCGGCAGCGCTGTGGCTGTAACTGGCGATCGAACATCTTTGATGGCGGCGGCCAGCATTGCCAGCTCTGATTACAACTACGTCAATTATATTGTCAGTCGTGAATCCAGTTGGCGAACCAACGCCGCCGGCAGCCCACCCGGGGCTTACGGTTTATGCCAGGCTTACCCCGGCAGTAAAATGTCTACGGCCGGAGCCGATTGGCAGACCAATCCGGTAACTCAGCTTAGATGGTGCTCGGGTTATGCCCAATCACGCTACGGTGGCTGGGCTGGGGCCTATAATTTCTGGTCCTCTAACCATTACTGGTAGATAGTTCCTTACGATTTCTATCACTTAATCGCTGGCTTTATCCGCACTACAGCGTACTAGTATACTAGTACGCTGTAGTGTCAGCGGGGTGCGTTTCGGGATGTGCGGAGATTATAGATAGAGTAAAATCACAGCTATGGCAAAGAAATCGTTGGGACAGCATTGGCTGAATGACGAGCCGACCCTCAAGGCTATTTGTGCTGCAGCCAAACTAACTGGCGATGACACCGTTTTAGAAATCGGCCCCGGCCAAGGCAGCCTGACAAAGCACCTTGTAGCGGAGACAAAAAAGGTCGTGGCTGTCGAGATTGACTCGGAGCTGGCAAGTAGGCTACCAGGCGCGCCAAGTCTGGAAGTTGTTGAAGCAGACATATTAGCATTCGATCTGAACAGGCTGCCAAGTGGCTATAAAGTGGTGGCCAATATACCCTACTATCTGACGAGTAACCTAATTAGGATATTAAGTGAATCGGCTAATCCGCCGAGCCTGATGGTTTTGCTTGTACAGAAAGAGGTGGCCGAGCGGATCGCCGCTAAACCCGGCCAAATGAGCTTGCTGTCGGTCAGCGTCCAGCTCTATTACGAGGTTGAACTTGGCATTGTTGTTCCAGCCAGGTTTTTCAAACCACCGCCGAAAGTCGATTCCCGAGTAGTTATTTTAGGCCGGCGGGACAGGCCGCCTTTTAAAGATTTAGATAGGCAAAAATTTTTCCGTATCGTCAAGGCCGGCTTCTCCGGCCGACGTAAGAAACTGCGCAGCAGCTTGGCCGGGGGACTTGGGATTAGCAAGCAACAGGCTGACGATATTCTGAAAAAGGCAAATATTTTCCCGGACGCCAGAGCCCAGGAACTGACGCTAAAACAGTGGTGTCAAATTTACCAGAGCGTCCAACAAAATTAAATTAGTCCCCTGCTCATTTATCAAGATACTTGACTTGTTAAGTATCAGGCGTAGAATTAGAGGGCTATGAAAAAAGATTATTTTAGTCAGCCGTCGCCGGCCGTTACCCTGCACCGCTCGCTGTTTATTTTACAACAGAAAGCTGACGAACTATTGGCTCATGAAACAGAAGTGGGCTTAAGTCAAGTCCGGATTTTGAGCCAACTTCATTTGGCTGTGCCACGGTCCCAAAAAACTGTCGCCACTATGCTATATCAGACAGAAGCTAACATTAGCCGTCAGTTGCAGATCATGAAAAAGCAGGGATTAGTTAATATTGGTCGTCACCGAAAAGATAGACGAATTCGAGAAGTAACTCTTACTCAGAAGGGTGTCAAGACTTACCAAAAAGCCGAAAAAGTTCTAGAAAACCATTACCACCAACTGGAAAAGATGTGGGGTAAGTCGCAGTCCAAAGACTTTGTGAAAAATCTGAAGCAACTTAATAAAATCTTTTAAGAATCGTAGTAACATTTAATGAAAGAATTATTACTGAAACTGATAACAGTTGCCTATGCGGGAGTCGGTGTTATCGGCCTTATTGCCTATTGGCCGACGATCAAAGACCTCTATTATCATCAAAAACCGAGCGCTAATGTGACCTCGTACGTAATATGGACGTCAACTTCCGTCGTTGCCTTTTTATATAGTTTATTTATTCTGCCGGATCTACTTTTTAGGATTGTATCAGGCATTAATTTTGGAGCTTGTGCTATGGTGCTTCTTTTGAGCCTGAAACTTGGTAAGACCACTAAGCAATAAAAAGATCACTGCAGCCAATAGCAGTGGCAATAAGTACCATCTTCTTCCCGCACATTCTATAAATGTTAGCAGAAGCTAATTTTTGACCCTAGTGGAATTTCCGCTTTGCGGATTCCACGGGGTCAATCCTGTGGAACTTCGCCTCCATCGAACGACGAAGCCGGTTCCACTGGGATTGACAAAACACCTTATTGCTTATGTTATTAATATATGGTATAATTTCTGGTTACGGGGCTGAATTTAGCTCGACGTTGGACTTTATCAACTAGTTTGCAGGTCGCTTGTCAGCGTTATTGGCAAAACAATTTTAGATGCCAACAAAGTATCTAACTACTTGGCGAATGCTTACAACAGTGTAAAAGCTGCTTTTAGCACGCCAGTACTAGTTCTCGCTTAACTTAAGTTCGAGAACCGCGCCTGAACGCCACACCAGATAATGTTCAGTGCGTGTCATATCATCTGGTTGCTCAGATTTTACTTTCCATAAAATCTGCTAAGACTTAGGAATAGGGAATGAAGTTTTTTGGCCACTTTACAGCTTTGCTCCCAAACCAAATTAAATGGCCTAAACCTGTAGAGCGCTAGCTCGATAAACCGACGGACGTGGGTGTAATACCCACCAGCTCCACCAAAAACGCTCGAGGGCAACTCGAGCCTTTTTGTTCCAACTAAAAATTATGGCAGAAGTTTTTACTGATACACCGCCACCTTTAGGATTAGGCTATGAGCTGGAGTCTAGCCTAGTTAGCCGATTCCCGGAATTGGTTGCCGGACTGGCAGTTGAGGAAGTCATGCATCTACCCGGCGATCGAAATCCGCCAAGAACACTTAATCTTTATGGTTTTACTCATTTTGTGAACCCTAAATCACCCTACGGCACGATGCACCCATTGGCGGCTCATATACATGGCCCGAGAACATTGGGCTGCCCAATACTCCAGAACTACCTTTTTTTGATGCTGGACTGGTTATTAGTTTGACTTATAGAAATCGGCTGGAGGCAGTTTTGGGCGCCGGCGTCGATCAAAAAAATGCTGATCCGATACTGCAAATCGTTCAGCTACAAGGCTTGGTTGAGCTTATGGAAAACTTCGACGGCAAGGAAGAGTTTTATAAGAACAGTAGTCTGCATGGCGGCTTGCTTTGGCGCGACACCCTAGTTCAAGCAGCAATAGAAGTTGCTAGGAAGATAGGTGTTAGACAGGTCGGGATTGTCGCTGCCCACAACCTGTCTTATGCCAACCAATATACCATTGAGAGATACCAGAAAGGATATGACGAAGTGGCGCTGCGGATGGGTTTTGAACGCGAACCGATTTTAGGCAACTTTGTGCTAGAAATATAGCAAGCTGCTTGGTAGCAATTAGGTTTAAGGTGTTGGCAGGAGTATACTAAGAGTAGCTAAGACAACTGCAACACTAAATATCCAATGGGAGCCAGGTAAAGATTGTTGTTGAGCTCTAGCCCCATCAACAATATGAATATTAGTGCACTAATTAGGCCGTATAAGCCCCTGTTCATGACCGAAGAAGAGATCATGACGGCATTGAAGCTTATGGAGCAGGATGATTTGTTAAAGACCGATCCCACTTTGGAAGGTCCATCAAACCAGCCTGTGGCCTTTATTAATAAACACGCGACTTATCTAAGAGGACATTCCAAAGTTAACCCTGAATTTTATTTGGCTAACTTGCGAACCATGATTAAAATACGCCCGTCGAAATAATCGTAAGTTTGACTTTGAGACCATTCAAACATATTCGGGATTTCGCAGAAGTGCTCAAGCTGCAGTTAAAATATATGTATGGGGCAGTTAACGGCCAAGAATGCGGGAATAGTTAAGTTAGGCGATATAACCGTTAATCGGCTGGGACTGGGCACCAATCGAATTGCTGATAATAATGAATCGCGGGCAGCCTTAAAACGGGCGGTTGAACTTGGCATAAACTTTATTGATACGGCCGCCAAATACGGCCAGAGCGAGATGGTTATTGGCCAGACATTGGCGCCGCCGCGCGGTTTAGTGGCGGCCACTAAAGGCGGCTGGAGTGATGATAATGATCCGGCTAGTCTGCAGTCTCAGATTGATAACAGCCTTGAATTACTAAGGCTCAGACAATTGCCACTGTGGCTTCTGCATCGGATTGATCCGAAAGTGCCCATAGAACAGACCATGAATTTTCTAAAAAGCCAGCAAGCAGCTGGCAAAATAAGGCACATCGGCCTTTCCGGGGTCACAATTGATCAGATCGAAGCGGCCAGAAGCGCGGTTGATATTGTTGCGGTAGAGAATCATTACAATCTGATGGAGCGTGAACACGACGATGTTTTGGAATACTGCACTCGTGAAGGCATTGTCTTCATTCCATTCTTCCCGCTCAGAAGCGGCAGTGTGACGTTGAACCGTCGTCTGCAAGAGATGGCTGACAAATACCAAAGCAGTCCGATTCAGATTGCCATCGCCTGGTTGCTTAAACGTTCACCAGTTATGTTGCCAATTCCGGGGACGCTATCAATTGAACACTTGGAGGCCAATGTGGCCGCCGCTTCCATTAAGCTGGAAGAAGACGATTACCATTACCTTTTAGGTTACTAACAAAACTAATCCGAACTTTTGGTATTATTAAGGTAATGAATAGTGATACAAAACTGATATTTTTTAATTTGGATGGCACGTTGGTAGATGGTATGGAGTACTTTTACCAGCATCTATGGGAATATTTTGGTGTAGACAAGGAAAAGACCCGCACCCTTCTCAAGCAGTACATATCCGGCGAAGTTAATTACACTCAGTTTGTCGAAAACGACGTTCGTCTGCTAAGAGAGGCCGGTGCCACCAAGCGAGCCATCATCAACGCCATCATGAACCTCCATCCAATGGAGGGTGCCATTGAGACGATTCGGGCCTTGCACGAGCGCAGTTATAAAATGTTTGCCATTTCCAGCGGTATAGACTTGGTGGTGGAGGCCGTTTATGGCACGGAATCCAAAGATTTATTCGAGGAAATATTTGTCAACCAATATCATTTTGATGAAAACGATGTGCTAGCAGGTGCCACGCCTGCCAGATACGATGTTGACCATAAAGCTGACTGCGTCAAAGATATGATCCAAAAATACAATGCCTATTCTGGTAACTGCATTTACGTTGGCAGCAACGAGACTGACGCCGTGGCCGCCCTGCTGGTTGGCGACTCCATAGCCTTCAACAGCAAATCAGAAAGGCTGGTAGAAGTTTCTACTCATCACATCGAATCGGGCAACCTGTTTGATATCATGAAGTTTCTAAACTAAAGATAATTAGCCGGATGAACAAAATATCCGGTGAAACTTTTAGCCAAGAAATTGAAAAGTGGCTAAAAAGTGACGGGCCTAAAACACTGTCCAGTTTAATAGAGGTTTTTGGCGCCAAAAGCTTCGGGGTTATTATTTTGTTTTTGATGATCATTCCGGCGTTGCCACTGCCAACGGCTGGTGTGACCCATGTTTTTGAAATTGTTGTTATGCTTTTGGCCCTGGAGATGATCGGCGGGCTGAAGACAATCTGGCTACCAAATCGTTGGCAAAATATGAGGCTTGGAAAAATTATGGAGCGCCGGGCAATACCAATGATAGCTCGTCGCATAAGTTGGTTTGAACGCCGTTCCAGCCCGCGTTGGCGCCGCGTTTTCGAGTTACCGCTGATGTCTCAATTGATCGGCCTTTTAATTTTTATTTTCGCCTTAGCTGCTTTTTTGGCACCGCCACTGACTGGGCTAGACACCCTGCCATCAATGGGAGTTGTCGTCATTTGCCTGGGGCTAATTTTGGAGGACTCTTTGTTTTTATTTGTCGGATCTTTTTTTGGTTCACTAGGCGTTGCCATCATTATTGGTCTTAGCACATTTGTGATCAAACTTCTTTCAGAACTTTTTTAAAAAACCTGACATCTGTGGCGAACTCAACCAGAAGAGCTTAAAACAGTGATACGCTATAGAGTGATAAAGGAAAGTAAAAAATGCAATCAATTAGCGAATTATTAAACCTTGGTGGCAGAGCGGCCATTGTTACCGGCGGCGCCAAGGGTATCGGTTTCGGCATTGCCTATCGCCTAGCCGAAGCCGGCGCAAGTGTGCTTATCGCCGACATCAATCCTGAAGTAGGTGGAAAAGCGGCGAAAGAATTAAGTGATGCTGGTTTCAAGTCCGATTTTATTAAAACGGATGTTTCGGAGGAGACAGAGGTGAAAGCGGCAGTTGATTTTGCCGAAAGGACATTCGGTAGCGTGGATATTATGGTGAACAATGCCGGTATCTACCCCATGATTCCGGCAATGAAAATGGCAGTCGAGGATTTCAAGAAGATTATGGCGGTGAATGTCCGAAGCGCTTTTATGTTCACCAAGGCGGTTGCGGAAGTGATGATAAAACAGAAGAGAGGCGGCAAAATCATCAATATCACTTCTATAGATGCGCTCCATCCTTCTTCCGTGGGACTTGCCGTATATGACGCGTCGAAGCATGCGCTCTGGGGATTCACCAAAAATATGGCGCTTGAACTCGCACCGCATAAAATTTGGGTTAATGCTATTGCGCCAGGCGGCATCCAGACACCGGGCGTCGAAGCCATGCAATCACAAATAAAAATGCCAGCTGGCGCCGATCCAAAAGCCATGATCGAGGCCTTTATGGCCAAGATCCCAATGCACCGGATGGGTGAGCCTGACGAAATTGGCAAGGTTGTCTTATTTTTAGCTTCCGACATGGCCAGCTATATGACCGGTTCGCAAATAGTAGTTGACGGTGGAGCTCTTTTAAGCTGAACTGTGGGCTATAATTGAAGAATAATTAGGAGGTTGTATGAAAACAGGCATTATTGTAACTGGGTTGGTGGCGGCCGCTTTGGTGATTGGCGGATTCATAATCATCAACAACAAATCTGATAATAACCAGACTTCGACTACTAACACTACAAACAAACAGCCGGAAACTGCCACCAATACATCCGAGACCCAAACACCACAATCAGCCAGCCCTATTACTTATGCTAATAGCGGTTTTACCCCAAGTTCGTTGACGGTTAAAGCCGGCGACAGTGTGACAATTAAGAATAACTCGGATGGCTCAATTCAGATTCAGTCCAAGCAGGCAAAACTAGCACTTTCACAGTCACTAAAACAGGCACGTTCGGTTACCATAACCACCTCAATTCGTCTGAAACCGGCACAATCATTGTTCAATAAAGATAAAAATAGTTGCACTTCTAAGTACTTTTGAGGTATAAACTAGGCTATGGTGCGAAATATAACTGGACTTCTCGGTATTATTCTCGTTGATGACGAGACAATGCTGTAGTCTGGTAATTTCGCCAAAAAGTACAAATTAAGAAAAGTAAACCGGACCACAGCAGTCCGGTTTTTTATTTTTGAAAGGATATAAAATATGCCAAGAGCACGAGGAGAAAATTTAGCTAGCGTTTTGGGAAGTGCCGGGTCACGTTATCAACAGGGCGGCATGCATGACCACCAATTTATGAATTTAATGGCGCGCGCCGACGAGATTCTGGCAGAAGAAAAAGAGTATGGCCCCGATGCTACCGAGGCAGCTCAATTAATATTTGATGCCATGACTTTGGACTTAAACATATACATGCGACACGGAATAGGTAATGCTGTAGCCAGATTGGATGGTATGAGAGTGGGGCTTGGACGCTTCGGGGCCGGCGCTCAAGTGCAAATTGAGGCAGCTGGGTGAAAACTCTCGAAAACTTTAGGAATGGTCATGGATACAGTGTTGCTGTTCCGGAGCCAGATAGCGATGGCCAGCTGTTAATTTTTCCTGAAGATGCAAGGATTGCACTGGAAGTAACACAAGCCTTCGGTAGTTGCTTAGTTGAGGCGCCCGTTGGAACTGGTAAATCCCATTTAGTGTCGGACATCGGCGTGTTAGCTAGGTCTGGTCAGTATGAAATGCCAACTTTGATAATGCAGGCACACATAAGTGGTGGCTGCAAGGAAGGTGCCTCAAATGCTTTAAGGGTCTTAGATAAGTTCGCTGATCAAGCCGGCAATAAGGGCTTGGTAATAGTTGATAATGCAGATTACTATGGCTATTCAGGCAGTGAGGGCAAGCGTCGGTATCAATGCGCACTAAAACATGTTGAAGTTGCCCGTTTTCTAGGGCATATGACAAAAGATCCAGATGCACCTCAAGTATGTGCTACAGCTCATAACGAAGAATGGCAAGCTAATCATTGGTTGTATGGTCGTCGGGAAGAAGATCTTGTTACACCACAAGCTAAAGCTCTGCTCGATAGTTTCGCGGGCACGTATTATTTTACAGGCGCGATCGATACAGACACAGCTGAAAGTCTACTAAAGAGAAAGTTTGGTGAACGAGCCAGCGAAATTACCCAACAACTGGGGCGAAGAGGAATATTAGATTTTCTTCACGCAAGCCAAATTGATCCGGACGGTGTCGAAACACGAGGTATTCAAGGCGAAGTTATGCGCATTGAGGAAGGTAGAGCCTTTAGAACCTACGGCAGAGTAGCTATACCAGTGTTAGCTACAGCTTAATTTCTTGATATGCTCGTAGAGTGAATAGAAAAATAGACGTTATTTATCTGCCGGGTTTGGGGGATAATTCTTATTCATGGCAAATGTGGTTACTCAGGCTCTGGCAACCTTTGGGATTAAAAGTGCTTTTTCTGCCTATTAAATGGGGCGATGGTGAACCGTTTGAGCCGAAACTCAAAATGGCAGTTAAGTTTATCGATAAATTGACAAAAAATGGTGATAAGGTCGCAATCGTAGGTGTGAGCGCCGGTGCTAGCGCCGCCTTGAATTTATACATGGCCGAAAGCAGGAAAGTCTCGGTCGTAGTTTTTATTTGCGGCAAAATTCAGGGCTTTAAAACTACAAATCCTCGTTATTTCATCCGCAACCCGGCCTTCAAAGAATCTTTACGGTTATCTGAAAAACTTATTGAAGAATTACAAGATACAGATAAAGCCAAGCTACTTTGTTTAAAGGCAGTCCATGACGGACTTGTCTTGTCTCATGACTCCACAATTGATGGGACAAAAATCAAAACCGTCCCGGCCATTGGGCACCTACTAGGTATTATTTATAGCCTGACGGCCGGCGCGCCATTTATTGCTAGATATATAAGATCCCGCACGTAAAGAATCACACAGGTAAGCTAGAATTAGTAGTATAGTGTCTAACGATATGCCATTCCACAGAACCATCAGACAAAAAATCAGCGAACTGCCAAGCAAATTGCCAAAGTTGATATTGGCTAAAGAAAAACCGCTGAAGGCGGAGGAGCTAGCAGCTGCCCGAGCCTATATTGAGAAGTTTTGGCCCAAACTGACACGCTCGCACGCTAAAGACGACGATACACTGGTTGGTCTGCCAAATCCTTATTTGGTACCGGCCTTTGAGCGCGACCATGAGTTCGATTTCAATGAGTTTTACTATTGGGACAGCTACTTCATGGTCCAGGGCCTGCTGGATGAGCCACATAAAAAACTGGTAATCGGCATCTTAGAAAACCTGGTTAGCCTCTATAAACGTTTCGGCATCATCCCCAATGCCTCGCGAACTTATTTGATGGGACACAGCAATCCACCATTTTTGACGTCGTTTATCTTTGATGTCTATGAGACTTATCACCCTGGTGATAAATGGCTCAAAAGCATGATTGAGGTTGCCAAAGATGAATATGTCACCGTTTGGATGGGCCAGACCAAACCGTATGCCCACCAAATCTATGAAGGCCTCAGTCGCTACTATGACATTAACTACATCCATGATTTGGCCGAAGCCGAAAGCGGCTGGGATATGACACCGCGCTTTAACCGCAAATGCTTAAACTACCTACCAATCGACCTCAACTCGCTGTTATATAAGTATGAAACCGATTTTTTGAAAGCGGCCGAAATCCTGGGAAAAAAAGCTGAAGCTGACAAATGGCAAGAAGTTGCCCACCGCCGGCGCTACACTATCGATCGGTTAATGTGGAACGAACTGCGTGGGCTGTACTATGACTATAACTACATTAAAAGAAGCCGCAGCAGCGTGGCCTCACTGGCTGCCTATTACCCGATGTGGGCAGGAATGGCCAGTCAGAAACATGCTGCCAGATTGGTAAAATCGCTGCGCAAGTTTGAGAAACGAGGTGGTTTGACCACAACCGATGCACCCCAGGTTAACATTTTGGTGCCGGGTGCCACACCAACTCAATGGGCTTATCCAAACGGTTGGGCGCCACTGCATTTTATAGTTGTTAAGGGACTGCAACGATACGGCTATCATGAAGATGCCAGGCGAATTGCTCTGAAGTGGATAAGCACCAATCTAACCTGGTTCAACAAACATGGCATTTTTCTAGAAAAATATAATGTTGTTTCGCCGAGCAAACCGCCAGCCAAAGGAATTTATCCCTCCCAGACTGGCTTTGGTTGGACGAACGCTATCTTCGAGCGCTTTTGTCGGGAATATATTGATAAATAGTCTGGCAGTATAATTAATCTGCTCGGGCAATTAGCTCAACGGCTAGAGCGCTTGATTCACATTCAAGAGGTTGCAGGTTCAAATCCTACATTGCCCACCATTCGACCCCGAGCTCACGGTCGAGGGGTGGTAAACCATCTGCGAGTTGAATGATCCTGCCCGTTCGACCCGTTCGACAGGCTCAGGGTCGTCCTGAGTCAATCGAAGGACGACAAGCTCAGGGCACCCTGAGTGAAATCGAAGGGTGAGCGAAGTCGAAGGACCTAACATTGGGGATAAGTTACAATTAAACAAATGGACAAGTTCTACGTAACAACGTCTATACCTTACGTAAACGGCGAGCCGCACCTTGGACACGCTATGGAATTTATTATGGCCGACGTTTTGGCTCGTTATGCTCGGCTGCAAAATATACCGACGCTTTTTTCGACTGGCACTGATGAACATGGTGGCAAAAACGCGGAAAAGGCAGCTGAATTAAAGATGGCACCCGAGCAATTTACCGAACAAATGAGCCAAAAATTCATCGAACTTCTGAAGCTGCTAAATATCAGCCATGACCGCTTTATTAGAACCACTCAGCCAGAGCATGAAAAAAGAGCTCAACTGGCTTGGCAAAATTTAAAAAACTATATCTACAAGGGCCAGTACGAAGGCTGGTACTGCGTGGGCGATGAGGAGTATTTCTCAGAGCAAGTAGTTAAGGCCAACAAAGGCATCTGCCCGGAGCATAACCGACCATATGAAAGACTCAAAGAAGAGAATTATTTTTTCAAGCTAAGCAGCTTTACGCCCAAAATTAAAGCGGCCATCGAAACTGGCGAGTTTCGTATCGTGCCGGACAGCCGGCGCAACGAAATCCTGTCAGTCATTAACGCCGGACTGGAAGACATCAGCATCAGTCGGCCCAAAGAAAAAATTGCTTGGGGCGTGCCGGTTCCGGGCGATGACAGCCAAATAATCTATGTTTGGTTTGAAGCGCTACTTAACTACATCACTGTTTTGGGTTACCCGGACAAGCCCGATTTAAAAAAATACTGGCCGGCTGACGTCCAGGTTATTGGTAAAGGTATTTTGCGCTTTCATGCCGCCATCTGGCCGGGCATCCTGTTGGGCCTTGGCCTGCCACTGCCCAAGGCTCTCTATGTCCATGGTTATGTAACGGTTGGCGGTGGCAAAATGGGTAAAAGTCTTGGCAATGTAGTATCGCCGCTTGAAGTTATTCAAAAATTTGGCACCGATGCCTTTCGCTACTTTTTCGTGCGTCACATTCCTAGCTACGGCGATGGCGATTTTAACTGGGATCGTTTCACGGCTGTCTATAACGATGAACTGGCCGACCAGCTCGGCAATGCCGTGCAGCGAACGTCAGCCATGATTGCTAAATACGAAAATAGCATGATCGGCGAAATCCCCGATCCAGAGCATGACATTGCGGGTTACTCACAAGCTATGGCGGACTTTCGGTTCGATAAAGCCCTGGAGGAGGTTTGGGAACAAGTTCGAGGATTAAATCAATATATTGACGAGACTAAACCCTGGCAGTTGGCCGATCCTAAAACCGGCCCGCGTGATGACGAGCATTTGAGCGAGGTACTCGCCTATATAGCTGGTTGTTTGATTGAAATTGCCGATCTGCTGGCGCCGTTTATGCCCGAAACAGCCGCCAAAATAAAAGGCGTCTTTGCCAGCGGTGTACTGCAGCCGTTGCCATCACCGCTGTTTCCGAAACAACAAGAGCCAAAACCAGCCAGCCCGGCTGCTTAGAAAATCTCCCAAAATGAAATACATATATTTAGACTATGCAGCTGCAACTCCAGTAGATCCAAGAGTGTTGAAGGCTATGATGCCCTATTTCAGTGAATTTTTTCATAATCCCTCGTCTGTTTATTTGGCGGCCAGGCAAGCCAGAAAAACCTTGGAGCAAGCCAGACAAACAGTTGCCAAATGCCTCGGTGCCAAAGCTGGCGAAATTATCTTTAATTGTGGTGCGACTGAAGCCAACAACTTGGCGATCAGCGGTGTCATGCGTCAATTTCCGCAAGCCGAAGTACTGCTCAGCAGTATCGAACATGAGTCCGTTTTGGCGCCGGCCGGCCAGTTCAAACATCGTCTGATACCAGTTGATAAGTCTGGGATAGTCGACCTAAAACAGCTGGCTAGGATGATCAATAACAAAACGGTATTAATCAGTGTTATGTACATTAATAATGAAGTTGGCACCATTCAACCACTGGCCAAAATTGCTCAGGTAGTTAAAGCAATCAAACGCCAGCGCTTAAAAAACAAGATTGACCGACCACTATATTTGCATACCGACGCTGCTCAAGCCGGAAATTTATTCGATCTGCGGGTGGCCCGTCTGGGGGTCAATTTAATGAGCCTCAACGGTGGTAAAATTTACGGACCAAAACAATCTGGTGCTCTTTACGTAAAGGCAGGTGCGAAGTTGAGACCTTTGATTTTGGGCGGCGGTCAAGAATTTGGCCTGCGTTCCGGCACCGAAAGCCTGGCAGCAGCCGTCGGCCTGGCCGAAGCCCTGAAAGCTGCTCAAACCAACAAAGACGCTGAACTGAAAAGACTACAAGAACTATCAACCCGCTTCATTGAAGAACTTAACCAAAAATTGCCAGATGCTAAAGTTAATGGCCATCCTAAAGCCCGCAGTCCGCATATCATCAGCCTTAGCTTGCCCGGACAAGACGGCGAGCGCTTGGTCATGGAGCTTGATGAACGTGGCATCCAGGCGGCCGTCGGCAGTGCTTGCAGTGCCGCTCGCCAAGATCCTTCGCACGTGCTGCGGGCTCTGGGTTTACCAGAACCGCTGATTCGTTCCAGTTTACGTTTCAGCTTCGGCCGTGCTACAACTGTTGACGATTTGGTGACAACCGCCAAGACTTTGGCCACCGTCATAGCCCGTAGCTAGTTAAAGGGTGTTATCACCTAAGCAAAAGCGTTATACTTAAAAATAAGTATGATGTTTCTGCTAAAGAGTTTTTCGGCTATTTTATACAAAATTTTTTTTGCCAAAGTATTACTTGCCCTGGCATTGATGTTACTGCCTGCCGGTTACGTTTACAGTCAGACTATCGCTAAAAGTTTTGGTGCCAAGACGGCCATTGAACCCGGCCGGGTCGTGACGCTGGCCAAAGATAATCCGGAAAATGTTGAGCTGGCGCCGGCTGCTGACGTCAACCGGATCTACGGTGTCGTAATTGAACAGGCTGAAGCGGCTGTAACCCTGCAAAAAGAAAATCAGCAAGTTTTTGTAGCTACGTCTGGCACTTATCCGGTATTGGTATCGGTAAGTAATGGTTCGATTAAATCGGGCGACTACCTGTCAATGTCTAAAAAAAGTGACGGTATTGCCGGCAAAGCTTCGGTGGCCCAAGAGTATGTGGTTGGCAAGGCAGTGTCTAATTTCGATGGCCGCTCGGACGTAGTTACTACCGTGGATGGCTCAGCCGTTGGTAAGATTAAGACCGAGATCAACCCCGGTAAGAATCCACTGATAAAAGGTGATCGCTACGTGCCCGCCCCATTGCTTCGGCTGGCTTATGCCATTGCCGGCGAATCGGTCTCGGCGGCCCGTATTTATAGCGCTTTGATTATTTTTCTAATAACCCTGATCGTGGCCGCCAGTCTAATTTTAGTAGGAGTGCGCAGCAGTATTATCTCTATTGGCCGCAACCCGCTAAGCAAACAGTCCATCATGCATGGTTTAACACAGGTAATTGTGGCTGCCGGGCTGGTTTTTTTTGGCGGCCTGGGTGGAGTTTATATAGTCCTAAATATATAGAGTATGAGTAGCGGTGGGATAGCAATCATAGTTGGTTTGATCGTCAGTATTACTGGCCTGTTTTTATGGTTGCTATGGCGACCCTACCGCAAGCCCAAACCGGCGGCTGGCGCAAAAACCGCGCCACCGGTTACTCGCTCAACCCTGCTGGAGCGGGCTCAAGAAGACGTAGACCATATCTTTAATGATGAATTCCGCGAGGAGCTGCGTAACCGCGGCCGGCTGCACTTTGAAAAAGTCATTGGTGAGAATGCCATGTTCCTGCAGCAAGATCTGCGCGAAACCACCACCCAGGTCAATGAATACATGCGTACCGAAATTACCCGTACGCTCCAGCAAGAATTTAAAAAATACCAAGAGTCCATTAGTGATGCCAAGCAGCTGGCGCTTAGTTCTATTGAGAAAACCGTCGCCACGATAGAACAACAGCGTCATTTTTTGGAAACTCAGTTGCAGGCTCAAGCCGAAACTCAAAAGGCCCGCTTACTAGAGCACTTTGAAAGCGAGATGGCCTCGATCGTCAATCACTATGTGCTGCGGGCTATTGGCAATCAAATCGATTTGTCTGATCAGCTGGAGTACATTTTGGCCGAGTTGGAGAACAACAAAAAAGCCATAATCGAGGATGTCAAAAGTGGAATTTAAGCTGCCGCTGGGGGTTGTTTCGAATACCGATGTCAGTCACTTGATGAGGGAGCTAGCAGCGCTTGATGAATTCTTTATTGCGCTCAAAGCTCGTAAGGCCGGAACGTCAGTTGCACCACCGCGACTGACTCGACTACTTGACCAAATTTCCAAAGAAAATAAACTTAATCTGCTTCAAACATCTCATCGTAAGTCACTGAGCAACCAACTTGCCAAACTGGAAAAGAGCGCGCCGTTACTTCACATCAGCTTTGCGGCCGAACCGTCGGCCAGATTCCTGGAGCAGATATTAGCCTGGCTGCGTGAGAATGTTCATTCTTTCTGTCTGTTGCAAGTTGGCCTGCAGCCTAGTATCGCTGCTGGCTGTGTGCTACGCACCCCAAACCAAGTCTTTGATATGAGCCTGCGGGTCCATCTGGAAAAAGAAAAGGCTTTCTTGCTAGAGCTCATACGGGGAGCCGTCAGTGAGCGCTGAGGCCAACAAGCACTTTCAAAGCTTTGTTGACGCCGGTAAGCCGGTTGGTGAAGTTATCGCCATCAACAGTTTTTTGGTGCAGATACGTGGTATGCAGCCGGTCAATATTCAGGCTTTGATAATCTTTGATGACGGTAGCCAAGGTTTCGTGCACCATATTTTAGAAGATCGAATATATGTGCTAAGACTCAATAATTCGAAACTGCGAATTGGTGCCTTGGCGGTTGTCCAGCAGGAAGATTTGGTGACCAAAGTCGGCCGCGATTATGTCGGCCGAGTCATATCAGTCACCGGTGAACCGATAGATGGCAAAGGGCCGATCGCCGCCGATGCCAACTGGCCGGTCTTTAACGGGGCGCCGCCAATTTATCAGCGCGAACTTTTGTCCACCCAGCTAGAGACCGGTGTCACGCTGATTGACACCTTGTTCCCAATCGTCCGCGGCCAACGCTTGGCCTTGCTTGGTGATAGCAAATCCGGCAAATCAACATTGGCTACCCAAATTGCGATTAATCAACGCCAGACTGACCAGATTGTGGTCTACGTCATGATCACCAAACGCAGGTCCGATATCGATCTGCTGCTCAGCCGACTCAATGAAGCTGGCGTTATGAAAAAGTCGATCGTCGTGGTCTCGACCATCTTCGAATCTTTAGTTAGCAGTTATTTGGCACCTTATGTCGGCTGTGCGCTGGCCGAATACCTCTGGCAAACCGCCGATCAAGATGTAGTTATTTTCTATGACGATCTAAGTACCCATGCCTTTGCTTACCGCGAAATATCGCTACTTTCCGGCGTTAGCCCGGGTCGCGATTCTTATCCGGGCGATATTTTTCATGCCCACTCGTCGCTACTCGAGCGGGCTGGTAAGCTTTCAGCTAATCATAAATGCCTAACCGCTATACCGCTAGTCCTTACTGAAGGGGGCGATATTTCAACTTATTTACCAACCAATGTTATGTCGATTACCGATGGTCAGTGGATACTGGACATGAACGTTTTTCGGGCCGGGCTGCGGCCGGCAATTTCGGTTGGTTTGAGCGTTACTCGAGTCGGTGGGGTCGGCCAGAATCAGCGCCAACGCGCCCAAAACGCTCAGGTTTTTAAAACCCTGACTGAATATAACCGGGCCAAAGAATATGCCCACTTCGGAACTGAGGTTAGCACCTCTACCCGAAAAGTTTTGATCAAGGGCCAGCAGCTTAACCAAATCTTTACCCAGATTCCGGGCGAAACTTATAGCCTAGCTGCTCAACAGTTGATGCTGGATTTAGTGCTAGCCGATGATGCCCCCGATAGTCTAGATATTCCACTGCTCAAGCGAGCCGCCACCGAGGCTGCAAGCAGTATCACTTCGCCAGACAGCTACTCTGCAGCCTTGGCCCAGCTGAAAAGCCAGCTAGCAGGAGGTGTCCATAGATGAGACAGCTAACTGACTTGGAACAGGCCAAAGAACTGTCGTCGGTGATGGTCGAGTTAACCAGCGCTTTTGAGGGCATTGCTAGTACCCGCATCGCTCAAATTAAAGATCAGGTGCTACGAGCCACTGAATTCTTTGGCGACCTTTGGCGAATATACTCCCAAATTCGATTTGATCGAGTCTTTCGATTTGGCCGCAGTCAAAGCCGCACTGCTGTCAGCCCCAAAGAGCTGATGATCTTAATCACCTCCGAAGGCAGCTTTAGCGGTGATATTGACCAGAAGCTGGTGAGTACGGCGCTAACAAACTATGACCGAAATCGAAGCGATATTATCGTTATCGGCCACCATGGTCTTGTCCAACTAATGCAGGCCGGCGCGCCAGTTGTTAAAAGCTTCAAGATGCCTATCAATGACAAGAACATCAATGTCATGCCGCTGATCGTGGAAGTCCAAAAATATAACTCCACGACGGTTTATTATCCATCCTATGTTTCGTTGATGAACCAAGAGATCAAAACCATGCCGCTGAGCTCGGCGGTTACCGAGAAAGGTGCTAACGTTCGGCCGGGCGAGGAAATAATCAGCGAAAAAAATTACATTTTTGAGCCAAGCCCTTACGCGGTGGTCGACCATCTGGAGCGTTCGATGATGCAAATTATGCTCTCCGAGGTCATTATGGAGTCCAAACTGGCTCAATATGCCAGCCGTTTTCGGGCCATGCGAGTGGCCCATGAAAAAGCCGAAGACAGAAGTAGTGATGTCAGCTGGCAGTATAGTCGGGCCAAGCGACAGCTCAAAGACGAGCGCCTCAAAGAAGTCATGAACGGCCTACGCCAAAGGGGGAGTCTATGAGCGCCGGCCTGATTAAATCGGTTCGCAATCTGATAGTTTCGGTCCAATTCGATGAGGACGGACCAGAGATCGGCGAACTACTGCTTTCCGGCGCGGACAAAAAGTCACCGCTGCTAGTTAACCACTTAAACCCGGATAATATTGCCATCTGCCTCAATGTAATAGGTGACAAAAGCTTGTCTAAAAATATGCCGGCAGAAAGAACCCGCAAGGGCATTGAAGTGCCGGTTGGCCTACCAATGCTGGGCCGAATAGTTGATGCTCTGGGACGGCCCTTAGATGGTCAGCCGCTGCCGGCTTCTGACCAACTGTCTTACAAGGACATTTGGCAGGTGCCGCCAGCTAGGATGTCATTCAAGGCCAGTGCGCCGGAAATTCTGGAGACTGGTATTAAGGTTATCGATTTCTTCACGCCGTTTGTTAAGGGACGCAAAATGGGCATTGTGGGCGGCGCCGGCGTTGGCAAGACGGTGCTGACCATGGAGCTGATTCACAACGTTGCCAAAGCTGGCCGGGCCATTAGTTTCTTCACCGGTATTGGCGAGCGTATCCGCGAAGGGCATGAGCTTTATGAGACGCTCAAAGCTCGCAATCTGCTTGGTAATACCAGCATGTTCTTTGGCCAGATGGATCAAAACCCGGTCCAGCGGGTGTTGGTAGCTCTTTCTGGTGTGGCGGCGGCCGAACATATCCGCGACATTCACAAAAAAGATATTTTGTTTTTTGCCGATAACATGTATCGCTATGTTCAGGCCCGCAACGAACTATCAACAATTTTGGAGCAAATACCCAGCGAGGGTGGCTATGAACCGACTATTTTCTCAGACGTTAAAACACTTGAGGATCGGCTCAGCTCCAATCAAAACGGCTCGATCACGGCCGTCCAGACAATCTATGTGCCAGCCGACGACTTATCCGATCCGGCTGTCCAGATGATTCAAAACGAACTTGATGGCATAATCGTTCTGTCGCGCAAAGTGGCTGAAGAAGGTATTCGTCCGGCTGTTGACCTGATTCGAACTAGCTCATCATTGCTAAGTCCAGACATCGTCGGCCAAAGACACTACGATTTGTCTGTTAAAGTTCAGGCCACTTTGCAAAAACATGAATCACTACGCGGCATCATTGCTATTATTGGCGAGAACGAACTATCGCCAGAGGATCGGGCTGAATTTGCCCGTGCTCGCCAGCTCATAGACTACTTTGCCCAGCCGATGTTCGTAACCGAAGGCCTGACTGGCCATAAAGGTGAATACGTGGTAAGAGAAGAAATGCTAGCCGGCGTCGAGACTATTTTGGCTAGTTGATATGAGGCCAACCAAAACAATTGGGGTAAAAATCTACTCACCATCAAAGGTCTATTTCGATGGCCAGGCTCTGACTTTTTCGGCAGTCAACGATACCGGTCCATTTGATATCTTGCCAAGACACAAGAACTTTATGTCTCTGCTAAGACCTTGCAATATTCGAATTCGCAAACCAGATAACTTGGAATTTGTATTGCCAATCAGCCGCGGCGTCCTCCACGTCAAACAAGACAAAGTAACCGTATTCCTTGATATATAAAGGGCTACAGGGTCATAGGAAGAGAGGGTTATAGTACGTTTACTACGACCTTACAACCCTTTTACGCTACAATAACAGATGTGAAAACAGTATATGTGGGGATGAGCGGGGGCGTAGACTCCTCTGTCGCTGCTCTACTTTTGAAGCAGCAAGGCTATAAGGTAGTTTGCGTCTTTATGAAGAACTGGAGCCAGGATCTACCGGGTATGCCTTGCCCATGGCGCGAAGACTTTGCCGATGCTAAACGCGTGGCCGTCCAGCTTGGCATTGATTTTAAGATGTACAACTTCGAGAAGCAGTACAAGCAAAAAGTGGTTGATTACATGCTCAAAGAGTTTCAGGCCGGCCATACGCCGAACCCAGACATCATGTGCAACCAAGAAATCAAGTTTGGCTTGTTTTTTCATACGGCTATGGCCGACGGTGCGGACCTTATTGCCACCGGCCACTACGCCCGCACTAAAGACGGTCGACTCTACATGGCCAAAGACAAAAACAAAGACCAAACATATTTTCTTTATCGAGCAACCAAAGATGCGCTTAAAAATACGCTTTATCCGATCGGCGATTATTTAAAAAGTGAAGTTCGACAGTTGGCGGCTAAGCATAAATTGGTAACAGCTGACAAAAAGGAAAGCATGGGGCTATGTTTTGTCGGCAAGGTTGGTATTAAGGAATTCTTGAGCCAATATGTTGAAGAAAAGCAGGGACCGATTATTGATCAGAAGGGCCAAAAAGTCGGTGAGCATGACGGCGCGATCTTTTACACCATCGGCCAACGCCATGGACTGGATGTCGGCGGTGGTCTGCCGTTTTACGTAACTGGCAAGGATATGAAGAAAAATGAGGTGTATGTTACTACTGACTTACAAGATGAAAAGCTCTGGAGCAGAGAAATTAAATTTACCCAGGCTCATTGGATAAATGGGCCTCCGGCCATTAAACAAGCAGCAATAAACAGAGGCCAGCTTTATGCACGAACACGACACCGCGGCGAATTAATAAAAGTAAAGAAACTTAACCCTTCAACCTTGCTCAGGACAGGTAAGTCAAATCGGTGGAGTGTTGAGCTGGAAGATGATGTCCGGGCCGTAACACCGGGCCAGTCAATAGTTTTCTATAGCGGCGATATGTGCCTTGGCGGTGGCATCGTCACCTAAGTTTAAACTGCTTGGCGCAACTGTTCGTGCATTCTTTGAGCTTCAGATAGTACGTCTTGAGTATATCTTTGAGCCACCTCTTGAGTGTCGTGTAAAAC